>Ga0307928_10001670_pt1 | contig 16918 bp, 12 predicted proteins | sample AceLakmetagen232_FD_201815 | JGI IMG/M metagenome (GOLD analysis project Ga0307928, IMG submission 201815) | Saline water microbial communities from Ace Lake, Antarctica - #232 | ecosystem: Environmental > Aquatic > Non-marine Saline and Alkaline > Saline | place: Antarctica: Ace Lake... | reverse complement strand
TTCCAACTAATAAATTAGCAGGAAATACTTCTTGATTAAAGCTCGTATAAACGACATCATCTAAATTTAATTCTTCTGAATTAGGGACTAAATCTAATTCTAAATTATCTTTATCACCCTTAACCATGGCTCTAATATCACTATTCAAAATATTCACACCAAATTTAATATCAGGATCAGTAATTAAGGTTAATTGTGAAGTTTCTTTAAAAACTTTAGTTATCCTTCCTATTAAAACTTTTTCAAAATCAATAACAGACATATCTATCTCTACCCCATCATCAGCCCCTCTATTGATAACTAATATCTCTTTATCATTGACCTTAGATAATACTCTAGCTTCTATGACAGTAAAATCTTTATCAATATCTAATTCTAATGCTTTTCTAAATTCTTCGTTCTCTGATTTTAATTGATCTAAATTTACAAGTTTAGATAACAATTCTTCATTAGAATTCCTTAATTCTTGATTTTCTTTTTTCAAGCCAGTACAACCAAACCATAATCCTCTTTCCCACATATTACCTTGTATATTATCTGTTGAATCATAGAAAAAAGACCTAACAGGTCTTTGTAATATAATCAAAAGAATAATAACTAAAACAATTATAGCAACATTGAAATATTTATTTTTGTTACGTCTTGAAATCATAAGATATCATAGCATACTTTTTTTTCAACTTAAAACCCTGAGAACTGGCGGCGACCTACTTTCGCACAGAGCACTATCATCGGCCCTGCAGGATTTCACTTCCGAGTTCGAGATGGGATCGGGTGGTTCACCTGCGGTATAACCGCCATTTCTCAGGGTTTTAGTAAATATAAAAGAAGATTGTATAGGAAATCAAGGTAAAGTATGACATATTAGTACTCCTTGACTTAACGCATCGCTGCGCTTACATCTAGAGCCTATCAAGGTCGTAATCTTCGACCTGTCTAGAGGATTAATCTCGAAAGAGGCTTCCCGCTTAGATGCTTTCAGCGGTTATCCTTTCCTAACTTAGCTACCCAGCGATGCTCTTGGCAGAACAACTGGTACACCAGAGGTTAGTTCACTCCGGTCCTCTCGTCAAGTATGTCTTATATTTCTATAAGCTCAGACTATATCTTCATCCTACATCTGTAGGAGCCGACGTATTATGGAAGTTTAAACCTTCCATCCCATAGGTAAACTATGAAGTCGTTACGGGGAAAATTAGAAATTAAGCAGCTTAACTATCTCTTTATCAGAATATTTTCTTCTGCTAGAGAAATAATTTTCTTGTCTTAATTTACAAATTAATTTAGCTATTTTCATTCTATCTTCTTTAGCAACATCCTTTAACCTCTTATCACCTATTAAATTTAATATTTCTAGAACAAATTTTACTTGTTCTTTTTTAAATTTAATATGTGGTTCAAAATCTTGGAGTATTTTCTTAACTGATTTATAACCATTTATTCTTAATTCGGTTATATTATCCTTTCGAATGGTAATATATCCTATTTCCAATATATCTTGCATCCATTTCAATGTTTTATCATGACGTGTATCTTGATAAAAACATATTGTGAACATTAAACGAAATCCTATTGGACTAGATGGTCTATTTTTGATTTGCACCATAATACTACCATCTCCATCTAAGAATCCAGCTATATAAGCTAAATCTATTGTTTTTGCTATTTTTCTTCCCACGATATTACCTTAATATTTATTCGGTCCTCAAGTTAATTGTATCACATATGTTTTGGACCAACAATCTATGTGATCACTGCAACTGAATAAATAATGAAGGTTTCATCGTTATTAGTCGGATTTTCAATGTGGATTACTCCACAAAGTAGCAATTTCTTACTAGGAGCAACTTTTCTCAATCCTCAACGCTTGCGGTAGATAGGGACCAACCTGTCTCACGCATATATATTCCACTATTACTAGCGGTATGGACTATATCACCACCTTCTTTAAATAAAGAAGGGATCAACGTATTATAGAGGTTTATATACCTCCATCCACTGATTACTCAGTAAGTCTCTACGGGGTCAATTATGACTTCCCTCGGTATTGCCCTACTTCACGACAGGTTATGTGTAAAAGGGTTTCACCGATATTAGTTGATTTTTTTCACTCAACATCACTGTTCGAGTGCCGCCGATTTGACGGTCTGAACCCAGCTCGCGTACCACTTTAAATGGCGAACAGCCATACCCTTGGGAGCTTCTCCACCCCCAGGATGTGATGAGCCGACATCGAGGTGCCGAACAGGGCCGTAGATATGGACTCTCGGGCCCTACCAGCCTGTTCATATAATAAACATTTATATAGACTATATCTTCATCATGAATTGATCTTATCATGAGATGGCGTATTAACAGAGTTACGTCTCTGTTCCGCTCAATACTTGAGCAAGTCGTTACGGGGTCAAGAAGGAATTTTATACATTAATGATTGTATAACATGTTTCTTTAGTTTCTTTGACAATATTTTCATTTGAGATACTGGAAAGTAGATAGCATATCCTTTTTTCTTAGAATATATTCTATTCCCAATTCCCATATTATTAATTGCCTCACTAACAATTTTTGCTTCATCTTCTGATACATTACCTAAGTAAAGATATCCGCAACCATCTTCTTGATAATAATATCCATCATCCATGTACCAAACTGATAACATCAATGGTGACATATACTTCTCCAAGTCTTTAGGTATCGTCTTTTTTCCTTCCGGATAAAAGATTTTATGAAGCTTACCTAAATATGGTGTCGATTGTGATTGATGGCGCCAATAAGAATAAGTTTTTTTCGTAATGGGATGAACTCTCTTTAAAGGTTTGGGTTTACCCTGAATAAGATTACCCAGCTCTTTAGCCTTCCACATTATATATTCTTTTTGTTTCCCACCATGTTCTAACCTTAGTCTCGCATTCTTTTGACCTGTCTTTTGAAGATAAGCATCTCCTAATACAGTACCAATAAGAATATCTTTTTGCCTTTTGGTTAAATTGATCATATTTCTTGTATTCCTTCTGACTTCCCACGGTATTGCCTTCGATAGAGGTTTCACCGTTATAAGCCATACATTCCCATCCTCACGAATGGGTCGGACAACAGTTCTTTTTTCAGAACCTATCCCCAGGGTAACTTTTATCTGATGATCTCCCCCGGTCCTATGAACCAGGGTCGGTTCACTAAATTCTTCTTTCGAAACTGCGCGACATATCCGTCTTGCAGTAAAGCCAGCTTATGCTTTTGCACTATCACTCCGGTTTCCATCCGGAGCTAGCTGACCTTTAAACTTCTCCGTTACTCTTTAGGAGAAGAGCGCCCCACTCAAACTACCCATCAGACACTGTTCCTTTAAAAAGGTTAGAATTAAAATGTTAACTGGCGGGTATTACACTGGCGACTCCACATTGACCAAAATCAATGCTTCAAAGTCTCCCCGCTATTCTCTGCAGTTAAAATTAGAACCCAATATCTGACTATAGTAAAGCTCCTGGGGTCTTTCCGTCTAGCCGCAAGTACCCGGCATCTTCACCGGGATTGCATTTTCACCGAGCGCTTCGTTGAGACAGTTCTCCAATTGTTAAGCCTTTCATGCAGGCCAGAACTTACCTGGCAAGGGATTACGCTCAATCTGTTACTTTCTCCAATCTTTTGGATATTAACCATGAATGTCATGGCGGAGCAAATATTTAAATTCGCTCTCTCTATCTCGCAATAGAGTTCGGACTATATCTTGTAAGATCTTACTTCTTACCTCGACGTATAGTCTCTGAGGATAATAAGAATTCATATACTGAAGATTCTTCAAAAGGTTTTCTATGTGTCATTCCTTGAGCTACTTTTGCAATAGCTCTCAATCCTTTTACATTTAGATGATCCCCTTTATCAATCATCTTTATCACTTTAACAAACTTTTTAAAGTCTCTTCTTTTCACTGCGGTTCTAGGTAGATTTTCTTCAAAAAAAGGAATAATTCTTTCTTTGAGCTCAGGCTTTGATCTTACACAGAATTTATATAATGGATCCCAATTAGTTTTCTCAATATTTCTTTTCGTATGAGCATATATATGTCCACACTTAAAGAATTTTTCGAGAAAATAAAGCGCATCAATCGCTTTTTCTGCTTGAGATACATTAAACTCTGGAAAAACTTGCCATCCGAGTTTCGCTTTTGGTGACTTAAAGATATTCACAAGGAATGATCCTTCGCCATCCACAAAACCTACTACCCAACCATTTCTTCTTATTCTTTCCTGCTGATTATCTGCACTAGGAACATTTTTACTTGTCATAATTCAAGGGTTAATTACACCTTTATTATAACAGAGTAGTTCTAGATACTCCAGACTTTCCAGCATTTAGTCGAGTTTTACAAAAGCATCGTAATACCTTTGGACGATTCATTTATGTTATTCTTCTATTTCTAGAAGACTTACGGTCGCCCGTAAGATCGGACTATATCATCTCTCGTTATTGTCTCACGATATTGAGAGTCCAGCGTATAGTCTCTGAGGATTCTTTTAGGTCTTAGTTATATCGCTTAAATTATATTTCCTCGTTCTTCCTCTTCCTTTGTTCAACTTCTCTCTTAGCTTACAAATTTCTATTAATCTATCTTTTTCCATTTTACCATCTTGATCTAACAATTTGACAATTTGACAAAAAATAGAAAAATTTGTTTTACCTTTCGAAGAAAGAAGCGAAAATTTCTTGAAAAAAGGGATTACCTTTTCTTGTATTGCAGAAAGATTTTCTACAATATACATGTTTAATCCATCTTTTCTATGTTGTATCCGTCCGCACCCTAGATACTTCTTTATTAGAAAAAGCACGGTTATGTCTCTTTGGGAGACATTGAATATTGGGACGACTCTCCAACCTAATCTATAGTCATTCCTTTTGACTAAAGAAACATTGAAGCTTCCTTCCCCATCAGTGAATCCTGATATATACCATCCTTTTTCTCGCGGAATTTGATTTAACCAATTTTGTTTCATATTTTTTGGTAAACCTAAAAGTCTTTCCTGCGGATTGTCTGCACTGATAGATTTTTACTGACTATCGCGATTTATAGCCTAGTACTATCAGATACTCAGAGTTTCCCGCATATAGCTGAATTTTATAACTACAATTATGTCTATAGTTATCGCCGACGTTTACTGGTGCTTCGCTCGCTCAGCCGTATGCAAGCACACGACAGGCAAGGTTAACATTCCAGCACTGGTCAGGCCTCAGCCCCTATACATCCTCTTACGAGTTGAGCAGGGACCTATGTTTTTGATAAACAGTCATCAGAGAATCTTTTACTGTGTCCTCTCATAGAGAGGAGGGCCTTATCCCGAAGTTACGGCCACTTTTTTGCCGAGTTCCTTAACGAAGTTTCACTCGTTCACCTTAGCACGTTTACGCTTGTCCACCTGTGTCGGTTTTCGGTACGGTTTCAATATTCTTAGCTCGCCGGAGCTTTTCTGGGAAATCTGCTCAGTAAGGTTCACTATCCGTAGATAGCTTCCAGCCAACCCTTGGACGAATCCTCAGGCAAGCAACGAAAATCCACTAATTCGCCTTACTTACTAAATTCCGCACTCCATTGAAAAAATATCAAAGGGTAGGAATATTAACCTACTGTCCGTCGGTTACGCCTTTCGGCTTTACCTTAGGCCCGCCTAACCCTTGGCTGATTATCATTGCCAAGGAACCCTTAGACTATCGGTGTTCCGAAGTCTCATCGGAATTGTGGTTACTCATGCCAACATTCTCACTTCTTTCCGCTCCACAGAACCTCACGATTCTGCTTCAGTGCAAAAAGAACGCTCTCCTACCACGATCACTAAAAGTGATCATCCCAATCTTCGGTATCAAACTTAGCCCCGTTGAATCTTCGGCGCAAGGTCCTTTGACTAGTGAGCTATTACGCACTCTTTAAAGGATAGCTGCCTCTAAGCTAACCTACTAGCTGTCAGGAGAACCTCACCTCCTTTCATGCACTTAGTTTGAATTTAGGGACCTTAGATGTGGGTCTGGGTTGTTTCCCTTTTGTCCACGAAGCTTAGCCCTCGTAGACTGACTCCCCTATAAATTAACCTTCTGGTATTCGGAGTTTGGTTGAGAGATCCGGCCGAAACCAAGAAATCCCATCCAGTGCTCTACCCCCAGAAGAATATAGAGGGCTAGTCCTAAAACTATTTCGGAGAGAACCAGCTATTACCAAGCTCGATTAGCTTTTCACTGCGTACCCCAGGTCATCCCAATGAATTGCACGACATACGGGTTCGGACCTCCTTTGATCTTTCGATCAAATTCATCCTGCCCAGGGTAAGATCGCTTGGCTTCGGGTCTTGAACATACAACTATTAGTGCGCGCTATTAACACTCGCTTTCGCTATGATTGCGTCCCATAAGGACTTAATCAGCTGTATACTCAAACTCGTTGGCTCGTTCTGCAAAAAGCACGCCATGACCCCATAAAGGGGCTCTGACTCGTTGTAAGCAAAGTGGTTTCAGGTACTATTTCACCGCCCTCACCGGGCTACTTTTCACCTTTCCCTCACGGTACTGGTTCACTATCGGTGACCGGATAGTATTTAGCCTTAGCTGATAGTTCAGCTGGATTCCCGCCGGGTTTTCTTTTCCAACGGTACTCAGGAGAAATCTCAAAAAGTGTAAATCCGTTTTCGTCTACAGGACTATCACCTGCTATGGTCACTCTTTCCAAAGTGTTTGACTAACAAACTTAGCTTTTAACTCTCTCAGCAATCATCCCGCACACAACAAGCATATTGTGTGTGGGATAATTCTGATGAGATCTTCCTACAACCATCATATAAATATGATTTTGGGCTATTTCCTTTTTCGCTCGCCGCTACTAAAGGAATGGATGTCATAAATGACATTTTGTTTTCTTTTCCTCTGGTTACTGAGATGTTTCACTTCACCAGGTATTGCTATACCAACATAAGTTGATATCTGTAAAGTTTTAACTCTACAAGGTTTCCCTATTCGGACATTTCCGGGTCACAGATTGCTAGGCATCTCGCCGAAACTTATCGCAGCCACGCCACGTCCTTCGTCGCCTTCCGGTCCCAAGGCATCCACCACTTGCTCTTAATAAAAATTACCTTAATTTCCTATACAAGCTTCTTTTATCTATTTGTTAATGTTCGTTCCTTTCTGACCAAAAAACCGCTATAGAGCAGCGGTTTTTTGATATATTCAAAAGTAATTACCGCTTCCCTTTTTGGATTTCTTGATTGTTCACTTTATTCATGTCTGTGATTAAGATAATACCAAATTATAGAAGCGTGTCAAGTGTTATAATTACTTTAATTTTTTCCTTAAGTCTTTAAGGATATCTGAAGCAACTTCCTTTCCTCCTAGACCAAAGGCTAAGCCTCCAGCTATTACTATAAATGCTATAATTCCTGTAAAAATGGTTTGAAGGATAACTTCAAAGAAATCTATCCCGAATTGAGATAAAATTGTTGAAATTCCAAAAATCCATATAATCCACTTTACAAGTGTAGCTCCGAATTTACCATGCGCAACCTTAGCTCCATGTAAACTTGCTCTAATCAACTTCTCAGCAAATCCAGCAACAATAACTGTTGCTACAAAGATTAAGATCGCAACTAATATATTCGGAATCCAACCAGCGATTACAGTCTCATTTAAGAAAGTACTAAATTGTGTTAGTCCTAATATTTCAATAGAAATTGACAATGTTACTATTATCAAAATCCATTTAACAAGACCTCCAATAAATTCAGATGGACCATCTAGATACTCTGCTTTTTCTAAAGCTTCATTCCATTTTTTACTCTTAAACAATTTGTCTAACTGTAACTTCTTTAAAATGCCGGCAAAAAGTTTACCGAACATTGACGCTACTAACCAACCGATTATAAAAACTATTAACGCTAAAATTAATGCTGGTAGGAATGCTAAAAGCCCATGCCAAAAACCTTCTAGGGTTGATATACCATCTCCACCGACATTTACTAACCAATCTGCCATATTTTTTTATATGTATGTTATAAAACGACCTTTCTATTTATTAATGTATTATACAATGAAATACTAAAAAAGAAGTGTGGAGAACTTCTTGAATGATTTAATTAATAAAATATATTCAATTATTAATAAAAAATCCAAGGATTAAGCCTTGGATTAATTAATCATATATATATTATAATCTTTTTTCAAAAATTAACAATTGTTAATTACTTTTTATATTTAATTAAACAATATGCTAAAGTCATTATTAGAATAAGAGAAATAAGTAACATTATCCAAACAGGAAATACTTTTTCTTTTACAGAAATTGATCCAGTATTATCTATTTCTTCTTTAACAATATCTTGTTCTACATTCTCAGATTCTATGTCTTCAATATATATATTTTCAATTGGTGAATCTTCAATAACAACATCTTCAGTATATATATCTTCAGCTGGAGAATCTTCTACAATAAGTTCTGTTTCAAAAGCTTCAGTTGAACTATCGTCATAAATAACACCTAAATTTAAACTATGCTCCCCTTCTTCAAAGTCAACAGCTATTTCTGCTTCATAGTTCCCTGTTTCTTCATTGTAAATTAAAATAAATGTTTGCGGATCACTTCTTATCACAAGGAAAACAGCCCTAACATTTATACCAAAGTAATCACCTGGAATCGAAAAGATAAATTTTTCTCCTTTACTTAAAACAATCCTTCTTGTGTTGTTAGTTACGAAAGCTCTTCCTGTTCCACCTGAACTTTGTACTCTTAAAGAAAACTGTCTTATAGGAGTAGTTATTAATCCCGTTGGCTGATTAGGGCCTGACGAATCTTGCGGTTCTTGTTCTAATATTTCTGGAATCTCAACTTCAACGATTGGTTGTACAACTTCCTTCTCTTCTTCTTGCTCTTGTTGTTCCTCTTCTTCCTCCTCCTCTTCAGGAGCTGGAGCAACAGGTTGAGTAGGACCACTACTTTGTGTTGTCACAGGTATAGAAGTTGATCCAGAGACTATATCAACAATAGCAGAAACTTCTGTACATTCTGCTGATTCTCCTCCATAAGTATTTATAGATGAAACAGTATAACCATATGTAGTCTCATTAACAACTGTTGTATCTGAATAAGTAACTTCTGTAGTTGTAGCTAAAGAAACACTATCTCTATAAACAGTATAACTTACTGCATCAGCAACTTCAGTCCAACTTAAATTAACTTGACTGGCACTAATAACAGTAGCTGTTAATCCTGTAGGTGTTGTATCAACCACTTCCGTTGAAACAGTAGATGCAAAAACAAAAATAGGAAAAAGTAAGCCAATTAAAATAAAACTACTTTTTCTTAATTTTGACATTTTTCTTTTTTGTTAATTTAATAAAATTATCTTTCACAAGAAATGCAATAATTGCCAAAGAAATAACAATAACAAGAGTCATAATTATTCTTACAACAGAAGCTCTATTCGTAATAGTTTCTTCATCTTTAATCGCATCAAAAATAGTTCCAATTGTAAAAAATACTCTCTCCTGATAAATTAATTTATCTTCGCTATAAAGCTCAATCAAACCCCAGTGCTGAGTATCTTTCAATAATGTTGGGAATTCAGCAACAATAGTTTCTGTTTTAAACGGATCAATTAAACTTAAATCAATATCATCTCCACTTTCCAGCAATGTTGTACCATTATTTGCAAAAACATCTAAATGTATTTTATCCAATGTAGATAAGGTATTACCTAAATTCTTTAATTTTACATTTACTGCTATTGGATTACCCGCTAAAACTCTTGGAATATCAATCGATCTAACATCAAATCCAATAAGATTCTTGGAAACTACCGTAAGATTAACATCAATTCTAGCTCCGAGAAAAACACTTACAGTGTTTCCTTCTTGAGAATCAGAAGGACTCTTAGTTCTTAACCTTAGATAACCATCATAATCTCCAGGTAAAGTATTCTCAGGAACATTAACTTTAACCTTTAACCATGTTTGTGTTTGTCCTTTTGGTAGAATAAACTCTGTTCCTGGATTAAAGCTCAACCAATTTTCTATTTCTGGAGCATCTGGAATCACCTCTAAAATTAAATCTTCTGTTGGATCAGACCTAGAAATAGAAATATCTTGTTCATAGTAAGATCCTGATAATAGTGTGTCGTTATAGACCTGAGGTGGAGAAATCCCAAATCCTGCTAAAGCAAAGTTAAAACCAATGAAACTAAAGAATAAGGATAAAATAAGTATTTTATATTTCATATTACCAGTTAGCTGATTCTCCCTTTACTGCACCGAACGTAATTGTTCCTGAATAACTTCCTGTTACGGTTTTGTTTGGAATTTGTAATCCCCAATATACTGTTGATGTTGCAGCACTACCACTAGTTGTAGTTTTAGCACAATTAAGTTCTAATTCTGCTGCCGATGTCGTTAAGGCTGTTCCATTTTGATATTGAACAGCTGTAGTACCATATTTTTGAGCACCAACCACTATTGTATTACCACTATCAGTCATATTAATTCCTGATAATTCTACATCAATACCAGTATTACCAGTAGCCGTAACTGTAACAGTTTGAGGTAAAACCGTAGCATCCGCAAGCTCTCCTACATTCAAAGATGTATAATCAATAGCTGAGGTTACATCTAGGGCTGAAAAACTATTTAATTCTACTGCGGCTGTGGCATTTGCCTCATGATCTAATGCTTCATCTTTTCCCACAACAGTTCCTGTCCAATTTTCTGCTACATAGATAGTACTCTCATCTGTTGGATCTGCATGATATTGGACTGGCACAGTACAAATGATAGCGACATCTAAATCAGTTCCACCTTCACAACCCGTTGGAGCTAAACAATCTACTTCTGCATAACAATTATTATTATCATCTTCCGCGTTAGCGTCACAACTGGATCTGCCTATACCACTTCTATATAAATCTACATAACTATCACTTGCTCCGGAATCTATATCGGCACATCCATTATTATCAGTAATAGTTGCTGTAATAGATATGTCTGTTGTGCTACTCTCTGTTGTTAAGGTAATTGCAGTTCCACTATTTAAACTAACGCTGGAAACTACTGGAGCTACATTTGTAGCTGTATATGTATCTACAACTCCATGTATAGATCCTGTGGCTGCCATATCATGACTATCGAATACATAAGGATAGTAATTCTGAGTTCCTTCTGCAGGTATTGGCACTGTTCCATCACAGGTTGGATTAGAAGCTGTTAAACTAGATGAACAATATTCAGTTCCAGTACAACTAGTACCAGTAACTCCTTCTGTTTTACATACTACTAATTTCACTGTATCTGCTGTTCCAGACGTATCTGCATCAGATGCTGTCGCTGTAAAGGTTACAGTTCCTCCTGGCGCTACACTTGCTGTCGGAGTAATAACAGTAAAAGCAGGTGCATGATTTACATAAAATGCTGACCCAGAATCTCCTGTACCCTGAGATGCTGCTGTACATTTCTGATTTGTAGCATGAGTATCACAAACATATGCATACCATGCACATGTTTCTCCACAACCCTCAGATCCTGTTGTGGTATAAGTAGCTGTTGAAGTAGCCAAATCAGTAGTTGATGTAGAAGTTCCCCATGTTGCAACATCACAAGTTGCTGAACCTCCTCCTGTAGTTGTACTAATAGCATCAGTGCTACAAACAACTAAATAATAGGAATTAGCATTTGGATCATCACTTATCGCACTGAAACTAACATCACTTCCAGTATTAACTGGAGCTGCAGTAGTAACTGCTGTGGTTTCATAGGCGTCTGTTCCAAAGGTAGGAGCACTATTAGCCACCACAACTGCTGTAGTAGCAGTATCTGCCAATACCCAGTTAAACTGCATTATAACAGAGAATATTAAGGTTATCGCAATCCCTGTTGTATAAAGCGTATTCTCTTTTTTTAAATTATTCATATTTATATTTTTTTTATTAAATTTCAATTGGCAACTGCTGTGAATTCGACATTTCCAGTACAACTACCACCTATTTTACTTCCAGCGGGAATTCCAAATCCCCAATAAACGTTTTTGGTTGAAGACGACCCTTTAGCTAAATCAAAACTTGTTAAAGAATTATCACCCGGCGTTCCTGTAATTGATGTTTTAGATGCATATGCCGTACTAGCTGAAACAGAATATTTTTCATAGGATATAACAACACTACCAACATCACAAACCATAGAATTACCATCGTCCGATGTTGATCCATAACCACTCAATTGAATATCTATCGTAGTATTTCCTTTATTAGTAATAATACTTGTTTTGTCAACAGAGGCCGTATCCACTCCTATGGCTAATGTTCCATAATCAAGAGAAGCTGTTGCATCCAAAGCTGCTAAACTATTCATCTCAACTCCTGTAGAAGAAACTGCTGAGCCTGTAGCAGACTGCGAATCTGTTCCTGTTATATGACATAACCAATTTTCAGCTGAATAAGTTCCAGAATCAGTAGCATCTGCATAAAATTGGATATTTGCTGTGCATGTAACTGGTCTATTGTTTCCATCGGCTGAGCCCAAAACACAGGATCCACTTGTTATTAGATAACAATTCTCTACATCAGTAGAGCAAGTAGAACCTACTGCTGATCTATATATTGTACTTGTAGCTGAGCTTACATCAGTTCCACCATTAGTATCTGTAATTGTGCCAGTACATGTAATAGGGGTTGTTGTTCCTTCAGTCAACGTAATATTCCCCGCACTATTTAATTGAACACTTGAAACGGTTGGTGCTGCATTCGGCAAAGTATACATATAAATACTATCTGAAAACACTGAATTTGTATTATTATATCCTCCGAAAATATATACATTACTTCCTGTATTAAAACCAGCTGAAGACCCTCTCAATGAAGCAGGTAAATCGTCAGCTATATCCGTAACAGTGCCATCACTAGAATCAAATTCAATAATCTGATTTAAATAAACTGAATTACTAGCATTTAAATAATAACCACCATATATATAAAATTTACCTCCTGCATAAACAGCAGATGTATTTTTTCTTCCCGAAGGTAAAACATATGTCGTGTCTACAGCATTACTTGCTGGACTCGATGGATCAAATTTAAATATTTTTGCATTAAATTCAGAATTAGTATTATTATACCCTCCAAAGATATATATCTCATCTGCGTCCTTATATACTGCTGAAGCTCCTGTTAACTCAACAGTCAAGGTTCCTATACTTGTTGTTGTAGCAACTCCTGTAGTTGGATCAAATTGAACGATTGTATTTAAATATTGTGGATCACCAGATCCATCTAAATAATAACCTCCGAAGATATAAAACTTATCTGTCGATGAATCATAAACAGCTGAAGCATCTTTCATACCTGTAGGTAAATCATATGTTGTATCAACGGCATTGCTTGACGGACTTGATGGATCAAATTTAAATATTTCTGTATTAAATTCAGAATTGGTCTTATCATACCCTCCAAAGATGTATATCTCATCTGAGTCTTTGTATGCTGCTGAAGCTCCTGTTAATTGAACAGATAGAGTTCCTATATCTACTGCTGTAACTGTATCGGTTGAATAAGTATATTGAGCTATCTGATTTAAATAATTCACCGTTGTACCATCAATATAATGTCCACCAAAAGTATAAAATTTACTTGTTATTGGATCATAAACAGAAGCTGTATCGCTTCTTGGTGTAGAGAATTCTCCTGATTTTGTAGTAATATCACCCAATACAAAAATTATATTAAAAAAGATTGGAGTAATTAAAAAAAACAAAATTAAAAATAGTCCAAAAATTAATTCTTTTTGTAATCTCTCTTTATTCATCTATTCATAAAATTCTACTTTAATTATAACATCTAAAATAAAAAAGAAGCTGTGGACAACTTCTTCTTTTTATGTGGACCCGGGGAGACTCGAACTCCCGACCTCCTCATTGCAAATGAGGCGCTCTAGCCAACTGAGCCACGGGCCCGTGGTGGGCGTACTTGGACTTGAACCAAGGACCTCGTCATTATCAGTGACGCGCTCTAGCCAACTGAGCTATACGCCCTTAGTCAATAATATAACAAAAAAAGCCGAAATTGGCAATTGTTTTACTTTAAACTTAATCTTTTTCGCAGATTACAATTGTGGCATATGCTGGACGGTTATCAAATGCAGTACCGGAGCCGACAGAAGATGTTGTGAAGGTGTGGGTATGTGCTCCTGCCGATAATAGTACTCCTGAAGACAATTCGTTATATATTCCATTAGATACCGAACCATTACCAAAATATGTTTTTGTTGGACTGCTTATAGCCTTGTAATTATAATATGAATGCGTGTGCGAACCATTACTGCTCGTCGTCCCTGTATGTGTATGAGCAGGTAAATTAGCCGTAGCAAGTGTTATAGAATCTGCTCCCCCCGCCGCTGCATTATAAGACCCCCCCCACGAGAAATTTACCATCCAAAGCAGTAACCCTCGTCCAACCAGCTGGACAATCTGTTTTAAACATACTAATCATTCCAGCAGGTAAATTTGGCAGATTTCCACTCGCATCCGAAACATATATTACTGAACTTGTAGCTGTTAAGCTAGTTGCATATCCATCATGATACTTAGCATTAATATCAGGTGCTCCTGTACCTACTCCTGCTGCCTTAATAAAAGGCATTGTTCCTGTTGCAGCCAAATAAAAAGCAGCAACACCTAAACCAAGTGCAAACCCTACAATCAACATTTGAACTTTTCCTTTTATTTCTTTCATACAATTATAATACCACAAATTTAAAATCAATCCTGTGGAAAACTCTATTTATATCTCAATGCTTCCAATGGATCTAATTTAGCTGCTTTCCTAGCAGGGAAAAATCCTGAAACAAAGCCTAATACACCAGAGATTATAATAATGGTCATTACAAACCAATATGGAAATTCAAATATATTAACAGCTTTTCCTCCAAAAGCTACTGCCATAATGTTTAAAAACCAATTAAATATCCGTCCTGAAGCAACACCAATGACAATACCTGCTAATCCTCCTAAAAATCCCATAATAGTTGCTTCTTGAATAAATAAAAGCTTAATATCTTTTTCTGATGCTCCAATAGCTCTCATAATCCCAATTTCTTGGGTTCTTTCTAATAATGCAACAACCATCGTGTTAAGCATCCCTATGGCAGCAACAAATAATGCTACAGCTCCTAACACTCCTAAAGCAATCCTAATCCAACTAAATATTTTAGTAGCTTCTTCTATGGTTTCTCCTAAATAAGAAACATGATATCCTCCAGCAATAATATTATTTTTTAATATCTCTAAATATTCACTATCTGCTGCTTTTACTTTTACTTCTTCATATTGATCAATAGTAAATATAGATTCTAAATCTTTTAGAGGGAAATATATAAATGGACTTTGGGGTCCTTCTACGATTCCAGACACAGTATATATTCCTTCAAAATTTTTCAATTCTTCATTCTCCAATATGCTAACACTTACTACTATTTCTTTACCAATAATATCTTGATAATCCTCTATATTAAACAGTTTTGATATGGCTTCGGACACAACCACTGTTTTTTCTTCTTCTGATTTCTCCCCTTCTACCATCTTTACTCCCCCATATCTAAAATATGTAGGTTTAATAGCCTTAATCGTAACATTAGCATTTAGATCATTAAACTCTATTTGACCAGGCAATGCAGCTAATGGGGAAACATCTTCAACTTCATCATAGCTAGCAAATCCTTCGGCAGCCATATAATCTAATTTGATATTCTCAGGATCTGGCGTAAATACTGTTAAGCTTAATAATGCTTCGTCACTAACAATTTGTTCTAAAACCATTCCCTGAATACCATAACCAAGACCAACTAAGAATAAAACTGCTCCAATACCAACACCAACACCAGCAATAGTAAGCCAGGTCCTAGCTGCTCTAGTCTTAAACATTCTTGTTGAAAGTTTTAATAAATCTATATATAACATATTACTTTGCTTGTGCTAATAATGCTTCTAACTTGTGCATAAATATTCTTGATGTACTTCTATTAAGACCAACTCCTCCTTTTTCATAAGGTTTATCAAGATCTTGCTGAAATTTAATTTTAGTTAGAATACCAACAATTCTCTTTGATATAGCAGAATCTAATCTTTGTAATTGAGCCATAGTAATCTGTCCAGAATATTCTTCTAATATGAACTCTCTTAAGCGAGAAACCAATTTAGCTTCTTCGGAAGGCTCGCTAACTCTAAGTAATCCTTTCTTAAATTCATTAACTTCTTCCATCAGCTTAATCGTTTTCCTTGCTATTGATTCAGCTGTTTGAGCATAAAGACCAACTCCCCCGTTCTCAATAGGTTTATCTAGGTTCTTTTGATATTTGTTAATATCAATTCTACCATTTAATAATTCCTTAATATTAGATTCCAATTTTTCTTGCTGAGATCTTGTCAATGTTTGAGTTAAATAATATGCCAAAGCTTTTGGCTTTAAATCAATAGGCCTATCATAGGGATGCATTTGAGCTAATTCATCTAACTCTGTAAATACTGGGCCTCCCCTTCCTTCCATTGGTTTTACTTGGTTCTTTTTAGGATTCTTAAGTTCTCTAACTATTTTTCCATCATTAATATAGTAAACCCTATGAGCATATTGAATATACCTAGGATCATGAGTAACTAAAAGAACAGTCCTCTTGTCAATTTGATTAATCTTATCAAAATGATCCATTACAGTTTTAGCAGATTCTGTGTCTAAATTACCAACTGGCTCATCTCCAAATAGAATTGGAGGATCATTAATCAAAGCTCTAGAAATGGCTACTCTTTGCATTTGTCCACCAGATAAAGATGTAGGTGGCTTATTAGCTTGTGATTCAATACCAAAACGTGTTAACAAATCCATTCCTGCTTTTCTTCTTTTAGTAATATCACCATTTCTAAATA
>Ga0307928_10001666_pt1 | contig 16927 bp, 18 predicted proteins | sample AceLakmetagen232_FD_201815 | JGI IMG/M metagenome (GOLD analysis project Ga0307928, IMG submission 201815) | Saline water microbial communities from Ace Lake, Antarctica - #232 | ecosystem: Environmental > Aquatic > Non-marine Saline and Alkaline > Saline | place: Antarctica: Ace Lake... | reverse complement strand
GATAGTGAGGAAGAAACAATTTGGCTAGGAGGTGACAACATGAAGAAAAAAGTAACTGTACCTATTAAATCCGTCTCCGGGGATTTTCAGGTTGGAGAGGAAGTTACCGGCAACGCATCAAAGGTTGTTGGTATGCTTGAGGAGTTCAATGAAAAAAGTTTAGTCATTGCTCTTACCTCAGAAGAAAGCTTTCAGGACAACGAAGAAATTATCGGAACAAAGTCAGAGGCAAAGGCTGTTGTTGGTGAGGAAGAAAAATTTGCTGGAAGAACTATTTTGGTTGAATTGAGCGATCCCAAGGGTGAGTTCAAAGAGGGCGAAAAAGTCATTGGTTCAGATAGTAAGCTCACTGGGACAATTAGAAAAGTAAAACCCGAATCGATCTCTGTATTTCTCGCAGTTGAAGGTGACTTCACAAAGGGCGAAGGGATCACTGGAGCTGACTCCAAGGCTAAGGCTGTGGTTGGTAAGAAAGAAGTTTATCCTGAACCCAAGAAAACTAAAAAGGCAGCTGAAGGCAATGAGGACTTAAAACAGCTTTCAGAAGATTTTGCAGCGCTTAAAGCGAGTAATGATGCTAAGGATGAACAGATTAATGAGTTGAAAGGTTTGATTACCACACAGAAGGGTACGCTTGACACTGTTCAGGAAGAGCGTTCAGCTGAAAAACGTCACAATCATATGAAAGATGTCAATAAATGGGCTGAAGATATGAAAAAGAAAGGCGTTGCTCCAGCAATCCTCGATGAACTCGGTTTACTGAATTATGCTAGTGCTCAGGATTGGCAGAAGCTATTCAAGTTTGCTGAAGATGAAGAGGCAAAAACACCTTGGCAAAAATTTTCTGAACTTTTCTCAGCTATAGTGGATGCAAATGCTGAAAATAAGCTTTTTATCCCTCTCGATAAAATCGATGCAGACCCGGATGAAGTAGAAGTTCTTGCTGGTGTAGACGCAGAAGGTGCCGAGGCTGATAGAAAGATTGTTAAATACGCTGAGGACAATAAATGCTCCTATCAAGACGCTTTTAAAGTTCTCTATGGTTAAGCCATTTACGACTAAGTAGTTTTTTGTAAGTAGTTTTTTTAAGTAAATTTTTCGAAATTTTATAACTAGGAGGTGACATACTATGTCTAGACGAGCTACTCCAGCTATTGCTATGGAACCACAATTCCATGGGAATTATGAGTGTGAATTAAATGATGTTGACTATCGGATCTATCAGTACCATGGCGTTAAGGCCGGTACTGCTGATTTTCAAGTAACCGCGATGGATAGCGGTGATGCTCAGAATTCTGGAACCATCACTTTTCAAGGTGTTGCACAGGAAGATGCTCTTGAACTTGAGAGCGTAAAGGTCGTAATATTTGGCCCTACCTGGGCATTCAATACCGGTGGTGTTACTAGAAATGAACGTCTTGAATGCATCTATGATGCTACTGCTACCCAAAATGGTTGGTTCGTTACAGCTACCCCAGGAACAAACTGGGTTAATTTAATGATCCATGGTTATGCCTTGGAAACAGCTGTTACTCTGGCGAAGTTTAAGATGTTTGTAACCAGAGAAATCGTATCACTGAACTAAGATTAGTCTTAGTATAGTTTTTGAATCTAACCTGGCCTAATCATGTTAGGCCAGTTAATAAACTTTAGAACTTTAGAACTTTAGAATTTTTCAACTTAAGTAATGCTTAGGTTGCCTCTATGAGGTTTAACGTCATAATGACATCCATGATGTTGATTATGCAAAACCAATTAACCAGTAACGATTTTAATGTTACAATTTTCATGTTACGGAGGTAACTTATTATGTTTATCACAAAGACAGACGAAGCACAGATTCATCCAGTGCTAACAAAAATGGCTATTGCCTATCCACAGAATGGATTGGTTGCGTCAAGGCTCTCTCCTTATGTAGATGTACCTGAAGGTGAAGAGGATGGGACTTATTTCTTATTCGATAAGACTAACCTCAATAGCTCTTATGATGATATTCGGGCATTGGGTGCACGAGCAACTACGTATGACTGGGCAGTATCAACAGCTACGTATCATTGCGAAGAGCATACATTAGAAAAAGCTATTGATTGGCGTGAGTTTAAAAAGTGGAAAAAATACATGGACTTAGCAGTTACTACTCAGGAAATTACTCTTGAGCTCTTACTGTTAAACTATGAAGTTCGAATTGCAGATCTATTTACCACAGAGGGTACTTACTTCGATGCTAATTATTATAACGCCCTGGCCGGTGGTGATCAATGGTCGGATTATGTTAATTCAGATCCTGAAGGCGATATCGAAGAAGCCCGCGAGCAGATATCTCTAAATTCTGCTGAGCCGAATACAATTGCTATTCCTGTTCATGTTTGGAGAATAATTAGACGGCATCCTGCTATTCGTGCTTTGATGAGGGAAAACGATTCCCGACAATTAACTGAAGATGGTTTTCCACGGAAGTTATTTGGTCTTAATGCAATATTCCCTGGTGCTCGTGAAATTACTACCATGCCTGGTGTCGCAGAGGCAATTAGTCGAGTTTGGGGACGGAATGTATGGATTGGTATAGTTAATCCAAGACCAAGCAAGAAAACTATGAGTTTTGCTTATACTCTAAAGAGTGCAGGTCTACAAGCTGAGACATATGAAGATAGGCCAAAGAAATCTGACGTTCTTCGGATACAACATCAGATTTCTGATGAGAAATGCGTTTGCAATACAGCCGGCTTTTTGTATGAGACTGTTGTAGCAGCGTAAGATAAGTGAATCAAGGCTCACTAAGTTTTCTTCGGTTTAGGGATTTCCTAGCCAATGAGGTTTACTTAGTAACTTAATAAAAGGAGGACACATGAGCTTTGAATTAGTAAGACCGGTACGTTATGGAAACAAACAGGGTACGAGGTTTAAGCTACCCAAGGGTACAATTGTTGCTAAGAAGTTTTTTGATAAGGTTACAAGAACTGCACTTTGGGATGAAGGTTCTATAATTAAAAGTGACAAGGCACCTACTATTGGAATCGATGGTGTTAAGGTGCCTGAAATCGCAGACATTACTGCTCCTGCAATGACAGTAGTTCAAGCAAAAGAATTTCTTGATAAAGAGCCACATGTAGCTATGCTTGAAAAGTATCTTGATATGGAAAATGCTGTGGAGTTTCCAAGAAAAACTATCGTTGAGTTTATTGAACGACGTATTAAGGGACTCACCGATACAGACTATTAAGCCTATTGTTTTTTAGATTAAACTGTTTAGGCTAGAATTTTTAGGCTAGAATTTTTAACTCGGAGGTTTGAGAAATGAAGAAATTTTTTAATCTCAAAATTGTACTTCTGTTTACAATAGTACTGTTATCTTTCAGTACATTCTTAATGTTTAATTCTGCTGTAAGCGAAGTAATTTATTCAAAGATATTCCCTGGGAATGTGTTGTTTAAAGGTAATATCTTTGTAGCACCTGCAACGGATGGTGGAAACCAGGGGTTACATACATCGATTACGGGACAGCCAAACCTAACAATATTACCAATAACTGCTCTAACCGATGGTAGCACCAATACTCATATTTGGATGGATGGTGCTGAAACCGGCTGGTCTGCAATTAATGCGCGAACAGTGTGTAGTTCAGATACTGATGTTTGGCGAGTTGGTGATAGTTCTCTACTTACAGCTTTTTCTGCTGCTGCTGTAGCGAATGATGGCGCTATTGGTATAGATGCTGGTGATCAGGATTTACAAAATAATGAAAGCTTTGGTTTCTGGATTTATGCAACTGGTAATCTCAGGGCTGGTGATTTTGTACTTCAGCTTGTTGATGTTACAGCTAATACCAGCATTAATGTACCTGCAGTCAAAAATAGAATTTGGACATGGGTAGAGTTGGATATCTCTGGTATTGCAGCAGGTAGTAGAGATGCTGTGAGTGACATCAATTTTATGATTACTACCGCAGGCGCAGCTGCTTTTGGAGCAATCGATATATATATAGATACAGTAGTTACCTGGGACGTCGCATGCGAAAGCGCACTTGGTCAAACTTTAGTAGATAATGGTGTGCTGAATGTTTTTGGTGTGTTAACAGCATTTGGTTCAAACAATACATTTGTAGCATTAGCTGAATGGACTGCCTACTTTACGCACTACGAAGATGGCGTTGATTTCATTGTAGACATAACAAATAACTCCGCATATACTGCACTTGCTTTCTTAGCATATCAGTAAAATTTAGGAGATTAGATTAATATGCAGTATCCAAATGTGCCCAAAGTGCGAATTGATAATAAGAAAAAACGCATGTCGCATATAGTCTGGAAACAATATACAGGATATTTAATTCAAGATGGAGAAGTAATTCATCATATTGATCGAGATCCTTTTAATAATTCTATTGAGAATCTACAATGTATGACTATATCAGAACATATGAAATTGCATAATCCACGAGATTATTCACGCTTCGGAGTATCAGCTACTGAGAATAAACTAACTTGGAATCGCTTATATAAACGTGAAAAATATGGGCATACAGCACGTAGAATGACACAAAAATTATTTGATAAAATCGAACAGCTTCTTTCTTTAGGTTTGAGTCAGTCGGAAATAGCTAAGCAAACAGACTTTAATCAATCAGTAATTAGTCGAATTAAATCTGGAGGAAGAAGTAGAGGTTTGAGACAAAGGATATTAATATGAGCTTAGGCAATAAAATGGGGCCATTAAATGAAGGCCCAAAAACAGGCAGACAAGCAGGATATTGTGCAGGATATAATCATCCAGGATATTTAGATCCAAACATTAGTGAAGATCGAAGAGGAGGAGGCCTTGGGGTACGCAGACGTAGACCAATTCGTGGGACAGCTCGTAATGTAAACCTTGGTCGTCGTGCTTCTGATTCTTTTGCTTCTCGACCTTTGTGGAGTGATGGTCCACCTGATTAATGTTTTTTTAAGACTAGAATTTTAAGACTAGAAATAGTCTTTTTATATAAAGGGAATATTTAATGGTTACACCTACGCCGTTGTATAGGCCAAGAACACTAGTTAGTGAACAAATTCTGGCTCAGCTATTCTCTGATCAATTTCCTACCGAATATTTATCCGCTGATAATGTAATAATCACTCCCGGTAATGAATTCATGCTTGATGTTGGTGCGTTATTGAGGGCCCAACATGAGGCTACTTCTTCAACACCTGATCATACTGTTGTGCTTGGATACAACACCCCCGCTACTGTAGGTTTTATAGTATCTGACGGGGATGCTGTATTGAGGTTCAACGGTTCTCATGATATTGTTTGGAATACTGCAGAACTTGGAGTTGTTTACAATATTGAAACTGGTGATTTAGTTGTAGATAAGTTTTATATCCGGAATGATGGAATTGCCAATATAAATATACAGTATATGTTTGCAAGCGGAAGATTTGTAAAATTAGAGTTCACTGAGCATCTTTCTTCTTCCAGTTCATCCAGTTCTGAGTCTTCAAGTTCATCGGAATCAAGTTCTAGCTCTGAGAGTTCATCAAGTTCTAGTTCTGAAAGCTCAAGCAGTTCAAGTTCTGAAAGCTCCAGCTCTAGTTCATCTGAATCAAGCTCCAGTTCTGAAAGCTCCAGCTCAAGTTCATCTGAATCTAGTTCCAGCTCTGAATCTTCAAGCTCCAGCTCTTCAGAATCATCTAGCTCAAGTAGCTCTTCAGACAGCTCCAGTTCATCGGAATCTTCAAGTAGCTCAAGCTCTGAATCTTCAAGCTCTAGCTCAGAATCTTCAAGTAGTTCTAGTTCAGAATCTTCAAGCTCCAGTTCATCTGAATCCTCAAGCTCATCTGAATCAAGCTCTAGCTCAGAATCCTCAAGTAGCTCAAGTTCAGAAAGCTCAAGCTCATCAGAATCTTCAAGCTCCAGTTCTAATTCTTCAAGTTCCAGCTCTTCTGTAAGCTCTAGCTCAAGCTCATCTGAATCCTCAAGCTCATCTGAATCCAGTTCAAGTTCAGAATCAAGTTCTAGCTCAAGCTCTGAATCCAGTTCAAGCTCTGAGAGTTCTTCCAGCTCAAGCTCTGAGAGTTCTTCTAGCTCTGAATCAAGTAGCTCAAGTTCAAGTGAATCTAGCTCTAGCAGCTCTTCTGAATCAAGTAGCTCAAGCTCTTCAGAATCATCAAGCTCAAGCTCTTCTGAATCTTCAAGCTCAGGATCTTCAAGTTCATCTGATTCTTCAAGCTCTTCAGAATCATCTAGCTCAAGTTCATCTATATCTAGTTCAAGCTCTGAGTCTAGCTCAAGTTCCGAGTCTTCATCTAGCTCTGAATCTTCAAGTAGCTCAAGCTCTGAATCTTCAAGTAGCTCAAGTTCAGAATCTAGCTCAAGTTCAGAATCCAGTTCTAGTTCAAGCTCTGAGTCTTCAAGTAGCTCAAGCTCAGAATCTAGTAGTTCTTCGGAATCATCAAGCTCTAGCTCATCCGTATCAAGTTCATCAAGTAGCTCTTCTGAAAGTTCGAGCTCATCTGAATCTAGTTCAAGCTCATCCGAATCTAGTTCAAGCTCAGATTCTAGTTCAAGTTCTGAGAGTTCATCTAGCTCAAGTTCTGAATCTTCATCTAGCTCTGAATCTTCAAGTAGCTCAAGTTCTGTGTCTTCATCAAGCTCTGAATCTTCATCTAGCTCAGAATCTTCTTCTAGTTCTAGTTCAGAGTCTAGCTCAAGCTCATCAGAGTCTAGTTCAAGTAGTTCAGAATCAAGTTCGAGTTCTGAATCTAGCTCTAGTTCGAGTTCTGAATCTAGCTCTAGTTCATCTGAATCTTCTAGCTCAAGTTCAGAATCTAGCTCAAGCTCTGAGTCTAGCTCGAGTTCATCAGATTCAAGTTCTAGTTCAGAAAGCTCTAGCAGCTCTAGCGATTCAAGCTCTAGTTCTGAATCTTCAAGCTCTAGTTCAGATTCAAGTTCAAGCTCAGAAAGCTCCAGTAGCTCTAGTGATTCAAGCTCCAGCTCATCCATAGCTTGTCCGAATTGCACAGATTGTGATGAAAACATTTCAGTAACACTAAAATCTCTCAGTTCTTCATGTCAGGGAGTAGATTGTAGTGATTGGAATGGAGTATATTCCTTATCTAAGGTTGGAAATTCTTGTGAGTGGAGATATGATTCAGGTGATTTCGCGCTAGTCATCACATGTGAAAACGGTAGCTGGTGGATCACACTTGAAAATAATGATCATTATTGCGCAACCTGGCAATATGATCTTGTTGATGCTCCTACTTGTCCTCCTGTACAAGATACAATCTGGACATGGTATTCAGGCCCTTGTACTGGTTCAGCTACATCAGCTTAATATACAATATAATTTATTAACGTTTTTTTTAATCCTCGTTCTTGTGCAATGCTCTTGTACGAGAGCGAGGATTTTTTTTGAGCGGTAATTTGATATCAGGAAAAAGCCTTGACTTTTTTTGCTATTTTCAGGTCAAATAATCCTTATAGGAGTTTCGATCATGCTAAAATTTTTCAATAGATTATTCACTTACAGATTATTCCATAAATTATTCCATAAAAAGAAACCTTTAGTCCTTATCTCGATTCCTAAAGATAATCAGCCAGGAACGAAAATAGTTTTAGCTAGGAAACCACCAAAGATTGATGATCTCATAGTCTCTCATATGATGAAATAGTCTTATTTAAATAGGAGGTACCTCATGGCATATTGCAGCAAAACTGATATTATAAATTCTATGCCAGCAAAGGATCTTATTGAACTTACAGATGATGCCAGCGCTGGTGCTGCTGATGATGCTATTATTAAACGTGCTATTGAGGATGCAGATTCTGCAATAGATTTAGCTTGTCGCCAAAGATATACAGTACCATTTACTATCATCGATAATGTAATCAGAAAAATTTCGGTAGATATTGCAATTTGGAATATATATTCCAGGCGAGATAAGCCTGCACCTAATCGTTTAGTACGTTATACAGAAGCTAATATAAAACTTAAAGCCATTCAAATAGGTGATTTTAACTTAGATTTCGCTGAGACTGGTCCGGATTCTGCTGCTATTGAAGTCAAACCTGAGTTCACTAAAGGTAAGGTTGACTATGATGGTGATCTGCTTGGAGATGTTATGGGTCAATGGGACCAAGAAGGGGGTTCCCTTGATGAGTGGTAAGAGATAATTGGTAAATGATGAGTGGTAAGAGATAATTGGTAAATGATGAATGGTAAGGGATAGGTAGAACGTATGACCACTAAAATAGAAGAGCTTGAAGATGCTGTAATAGCATTAATTAAAGCAGAACTCCCAGAGATTCATACAGTAAAGCGTTATCAGGGAGATTTTGATGCTGAAGGATTATCAGCATTAAAGGGTCTATTACCCTGTGCATTGATACTTTATGGCGGAGCTTCATATGGACGAAGAAATCAGGCGCTTACAGGTACCAGAAGGCTTACCGTTTTTTTAGGAGCAAGGAATTTACGTAGTACAACTGCAGCACGGGTTGATGCTTATAGCTTACTGGAAGATGTGCCAGGGGTTATCGATCATGTTGCACTTGCAGTAACTGGTGCGACTTATTACTTAGATCTTTTGAGTGAAACCATGATTTATCATGATGGTAATATGACTATATATGCCCAAGACTATGAATATCCGCTACATGGCAGAAGTGATTCAAGAGCATGTGGGAGCTTTATTGCTAATAAATAAAGATGAAGATAATTATAGAAGTAAGATAAAAATAAGGAGGTAAAATCATGTCTTTAAAAGGTTCTCAAACCGTTGATGATGTTTCTGTTTCTAAGGGACTTGTAATAGCATATCCTATTGTTGATAATGCAGTCGTGAATGCAGGGATCGATTTAGGCTACTGTATGGAAACAGAACTTCGAATTGCGGATGCAGTAAAAAACAGGTACTCTCCCCGGGATGGTACTAAGAAAAAAATCTATGAACGAGTAGTGCAGACCGATTATTCAATTCCTATGACTATTATTTCAGAGAATGGAGATAATTTTGCAATTTTATTTAATGGTGTTAAAGGCCTATACGTTCAGGCTGGAAGTCATTATACCTGGGTTGCCCCTGAAACTGTTACGGCACCGGCTGTTTTAGACCGGTCTGTTCAGCTTGCTCAAAAAGGCGTTACCTGTAAAACGCTTAAATATGATGGTGGAACCGGTGCTTTCACTAACGGTGATACAGTAACTGGCGCTGGAGGAGCTACTGGACTCATTGCATGGGTAGATGGAATCGTTGCATCTGGCTCTCTGTATCTTGTCAATGTAGTTGGAGATTTTGTCGATGATGAAGCTATCACGGATGGTGTAACCGGTGCTGCTGTCGTAAATGGTACCCAGGTAGAAATTAACGATTTAGTCTTAATGGACGCAGCACAAACTACAAAATATACTCTCGATACAGACTACGGTGTACATGAAAAATCAGGTACGGTCTTCCTTTATTCTGGAGTTACGATTGCTGCAGCTGCTTCCCTCAGGGCTATTTATGATTATGCAACTATCTCAGATGTTGTTATCCAGGAAAGTGATTCAGCTATCGATCACTATGAAGTGCATATCTTACCGCAGAACTGTTACGGGAAAAAGGTTGAATGGGTATTTTGGAAATGTGCAGTATATTCTGATACTACGCTCAAGGTAATTTCAGAGAGTGATGATGATGCTGAGATGTCTTTGACGTTCACGCCATTAGCAGATGGTCCTAATCAAAGTTCTGAATATCCTTATTTTAGACAAAGAATTTATGCATAATAATAGTTGCGCATAATAATAGTTGCGCATAATAATAGTTGCGCATAATAAAAATTGCGCATAATAAAAATTGCGCATAATAAAATAACTGTGAGGTATCATGAGTAGACGGAAAAAAGAGCTGGACCTTAACGGAAAAAAAATAATCATTGAAGAACTCCGGATTATAGATCTTATGGAACTTCTTAATGTTGATGGTGGTTTTATGTTGAGCGATTTTAAAAAAATTTTTTATGACTTTTTGCCGAAGTTTACCAATCTGACTCTTGAGGATATCCTTCCTTTGGGGATGAGCGAACTTACAGAGCTCGTAGAAACATTTAAAATGGTAAACTCGGATTTTTTCAACGCGCTCAAGTCACTGGGAATTCTGGATTACCTAAACGGATTGCTAAAAGAGCTAAAGAATTCGACATTAAGCGATTTGAGCGCAATGTATGCCGACTCATCGAAAAAGGACACGTAGATGTCTGGAATTATGGCTATCATTTTTTCAAAATAGCTGTAGAAGAATCATATAAAGTTGAACTTGAAAAAACTAAGAGGTTTGCTGATGCAATGCGAGTTGCTATCTATTCAAAGAAACCAGAGTTTGATTCTTACATGAAGAAGAAATAGTGGAAGGAAAGATAGTGGAAGAAGAAATAGTGGAAGGAAAGATTAATGTCTAATTATAGTAGCGATAACAATAGCAATGACGACATTGAAAGTCAGTTTCTAAAACAATTTTTTACATTACGGACTAATGTGCTTGATGCTGGAATGCAGTTTATTGATCAAGTACGAGATATTATCGCACCATTTAGAATCCTTAGGGATGAGGGGAAAGAATTTTTTTCACTCATGGACCTTGAAGAAGAAAAAGCCGAGGAAGCTTTTAAAGAATATAAAACAAAATTGTTAAAAAGATTTGGAATAACAGAGAAGGATATAACAGAGAAGGATATAACAGAGAAGGATGTAACAGAGAAGGATGTAACAGAGAAGGATGTAACAGAGAAGGATGTAACAGAGAAGGATGTAACAGGGAAATAAGATGGATAATCCATATTCAAAATATACAACTGGTATATATGAAAACTTAGATGCTTATCAAAGAGCTACAACAAGAGCAGAAACAGATCCTATTGGAGAAGGAGAGAAAAAAAGTCTTGCAGGAACGACTGCATGGATTCAAGCACGTAAAGATAAATTAGCAGCACTTCACACATGGGAACTTGCAGAATTTGATAAGTTTTCAAATCAAGCAATGCTTAAAGATGATCTTTTACAAAAACATACTGAACAAAACCGTAAACTCGATGCTGAAAATGCTAAAGAAACTTGGGAGTACAAAATTAAAATCGCTGAAACTTATACTGAAACTTTAGAAAGCCTTTTCAATAACCTTTATACAGCTTACGGTAAACAAAGCAAATCACTCTTTCTTCTAAGTAAAGCAGCTTCTATTGCAACTATAATTGTAAAAACAGCACAAGGTATCATGAGTGCTCTCGGAGAAAAAAACTGGCCAATGGCTATATTAATTGCAGCTGAAGGTTCTTCACAGATGGCCGTAGCATCAGCAGCAACAATGGCCAGAGGAGGTTTAGTCCCCGGTTATTCACCTTCAAAAACAGCAGATAATATTCCTTTACGAGGTACAGCAGGAGAATTCATGCATCCTGTAGATTCGGTAAATTATTACAGTCCAGAGGTACATGAAGCAATGCGTCAAAAACTTATACCAAGAGAAATATTCTCGGGCTTAAACTTGCCAAATGCACCAGCTCCTGTTGGAAGCAGTTTAGCAGGTGGAGGTCTTGTGGGAGGTACCGGTAAGGCTAATTTTACTATCCTTAACTACGTAGATCGTCAAGAATTGCTTCGAGCACTAGCAACTCCTGAGGGTAAGGATGCTGTTTTTAATTTACTCTCTTCCAATCCAGTGGCACTTCGTAGAATAATGAGAGGTTAGCAATAATGGCTATTCTCTCTGCATATTTTGTAATCCCACCCAATTGGGCTGATAGGCCTAAAGTTTCCCATATTTGGCGTACAGGAATTCAAAAAGTCATTACAGGACGTGAGAAACGTTCTGCTTTATTTACTTTTAAAAGAAAACGTATAGCTTACTCAACTATCGCTATGTATAGAGATGAGTTAGTATGGCTTGAGGCTATGTTCTTTAAATACCTCCACTACCAATGGGGCTTCCCTATATGGCCGGATAAGGCCATTTTGAGTGCTGTTGGTAATATAGGAGATAATAGTCTAACTGTAGAAACTACTCTCTATCGACACTTCGAAATTGGGGCTGAATGTATCTTGATAGATAAGACTGATTGTAGAACATATGAGGTTCATACTGTTGATAATGTTACATTAAGTCAAATAACGCTAGGAGCAAACTTGACAAAAACCTGGCCAAAATATTCATTTGTATATCCTGCAATCGCATCCCGCATTGCAGAGGATCAAGTGCTTTCATATCAAACTGATGAGATGGTTGAATTCTCAGTTGATGCAACGGAGACGGTGGAGTAAATATGGCTTTAGCATCTTATTTTAAAATTAGATGGAGAGCAAAAAACGACGTTGGTGGTCTCAGCAAAAATATATCAATGGGGGTGAAGATTGGTGATAATATGTCCAGCGGAGGTAAAGCCACCCATAATTTCTGGGAAAATTTTGAGTCACAGGCACGTACACCCAGCGGAGGACCTTGGACAGCAGCAGAGTTGGCAGATATGCAAGTTTATTATAAGTCTGGCACTGAATCTGGAGGTACATCATATTTTATTTCTGAAATAGAAGTGGATATATATGATTCTAATGATAATCTCCTTGATACAATTAAACCGAATTCTGATGAGAGTAGAGACTGGTTGCCCTTAATCACTGCTCATTGGTCATTGATAAATAATGGAGTTGAAACTCCTGATGATAATAACTATGTTTATAATGATACTTACGATGAAACTGAATATCTTGGATTAGAAAGTCCAACTGGGATTTCTAGCAGTTCTAGCTCTTCAGAGAGTTCAAGCTCCAGTTCATCAGAATCTTCAAGCTCAGAATCTTCAAGCTCTAGCTCATCTGAATCTTCAAGCTCAAGCTCTTCGGAATCTTCAAGCTCAAGCTCGTCTGAATCTTCAAGTAGTAGTTCTTCAAAAAGTTCAAGTTCCAGCTCATCTGAATCTTCAAGCTCAAGTTCATCTGAATCTTCAAGTTCTAGTTCATCAGAATCTTCAAGTTCTAGTTCAAGCTCAGAATCTTCAAGTTCTAGTTTTGCATCTTCTTCCAGTTCCTCAGAATCATCAAGCTCTAGTTCTGAATCTTCTTCTTCCAGTTCAAGTGAATCTTCTTCTTCTAGCTCTGAGTCATCTTCTTCCAGCTCAAGTGAGTCTTCCAGCTCTGAATCTTCTTCTTCTTCCAGCTCTGAATCTTCTTCCAGCTCTGAATCTTCTAGCTCCAGTTCTTCAGAATCTTCCTCCAGCTCCGAATCTTCTTCCAGCTCAAGCAAATCTTCATCCTCAAGCTCATCTGAATCTTCTAGCTCAAGTGTCACTACAGAATCTTCCAGTTCATCAGAAAGCTCTTCCAGCTCTGAGTCTTCAAGTTCATCTTCCTCTGAGTCATCAAGCTCTTCAGAATCTTCCAGTTCCAGTTCAAAGTCTTCAAGCTCCAGCGCTAATCCATGGGAAATTGAAGATGTTGAAGTTGTATTCTGGTCAAGCTCAAGCTCATCAGAGACTTCAAGCTCTAGTTCTTCTGATAGTTCAAGCTCTTCTGAATCAAGCTCTAGTTCAAGCTCAGAATCTTCATCCAGCTCTAGTTCAGAATCCAGTTCAGAATCTTCTTCAAGTTCAAGCTCTGAATCATCAAGTAGCTCTAGTTCTGAATCTTCTTCTAGCTCAAGCTCTGAATCAAGTTCTAGCTCCGAATCCAGTTCAAGCTCTGAATCATCTTCCAGCTCAAGCCAGCAGGCAGGAACCGTTTGCTGGGGACACGTAACTGGTGTAGTAGAGGCTAATACCAAAACATTTGTTGCTCATTGCTCAGGCACTGCTACAATTTCTGGAGCTGGGGATAGTGAGATTATTACTTTTGGTTCTGGACAATATGAAGAATTTGAGACATGGGAACTTGGTGCAGGCACAGCGAGGATAACAATAGATAAATATGGCGCTGGCAGTGGACCGATTCCAGATATTGAGTATAAAACTGGAGCTACTGAGGGAGCCTGTAATGCAGATACCTGGCATGCTTACAATGGAGTAAGTTTTGTCAGTGCAGGCTGGGTAAGGGTAAAATTAACCTGGACAAGTTCGAGTAGCAGTTCTGAGAGCTCGAGTTCAAGCTCAAGTGAATCAAGTAGTAGTTCTGAATCAAGTTCTAGCTCAAGCTCCTCAGAATCTTCTTCGAGTAGCTCATCTGAATCTTCTTCTAGCTCATCTAAATCATCTTCAAGCTCTGCGTCATCTTCTAGCTCTTCGACAGCAGGAGGCGGGGGAACCCGAATCATTAACTATGGTTTTGAGACATGTACTGGATATATATTTACTACTGACTACGTAGCATTTCATGCCAATGGTACAGAAGTTGTGGCTAATGGAGATACTGATTGTGGCAGCAGAAACGCTTATGAAGGCACTCATTATCTTCACAGAAATTTTTACGCGGGAGCGGAAGACCCTTGTTTAGGCACAACACCAGGATCATCAAATACTCATTCTAATTTAGGACTTAATGGTGTTTTTGATAATTCTTATTGCCCTGGCGGTAGCAAAGATACTACTAATCTTCTCACAGCTATAACTAGTAATACAATGGTTTTAAAGTTTCGTTTTAGAACAACAGGTACCTGGAAGGGTCAAACAGCTAGTGGCGGAGGCACATTAGGGCTGTTAAAGTGGATAAGACTGTATGGAAATGGTACTGGAGGAGTAAGTGATGACAGATGTGCTTTTGTACATATTGGTGCTGCAGAGCCAGGTGGGGATTTTTGGACTATATATTCTTCTGGCAATGGTTGGATATATTTTCATAATGCACCAAATATCAATGATGGTAATTGGCATTCAATGAGTGTTAAATGGGTTAGACTAAATAATACTGATACCGATCCTAACGTTAATGTACAAGTCTGGTGGGATAATTGGAATATGACTGGAAATCCGGATGGAGAAGAAGATTGCCATGCACCTTATTTTGGTAATGAGTTTCACCATATCGTATTTCAATCAAACTTCAGTGGTTCAATTCCTGCAAGTGATATGGGACTTGATATTGATCAAGTTGAACTTTGGAATGGAGAACCATAAGATTAATGTGTAAAAGTATAAAAAGTGTGAATATATTAGTATATTACTTGTATTATTGTGTTAGTGTATTAATGCGTTAATGTGTGAATGTGTGAATGTGTGAATATGTGAATGTATGAATGTACTAATATGTTACTTTATCATTTTAGATATAAATAAATTTAACAAAAGTTGAGGTGAGTTTAAATGGCAACTAAATGTGTTGGGTATCCTAGTTCTAACTGTGTTCCTCAGGCTCTTCCTGATGGATCTTGGGAAAATTATGGAACTCTCCAAACAGACAGAGTGTATGGACATTTATGGACTGCAACTGAAGGCGGAACCATTGGAGCAGTAAATTTTCGCACTGGGGATAATGCCAGTTGGGGTGATGCTTGGCTTGTTGTATATAAGGGGACAGCTATTGTAGGGGTATCTGCACAACTTTCAGGGCAATCTGCAAATACATGGAGCGGTTATATAACAATATATGAAGCATCTTCAGGATCATTGGTATTTAAGAAAGACGATGTTTTACGGTTTGGTATTGCTTATGAGGGTGAGGGTGATGCAAATTGTTCTCACGATGATGGTGGCTCAGGGGCTATTCAGTATGATAATTCTAGCTGGAGTGGTAGTACGATAAATGATATTCCTGATCCTGCTGATTGGAAGACTTCTGGTTACAATGCATTAGGCACTATTCTTCAATATGAAGATGCAGGCGAATCATCTAGTTCAAGTTCAGACTCTTCTTCCAGTTCAAGTTCTGAATCTTCAAGTTCTTCTTCCTCTGAATCTTCCTCTAGTTCTGAATCCTCTTCCTCCTCTGAATCGTCTTCTAGCTCCGAATCTTCCAGTTCCTCCACAGGTCCCGGCGACTGGTGTTGGGGACATGATACAGCTGTAGAGGAAGAATATATCGGAAACCTTGCAGATGGAGCTGGAACTGGTGAAGTAACAGGCGCTGGAGATGCAGAAAAATTAACTTTAACAAGTGGAGAAGATTGGATATTACCAACAGTGGAGACTGGAGCAGTAGAAGTCAAAATTGTTTACGATAAATACGCTGCTGGTGCAGGAGGTCCAGGAACGATTCAGTATCGGACTGGGGCTACTAAAGAGAATTGTGAGGGAGCAGAATGGGGAGATTATACAGTACACTTTACATCTTCAAATTGGGTGCAGGTAAAAGTTAATTTGGTGTAGGAATAGCATATGGTTTTTATAAATGTATAAAATAATATTGACTACAACATTGTGTATAATTAAAGGCAATAAGTAAAGGCAATAAGTAAAGGCAATAAGTAAAGGCAATAAGTAAAGGCAACAAGTAAAGGCAATAAACAATGACTCTTAAATACCCAGGGTACCCAAATACTGCTGGTGTACCGCAAGCTATTGGTACGCAGAGCAACTATCAAAATGCCAGCGATAGAACGTATTGCCGTAGATGGACTGCTGATGAAGCAGGTACAATTACTGGTGTAAGAGTGCAGTCTGGTACAGGGTGCGACTGCGATCATTTTTTAGTTATCTATAGGCAGGATGGTGGCACTGGCGATATAGATAAAATTGCTCAGATGGATCTTGGTGGCCCTGTTGGTGGCAACTATACATGGCGGAACTGGGATACGGCTGTTAAGTTTGGATCGGAAAGTTTAGCTTTTGTATCTGGCGATATCTTGTGGTTTGGGGTAGCCTTTGATCAGGCCACTGGCTCTTATGGTGGATTGGGCAGGGATTCAGCTGACGGTACAGGTGAAGTAAATGCACAATATAACTCTGGTGCAGTTAATCCATCGACAGGCCCAGCTACGCCTTTGGTATTTAGCACCTCTGGAGCTTATCATGGTTTATGTATCATTTTACGGTACGATGATGAGGTAGGATC
>Ga0307928_10001664_pt1 | contig 16933 bp, 21 predicted proteins | sample AceLakmetagen232_FD_201815 | JGI IMG/M metagenome (GOLD analysis project Ga0307928, IMG submission 201815) | Saline water microbial communities from Ace Lake, Antarctica - #232 | ecosystem: Environmental > Aquatic > Non-marine Saline and Alkaline > Saline | place: Antarctica: Ace Lake... | reverse complement strand
CACCGAGCAGGAGAAGTACAGTTCTGCAGCAGAAGACACCAAGCGCAGTCTCGACAAGAATCGCAAGATATACGCTCTGACAGGCAAACCGTCAACGAAGCCATTTGTATCCTATGATCAGCAACTCCGCGAAACCATGGGTAATGTCGAAGCCGAGAATCTACAGAAGTGGCTACCGGGAAGCCCAAGTCTGAAGTCGGTTCAAGCCGGTATGGATGCCATTGTAAAGGGGAATAAGGGGAATAAAGTAGCGTCTCAGATACGTGAACAGTTGATCGAGAATTTCTATGAGGGCTCAGGAATGGATGTCAATTCCGTCTCAGAGATGATCGACCGGCCCAAGGGTGTTGAGGACGCCAATATTGAGTGGGACGATGATATCACGTTCTTTGCAAAAGCTCCTAAAAGTTTAGACGACTTAATTAAGTCATATGCTGCTCGTGGCGTCGCTATTACAGCAACTGAATCTGACGGCAAAATAAAAGTTGGCAAAATAGTAGTTCTTGAGAATTTGCGTAAACAAGGAATGGGAAGCGAAACTGTTGAAAGTTTAACCAGATATGCTGATGAGACAAATCAAACAATTGTATTAACTCCATCAAAAGATTTTGGTGCAACTTCTGTAGAGCGTCTTAAAAAGTTTTATAAGCGTTTTGGGTTTGTGGAAAACAAAGGGCGCAACAAAGATTATGAGATATTTGAATCTATGTATAGAGAGCCGACTCAGGCCGACACCCAAAAAGCCAAGGCAACCCAGAAGCTAACTCCCGGCAAGACGACCCAGATCGCCAAGGATTTCGCCAAGTCGCTTAATCTGATCCCAGCCGATGCAGACGTTCAGCTCCAGGTAGTCCCGATGGAAGGTGATGCGATCGGTTCAATGCGGGAGAATCCAGATTCGGGCGTGTACGAAATCAAGCTGAATGAGAATCTGCCCTCGTCGCAGATAGGGCGTATTCTGAATCATGAGATCGTCCATATCGGTATCAGTCGAGTTCTGCAATCCGACCCGAAGACAGTCAAGAAGATGCAGGCCGTGTTCAAATCTCAGTACGAATCCAAGGCGATGAATGCCCTGAAACAGAAGTACGCGCCCGAGATTGCTGCAAGGAAGACACAGGCCCAGAAAGATGCTTACTTATTCCAAGAGTTCTTCGCAGCCAATGCAGAGAAGGCGTTGGACGGGAATCGCAAGGGTGTAGCCGGAGCGGTCTGGAAGATATGGAAAGACTTTCTCACGGCGATCGGTGTCAAAGACGTGGACGGTGTGACCCGGGCACTTCTGAAGGCGATGCGGACAGCCGGAGCGGTTGAGGGTAAGGTAGGAACAACTCAACTTGCGATAGGGCAAGCAGACCCATCTATGACCAATATCGCCAACCTCCTTGAAGAGTTCGACGATGAGGGCACTATTGACGGTAGCCAAGAGACTGCGGATGATGCCCTTGATGTGATCGACGGATTGAATGAAGACAGCGATAATCCGTCCGAGGCCATATCAGAAGCGGTTAGAAAGTTTCGCGATTATGCGTCAACCGATCGAGAGTTTGGATACCGTCAGGATACTTCTGACCAAGCTGACAACGCTCTGGATGAGATTCGCGCAATTGTTGGCCAGACTCAGTTCGCAGTGGCTCCATCGGTCGAATCCAAGGCGTTCAAGAAGTGGTTCAAGGATAGTAAGGTAGTCGACGCCAATGGTGCCCCTCTGGTTGTTTATCATGGCGGAGATAGTAAGATCACAGCATTTGACGAAAGCTCTCCAGATCGTGGTCATTTAGGTGTAGCATATTTCACAAGTGATAAAGGTATTGCTAGTGATTATTCTGTATTCGGTGCCGTTCCATCAAAGTCCGAGAGGGCTAGGGTTGGCGAGATAAAAGGTCGTGAACCCGCAGTAATACCAGCTTATTTAAGTATTACAAAACCTATTTCCCCTGAAATAATGAGATATGGTGATCTTTTAAGCGTTTTCACTAAAGAGGAATTAGCTGAAGCATACCTAGACAATGAGGCCGCAGGAGACATTGACTTACTTCATGACTATGATTATGAAGAAGATAAGAACGCCGCTTTGCTTAGTGACATTCAAGATATTGTTATTGCAGAAAAATTAGAAACAGAAGATGCCGCATCTCTTTCTGATGCCGATGCGTCCTTCAATTTTTTATATAATCGCCAGCTATTAGGTGAGTATGCCAAAAGAACAAAGAGTGATGGTATAATTTACGAGGATATGGAATCTGGAGGAACAACTTATGTTCCCTTCGACCCTACCCAGATCAAATCCACTTCCAACACTGGTGAATTCGACCCAGCCGATCCCGACATATACAAGGCCAAGGCCGATCCCGAAGCCGACAAGAAGCTGACCGATTTCGCTCTCAAGCAGATGCTACCCAGTATCCGGAAAGCAGTAGTCCGGACGATTCAGGCCGAGACCAAAGCTGCATTGCGAGCTCAGGTGGAGAATGCGAAGCAGAAGCAGGTCGACACAAAGGAATTCCAGCAGGAGTTGACCGGTACCCTGAAGAAGTACGGTGAGCAGTTATCGGACGAGAACCGCATTGAGTGGAACAAGCTGGTCAAGCGGAATCTGCCCAAGACGACCCGAGGAATTGAGGGATCAGTCAAGCGTCTCATCCAGAGTATCGACAAGATCGAGCAGCGCAAAGCCAAGCAACGCGCAGTGAAGAGTCTGAAGAAGACGATCCGGGGCATTCCAGGCAACATGAGACCGGAATATCGGACACAGGTAGATGCTCTGATGGAAGGTGTAGACATATCGAGGATGACCGAGAAGACCCGGGGCAGATTGCACCAAGTACAGAAGTTGCTTCAGGACGGCCTAGACCTGCCTGAAACCGTCACAGACCACCTTAAACGACTAGGACAGATATCTCTAGCCGATATGGATTTGCAGGACGTACAGAAGCTCGATGACGCTCTACAGCAGGTTTTGGCACAGCAGAAGTTGAAAGACAAGCTATTGATCAGAGGCAAATGGCGGCAAATGAACAAATACACCGCTCAGGCCCGAACCAATATCCTCAAGACTACTCCTGCCAAAAAGATGCGTTCCGATGGAACAGGCTCTATTGATCAGTTTAAGCCCAAAGGATTGGCCGACAAGTTATGGAATGCTATGGTTGGTCGGGATGCCGAGACCGCCGAAGTAATCGCAGAGCGTGTCGATGGGATGGATATTGGAGATGTTGAGGCTATAGTGGGTCAAGTCGTCTTTGGTGGTGCCGATCAGGGCCTCACAGATCAGCTTGCCCATGTTCAATATGTAGAGGATGAGTATACAAAGAACTTCAGCGATGTGAATGTAGCGAAATACTCCACTGTCAGCGCTCAAGGTGCGAAGGCTATCCGCCGACTTGCTGAAAAGATTGCTGTTCCAATAGAGGTTTCGCCGGGAAAAACACTGAGATTGACGCCCGCCCACCGGATGACTATCTACGCACATACGAGAAATGAGCACAATGCTGATGCTATTCTGAGCGGAGTCTATTATGATTCAGCCCTAGAAGCAAGGAAAACAGAGCTTAATCAGGCAGAGGTTCAGAAGATCGTTGAATCGATGCCACCGAAAGAGAAAGAGATTGTTGATTGGGGCATGACCATCTCGGGCGGACACAACCAGAATGCGATCAACGCCACATCTAAGCTAATCAGTGGCAGAGAGTCCGCAAATGTAGAGAATTACTTCAGACTGATGCGTAAAGATATCTTCAAGAATTACATGACCGGACAAACATCTGCCTCGGAACTGATGCAATACGGGCCCAAAACTCTCGAGAACAGTGGTGCACTCAAGCAAAGAAATGTGAATGCAGAAGGTGCTGTTGTCATAGAGGATTGGTTCACATCGTTTCAGGATCAGGTTAATTTTGCTGGAATCTACAGCGCATACGCACCATGGCTGAGAAGTGCCAAGCAATTCCTGAATGATATTGAGCCCACTTTCCGCAACACGGGCCGACTTGACGAGTATCGGGCACTGGACAAATTTGTCAGAGATATCGAGGGTCGCCAGATGGCCCCTCCGCTCGAGTTCGAGAAGATGTTCACTGGCCTTGTGGGCAAAGCGGCAGGCGGAGCACTTGGATTGAATCCTGTAGTCATTACCCGCCAGCTTGCATCCTATCCGTTTCTGGCGACAGAGCTCGATAATTGGGCACTTGCTGAAGCTGCAACGATTGTGCCGGGATCACAGAAGGCTCGCGAGACTGTAGAATGGATGCGCAAATATTCTCCTCAGAATCGGGCTCGTGTTGATGCTGGCCAGGTTGGGTTGATCGTTGGAGCCAGATCAGCGGCAAATGAGACGAATCGATTCTTTGGCGGGAAGAGTCCTCTCTTAGATAAGCAGACTGCAGGTATTCAGAAATTCGATGCAATGGTAATCCTTCGGGCATTCGGAGCGGCTAAGATTCAGGTAGCCAAGAACACCAAATTGACCGGTGAGGAGCTGAATCAAGCAGCTGCAAAGCTGGCTGAGAAGGCCGTTAGGCGTACACAGCCCATGTATTCAGCCGTGCATAGGACAGCGGTTGCTCGCACAAAGAATCCTATGATCAAACTCTGGACAGCGTTTACGTCTGTGACTAGCCAGATATTGCAGATGTACAAGCGTTCCAATATGAGATTCAGTCGCTCGAAGAAAAGCCCGGAAGATTTGACGAAATGGCTTGGCTCAATGCTACTGATATGGCTCTCGTCGTCCTTGTCTATGGTTGGTATCGACGAACTGAAAGACAGAGCCTTTGGTCGAATTCCTACGTGGGCGAAGAGACTTACTGGATTATTGAAGTATTCAACATCCCCAGTCTATTTTGGTAGAAATGTCACAGCGATCACATCAGATGCGATTAAGTTTGCAGAGAGTGGGAAATACAGCACATGGAATTCAGATATGGCAAGTCACAATCTGATATCTGGAATGGCTGTTGAGGCTGGAGATGCTGCACGGGATATTGTTATGGGCCTTTTGGAAGACAATCCGTTCTCTACGCAAGACTATAAAAGGATCCAGCGCGGAACCCTTAACGGTGTAATGCTGGTCATGAAGGGGTGGACGGGGTTTTCTGGTCGCAATCTCATAAATTACTTCTATAAGCTCCCGAAGAAGTTTGCCGAAAGGGTCTCAAATGTTGGCAGGAAACTCAAAACGGCACAGAATGAGGTTGAATATCATCCTAGAACCGGTAGGTACAAGACTATTGAAGGCCAGAAATATAAGATTCATGGCAGAGCATTCAAGGAATACGAGCAAAATGTGAAGAAGTATAGTTCACAGATGTTCGAGAAGGCTTTCACCGATGAGACATGGGATGTACTGGATGCAGAAACTAAGAAGACACAGCTCAAGGTATTCTTTGATGCGGCTAAATACAAGGCGTATTACGAAATCCCAGAATCAGACCGCATAGAGATTACCAAAGAGGAGGAATGATGCCAGAAGGATTCGACCCAAGCAGTTTCAGTCAGAGCATAGCCCTATTCGCAGCCGGTGGCTATTTTGTTACCCAGATAGTATTGAAAGTGATCAAAGCAATACAGCCTAAAGTAGAACGGCCCGAGCAGAGCCCAGAAATAGTTGCAGATGCAGTCGTGAAGAAAATGAACGGAACCCTTCGGAACCTCGACAAGATTCACCAAAACCCTTGTCCGGAGCTAATTAAGGCCGTCGCTGGACAGGAGCAGATGGAAGAACATCAAATCAGCATGGATTCTAAGTTGACAAAAATAATTACGATGCACCACGACAATACTCGCGAAGCACTATTCGAGAAGTTCGCAAACAAGATCATTGAGAAAATGGAGAAGTAAGATGCTTCCAATAACTACACGCCCGAAAAAGAAGCTGACAACAAATCAATTGATGTTCTCATGGTATTTCGCCATGCTTCATACTTTCCCGAAAGCGGTACCCATTGGGACACCACCCGAGTCTCGCATATCTGCCGGTCCGACTGTGGGAATTGATGAAGAGGCTATCGGTGCCGATCTTGAGTGGGATGAGTCTGGGCTACCTATCGGTGTGTGGCGTCCTTTGCCAGCTAAGGTAATTACTCCGAATGATTTGGATCATTATATCGATTGGATATACGTTTTCTATGCCAGAGGCGATTTAGACAATGGAAACGACCGAAAGAATTTACAGGCTGTAGGTATTGTTGACCTGAATCAAGAGTTCTTGTTCGCCCAGATACCCGCAAAAACAGAGCAAATCTACATTGTGACAAGGGAAAAATTATCTGAGAAGCAACGTATCCTTGATGAAATAATCACAACCAATGACGAGAAGATTAAAGACAAGTATCTCTTGAATGTCGCAGTCTTGCCAAAAGAGGTGCAGGACGAACTGTACGATAAAGAGAAGACGCATTGCACCACGACTAGAATCAAGCCCGTTGACTTGACAGATAAGACTGAGCCTGTTCAGATTAAGACAGATCATTTTGACCCCATCTCTGATGTCATGGCATGGAATGGCGGACCCGTTACAGTCGGTCTGAACGTAGGGGATACCTATGCATCCTGGGTATTACTAGTAGCCGATTCTGGACTCTTCGCCGCGTCAGGTACTGCAACACAAACAACGGCAATTTCAAACACTGGTCAAGTGTCCATTGCAAATGATGTTGCAACATTTACGATGACTCTTTGCGGAGAGAATTTTTTAACTACTATTGCTCATAATACCAATTTTATGTTGATTCGTCCCACCGGTACTACGGGAAATGTTGTTCTCACTAAATTCAACATGAAGCGAACAATTAACGCATCAGCCGCAACAAGGGCTGGAATCAATGCCAACACTAATGCTACTGTTCCGATAAATATTAACCATTGTATGTATAATGGCAATTCCATGGCAGCAGGGGCGGGCTTTATTATTTCAAATAATACGGTGATTGTTGACGTTTCTTCGTGCGCGGCTTATGATGCACAACAGACTTTTCATTGTTCTTCAGGCTCAAATAAGGTTACAATAGAAAATTGCACCGGCCTCAACGCTTCCGCGAGTGGAATCAATACTGGCGGGCAAGCGTTGCATATACTTAATTGCGCGTCTTTTGATTCGACAGGTAACGATTACCACAACACTGGATCAGAAACAACTTTCACCAAATGCGCATCATCAGACTTGACAGGTTCAGAAGCAGGGCTGCAAAGTCTAGTTGCAGCAACGGTCTTTGAAAGTGTTATTAGTACCGAATCAGATTTCCTCGTACCAGTAGAAGGCGAATCTTTGGACGGTACAGGGGCAGCAATTACGATTGCAGCGCACACCACATATCTCAACGATGTCGTGATCGTGGCCGGAGATGTCGATATAGGAGCAAATGGTGTTGTTGATGCTCCAGTCGTAGCCGACGCCAGACCGCTCAGAGCAACTCTAAATACAGGAATCTCACTCTCTCTCTAGGAGAATCTCATGAGAATCATGTACTATATAAGGAGTCCTCGTGACCGAAAGCGGGGATTCAAGGCGTGGATAGCAGGTTGGGCGATTATGATCCGGACCTTCTCGAAGAAGACTCATGTCGAATGGGACTTTGAGGACGCAGTCGGACCGAATGGCGAGAACTGTTTCAGTTCGTCTGGACTCGATGGCGGAGCGCGGTGGAAACAGATCGACTTCAGCCACCCAGAACGATGGGAAGAAGAGAAGCTACCCGACCCGACCGGCATCATTCTGGAAGAGACAATCGCCAAGTGCAATTCGATGGATGGCTGGCCGTATGGACACAAGGAAATCTGGTTCAATCAATTCCTTCCATTCGGCGTAGACGACGAGAACGCTGTGATCTGCTCCGAATGCTGTGCGATTCTAGCCAGGCTAGCTCATACCGTGATCAGCCCGATACAGCTCTACAAGCGCGTTGAACGGCTTCTGGATATGAACATAAGGGTCCCGCTAGACGAATAATCCATAACGGGTCTATTTGGTGTTCTTAGCTGGCGGAGGCACCAATCACGAGTCGTTGATTCAAAGACGTCGCCAGCCTTCTTCTTAGATGCTCTCAGATTTTAATTGATCTGGGGGCTTTTTTTGTCTTGACATATCTGTCTACAATGTGTATACTATATGGTATACAATTTGTGTAACTTGAGGAGGCAATATGACAAAGTCAGATGAAACGAAGGACGCAGTTGTGCGTATATCGAAACCATTGCGGGATGAAATCAAGAAGCGCATTGCAGAGCGGGCTCGGAAGGGTGAACGCCCTAGACCGACCCAAGGCTCTGCTATTCAAGAGGCATGGGACTTAGAGCGAGCAGTGGACGAAGCGGTCGTGGACAGCATGAAGAAGTCTGGTTCGACGCTATCTGAAGTGATTCTGCTTGGCCTCAAAACACTGGAGCTGATGTCTCATGAGTAAGGAATTTGCGAGACTTGCGACACTAGGACAAGAGCTAGCAACGAAGGTTGACCTCGTTTACACTAGCGTACTGGACAAGACGTATCAGCTCGGACAACGCGCCCAAGAACCGGATACGAAACTATTGCTTGAGGCGATTCAGAACGAATTGAGTGAGGTTCAGCGCTGGATGAGATCGGGTGATTTGAAAGACGCGACCTGTGAACTCAGTACGGGTTGCTCACGCATGTTTTGTCCGTGCCCAAGTCGGGTCGGACGGAGAGGAAATTGATTATGACGATGGAAGGCAGAGTACCACCACCAGAGCCGGGAGTATACGAAGACGTTCCATTTGAAGATTACCTGAAATGGGACTGTTTCAGCAAGTCGATGGTCAAAGCTATGTTGAGATCAGGCCAACATCTCCTGCAGTACATGGAGAAAGGTGTGGACTCAAAGGCTATCCGCATGGGCTCGCTGGTTGACTGTTTGATTCTCGAACCCGATATGTATGAAGGCCAATACATTCAGGCCCCAGAGAGCTTTGTATCGCAGGCAAAGAAAGATCCTGGTCTCACAAAGCCATGGGACTACCGATCACCAACGTGTAGGAAGTGGCGTGATGACCATGAAGCCGGAGGGGTGATAGTCGTGACGGCAGAGCAGTACAATACCGCAATCAAGATGCGCGACAATGTTCTGGCCCATCCAGAGGCGCTTGAGATGCTCAAGAATGGCGAGTCACAGATATCAATAGTCTGGGTTGATCCTATCACAGGAGAAAACTGCAAGGCAAGGCTCGACAATCTCAGGCGTGGCATAGCTATTGATGATCTAAAGAGCACAAACGATGCGAGCAAAGAGCCATTCAGGCGCACAATGAACAATTTCTACTATCATGTTCAAGGTGCCGCATACTCTGATGGCTGGTCACTCGCGTCAGGAGAGGCAGCGCTTCCATTCAATTTCATCGTTGTAGAGTCCGAAGAGCCACATCTTGTGGCGACATACAGCCTTGGCATTGACTCTATTCTGACAGGACGGTATTGGTGGAATCAGGCACTTGCGGAGTATTCTGCCTGCAAGGCTTCAGGGAAGTGGCCAGGCTATTCACCTTATCTCGAAGACATCGACATCCCGCCATACGCAATCATGCAGGACTTACCAGAAGAGGTGATCAATGGCTAAGGAAGAAGAGAAACATGAAGTCGTTGTAGTCGATAGCGTCGCAGTGGCCAAGATGGAATCTACCCCAGCTCCTATGAATGTGGGAGATATGGGCCTATTACCGGTAGAACAGCAGAAAGTCTACCTGAAAGAATATGATAACCGGAGAGATTTCTTTCTTGAATGGCTTTTGGGTCACCTGAAAGAGGGTACACATTATGGTCATCCCCCGGGATGTGCGCCAGCGGCAAATGTCGATCCAAGACAGTGGACAGCGAAACCGGGGCTGTATAAGTCAGGAGCTCTTCTGATTGTTGACCTTTTGAAGCTCAAACCCAAGTATGAATCTGACCTCGATAGTTGGAAAATGAGCGGAGAAGAGAAAGGGCTGTTCTTCAGGAAGTGCATCTTACATAGCTCAGACGGCAAAGTAGTCATTGGTGAAGGTACCGGGGCTTTCAAGATCAACGAAAAGAAGATGTCTAGCGCGAATGCCTGCATTAAGATGGCAGATAAGCGGGCTCTCGTGGCAGCAGTGATCAATTCCATACCGGTCGTCGGAGACCTGTTCACTCAGGACTTGGACGACATCAAGAAGCCCACAGACCGCATGAACTATGTAGAGCGCAAACACGCCCTATTGGCAATGGTTGAGGATGAGCTAATAGAAAGAGCCTCTAAGTGGTCAGGGACGGCGACAGGCTGGCTACAAGAGGCTGTGGCGAGCTTTCAGAACGATGCAGGATCATCTCTCAAGACTACCGGAGCAGTAACGGCTTTTGAGAATGCACTGAAAAATGGCGAAATAGATTGGGACACAGGCAATTACACCAAAAACAAGGAGTAGATACAGATGCGGATTCAAAAGATTGAAGTACGGAATATTGGCATAGTCGAGCACGAAGTTATCCACATTTCAAAACCACTCAACCTCTTCTATGGAGAAGTGCAGGCGGGCAAGTCTACCCTGGCTATCAACAGTTTCCAGTTGGTAATTGGCAAGGGATTCCCCAAAGACATTATTCGTCACGGTGAGGCCGAGGGTGAAGTTATCATTACTTTTGACACAGGTTTTATCAGTCGCTCATTCTTCATCAATAAGACTGGCAAGACCGTTGGCCGTGATCTTGTGTTTGAGCAGAACGGTGAACCTGTTTCACGCCCCACTGAGAAGCTGGCAGAGATGATCAATCCATTCCTTCTTGACCAGAATGTATTGGCCAACAAATCCGGTGTTGAGCGCACAAGATTCCTGCTTGAGATCTTCAATGTGGACACCGCTGATATCGACAAGCATATTTCAGAGGCCGTTTCAGTGGCATCTAAGATGCGTGTTGCTATCAAAGCTATTGGCAATATCGACACCACTCCCGTTGAGAAGATCGACACAGAAACGGTATCTGCAAAGCTGAAGAAGGTTCGCGATGATTTTGACGTTGTGAATCAGAAATACTTTGACGATCGCCAAACAGTTGTGAACAAGAATAGTGAGGCTGAGAACGAAGAGACCAAGAGGTTGGAGCTCCGCGAGGCGGCTGCGTTGCGTATTGCTGGCACCAAGGATGCCATAGAAGATGTGAAGATGAGAATCGAGAGACTCCTGCTTGAACTCAAGGGCATCGAAGATGGTCGCGACAAGGCTGCAAAGTGGTTGGATGATAATCCTGTTATCAAGGCCAAGATCCTCCCCGAACCTGACCAACCCGAGCGTCCCGATACCTCAGAGCTTGAGGAGAAGTTGTCCAACGCCAAGGCCGACAACGTGCGCTTCGAGCAGTACCAGGAACGCCTCGTTGAAGACAAAGCGCTCTCCAAGAAGAAGTCAAACCTGAGATCCAAAGAAGGTGAAGTAGCAAATCTCAGGCAGGAGAAGACCGCTCTGCTCACAAACATCTCTGCAGATTCAGGCGTTAAGGAACTGGAATTCGACGATGAGGGCAATTTCCGCTTCCAGAATACCACTCCTGATATGCTCTCCACTTCTCAGATCATGGAACTCTCAAGTCGGATATCCGCGACACTTCCGAATGATCTTGGGCTGGAACTCATTGATCGGGCCGAGTCCTTGGGCAAGTCCATATTCGAGTACATCGATCGTGCCAAAGCAGAAGATAAGACCATACTGGCCACAATCGTAGGTGAAGCACCAGCAGCAGTTTCGGAAGAGATCGGCGTGTTTGTTGTTGAAGCCGGAAAAGTTAAATGAACCTATTCTGGGACATCTTAGCCAGGAAAGAGTGGTTGCGTCGAATCGACACAATCCGGAAGAGTACTGGTTGGGGTGTCTCAGACCTGTTCAAACGGTGTCAGGGGTGCGGTTCGCTGACCGTGAAGGGACGCTGTGTGAAGAAGGGTATCGTGGTAGCCTGTTGTGAGTGCAAGCGATTCAGGAGCGTTGAGGACGTATGGCATACGGGTTCGTATCCAGGCCACCGGATTTCGCACACGATCTGCCCTGAGTGTCACGAGAAGCTGTATCCGGGGATGCTGAAGCGAATTGAGGAGAGGAAGGCCAGAGATGTTCAAGACTAGAGAGGTTCTGTATTTGATACTAGTTTGCCTGATAATTAAATTGATGGGGTGCTAAATTGAAGATCGGGCAATTTGAAACATTCACAGAGCCGTTGCCAGACATCCAGTGGCCAACACTATATGAAGAAGACTGGGCTATTTGGCACGATATGATGGACAGGTATACTCTGTGTGAAGATGATAGCAGAACCCGCATATTTCCATCAAAGTGGAAGTTGTGGGAAGTGTTTCAGGAAATTAGATATACACCAAATAATCTAACCAAGGAGACCAAATGAAGAAGTACAAGAATTACCTGAAGAATCAGAAGTTGAGACAGGACAACCCGAATATTCGCAAGATCAGAGAGGGTAAGCCTGTCAGCTTCTGGACACCTGAGAAGGGGGATTAAGTGGGAGTATTGAAGCGAACACAGGAGGATTTAGTTCTGGCTCATCTAAAGATGTACGGGACGATCACAGGCAGAGAGGCATATTCCACATACGGGATCATGCACTTGCCGAAGCGAATCAACAGACTCAAAAGGTGGGACGGAGTATTCATCGGATCAGAGAAGATTCCGGTCAAGAATAAGTTCCGCGAAACGGTCTGGATCAGTCAGTATTGGCTCACAAACATGGAAGGGGAGCGGATATGAAAGGGAAGATCAATGAGAAAGGGATGCTTTGTATTGAGAGAACAGGTGTGATGATTGAAATGAGTTGCCCAGGCTCGGATGGCTGTGAGTGTATGCACTTCTGTCCACATTTCGGCGAACCTGACACCTCTTCCTTAATGAACAGGGTGGAGGGTTTGCATATTACACAGCTTCAAATTTGTCAGAATCGTACTCTACTATTCACCGAATTCACAGACGAGCGAAAGAAAAATCTTGCATCCGACTCGGAATAATGCTATACTTAGGGTACATCATCCAGTCAAGGGGCTGGACGATCTTCAACATGAGGTTAGATTTGATTCCAATTAAAATGACATATCCAGAGACAAGCACAGTTTTATCGTAGATTTCTCATGTGGTCTACGTGACCGGCTGTGTTTTGTCTTTGGACTTCTTAGGTTCACCTATGTTTGGATGGATTAAAGTACATCGTATTATGCGCCAGCACTGGATATATAAAGATGCTGACTACCTCAAGGCGTGGATTACGATACTACTCGAAGCCAATCATAGCGACCAGAAAATACTCATCAAGGGTGTTCTTCTGGAGTGTAAAAGAGGACAGTCTTTGAATAGTTTAGAGACATGGGCTAGACTGTTTGGTGGATGGAGTAAATCCAGGGTGAAGCGATTTTTTAAGTTACTCAAAACCGACTCGATGATCGACACAACATCGGAACGCATAACGACACGGCTAAGTGTATGTAATTACGAGAAATACCAAGACTGCGGAAACGCGGAGAGTACCTCAGACGAAACGCAGACGAGTCCGCAGACGGAACGCAGGCGAGCTACAAACAAGAAGGTAAAGAAGGTAGAGAATGATAAGAATGAAATAATCACTCCTGAAATGGCTGAGAATATTTATCAAGCATATCCTGTAAAAAAAGGAAGGAAAGCAGCAATTAAATCAATACTGAAATCCTTAAAAGAAATAGAATACGAAACCTTATTAGAACACGTACAGAATTTTGCCAAATCTGTGAAGGGTAAAGATCAGCAATATATTAAGTATCCCGCCACTTGGTTCAATCAAGGTTGTTGGGATGATGAGGGTGTGAATCCAGCAAAAGAGATTAAAGCTACTCCACTCATAGTTCACCAGAACGAACCACCACTTAGGAATTGATTATGCGAATTGATGATATGCTTCAGATGAACAGTAAAGATGTTGAGCGTAGAGTTCTGTCTACCATCGTCTGTGACGGGAAGATGCCTTTGGGATTACAGGCAGATTACTTCACAGGTAAAGAGCGGGACTTCTACGAATTTGTTGCGACTCAGTGGAATGATCATGGCGAGATTGATGTGGAGATGGTTCTGAGAGAATCACCCGAAGCGTTCCACAAGATAGTCGATCATACTTCAAACTACGGAAAACACGCAATAAACGAATTAAGGAACGCACAACTCTGGCGTACGATCGGTACGGCTGTTGTTTCTATTGGTGGAACTGAGGCGACTGTAGCTATTGATAAGTTACTTGAAACCCTCGGAACGGCCAGCCTGAGTCAATCCGGAGATAAGTATGTGCATCGGGAAGCTATCTCGGATCTTCTCGCAGCGGTCGAGCGTGGATGTCTGAAGAAAGAAGGGGAGGTTCAGGGGTATAGTACAGGCTCAGAACAGCTTGATAGTGCCACCTCTGGTATCGAGAAGGGTAAATTCTACGTGTTGGGCGCACTAAAGAAGACTGGTAAGTCACGATTTATGATTGATCTTGCAATTAAATTGGCTCAACAAAAGGCCGGAGTGCTGATAAATAGCCTGGAAATGAGACCAATTGAATTGAACGCACTGGCAGTGGCGCACTTCTCTGGGATCAATTCAGCGCTGATTGGGCGTAAATTAGAGCAGAGAGATGTTGTGGAGATAAGCAAGGCACTGGGTGAACTGAGTGATTTGAATTGGTCAATCAATCGGGATTACTACATTCACGATATGCGTAGCCGGATATTATACGAGAGGCAGAGACGAGATGTTGATGTGGTATTTGTTGACTTCCTTCAGAGGATGCGATGTGATGAGTACATTGGTGATCGGACAAGATCGGTTGAGAGTATCTCGATGGGGCTTGCTGATCTCTCTAAGGAGATGAATGTTGCTGTGGTGGCTCTATGTCAGTTATCGGGTGAAGCTGAGAGGTTGCCGGTTGAGGTCGTTCCAGATATGAAATACTTCAAAGAGAGTCAGGGTATCGCAGAGAACGCAGATTGTATTATCACGATGCACAATCCAGAGCGGAAAGAAGTCAACCTTGATGGCGCAGTGATCCACCCGCAGTTTAGCTTCAGAGTAGATCAGAGATATGATGTGTCGGGCATGATTGTCAAAATATACGGCAAGATGGGCGCTTGCAGATTTGGAGAAAACCTGAATGAATTCTGAGCAATTCAAAGCATTTGTGGAGGCGCACCGGAATTCTCGGAACTGGAGAGACTACGAATCTTGCAAGAGTCTACTGGAGACGGTCGATATGGATTACGATGAAGGAATTAAATTTATTTGTGACACACTGAAGGTTTAACTTATACAGGCAGGAAGGGGAATAGATATGTCAGAAGAATTAAAGTTGAGTTTATGCGCAATAGAATTTATGTGTGATGCTTCTTTCCCAGATGGTGGGAAGTATTGTAAATTTTTTAAGGAAAAAGAAGGTTCTGTAGGGTGTGGCCACCAAGTAAATGCCTATGAAGCTAGCTTCTATTGTGGTTGCGAAGAAGCGCACAAAGAGTTAGAAGGGGGATAGATATGGTTAAGCCATTTCACGAGCTAACACCAGACGAATACAAGGCGCTTGCAAAAACGAAAATGACATATGGCGAACTAGCCAAGGAATACCCGCAACCTGATTGGTGCAATTATCATGATGCACTTGAGGGTGTTATGGGGTGCTGGGCGCTTGTGTCGTGTACTAAGATTAAAAGCAAGAAAGATTGCGGAACCTGTGATTGTATAATTGAGGAAGGGGAATAGTATGAAGGCTAATAGATATGCCATCACGTTCAGGATGCTTAAGAAAAATTGTCGGTATTGCGATATTTTCGACCCCAACGCTTGTTTTAATTCAGACAGTCTTTATACCAAATGTTGTGAAGAGAAATGTGTAGTGTTGAAGAAACTTAAGCAAAAAGGGGAATAGATATGTCAGAAAAATTAAAATGCAAATGGGAGCACACAAGAGATGGCGAAATGGTAACAGGATGTAGAAATGAATTTTACTTTGATGGAGTCGACATAGAGGGAAGAGTGGATATGTTGTTATATACATATTGCCCATATTGCGGAAAGAAAATCCAATTCGAAGCAGAGCAGAAAGGGGAATAGATATGAGCATATTACCAGAAAGAACAGAATTTGCGTTGAATGTCTACAGGATGAATGATTTTGATTGGGTAGCCGCAGAATCCCTTGATGATGCTCGCAAGGTATATGAGGTGCATTGTAAAGAGGTTGGTTGTTATGATGATTTTGATATGGATGAAATCAGCAAGCTGACTGAAGAAGATTTAGATAGGTGTAGTTATCATGACGAGAATGCAGGTAAGACTATGACATTTAGGGAAGCACTGAAGGGAATGGAAGGGCCGGGTTTTTTCGCAACAACCGAATTTTAAAGGGGAATAGATATGAGTATTCACAAAGGGCTAAGAAAAAGGCCCGCAAAAACATTAGATCAGAAATATGGAAGCGCAGAAAACCGTGTGTGTAAAAAATGTGGGGCTATGTTTGCATTTCGCGAAGATAAAGAAAAGCACGAAGCGTCTTGTGTTTCTGAGTAAAAGCTGAAAGGGAAATAGATATGTCAGATTTTTTCGAAACTAAAAAGAGCACACCACCAAACGGGTGTACATATATCGGCTATCATCCGGATTGGATAGATCCTGATTATAACAAGCGTGGTACAAGAGAATGCTTTTTGGGTGGAGCGGGTACTATAAGCGCTCAGTGGAATGATTACCAAGACACATATCAGAATTGTGAGCAAGAACCCGAATCATGGTGCTATTATCCTACACCAGAAGGAGTATGAAATATGAGCAAAGAGCAAATCTACAAAGAGGCTGCTGAAAAGCTGTGGGGACTACTTGATGATATTGACACATTGCCTGATATGATTCATCCAACTTCATTGAAAGGATACATAAGTTTCTACAAAGCATCGTTAGTTCGAACAGAACTGCGTCATGAAATTTTG
>Ga0307928_10001663_pt1 | contig 16937 bp, 18 predicted proteins | sample AceLakmetagen232_FD_201815 | JGI IMG/M metagenome (GOLD analysis project Ga0307928, IMG submission 201815) | Saline water microbial communities from Ace Lake, Antarctica - #232 | ecosystem: Environmental > Aquatic > Non-marine Saline and Alkaline > Saline | place: Antarctica: Ace Lake... | reverse complement strand
TAAAGCTTATGAACGATCAGTTATAAACTCATTATAAGATAGTTTAAAAACATTAAGAAAGGGGTATCAAATATTTTTATTTGCTATTCCTTTTTTGTTGTGCTAAATTATGTTCGGCCACTAATATCATTTACTAATGAACTTGATTTTTAAACTCCAATCACCACTTCACATCATCGGACGTTGTTCATGTTGGGTAAAGTTAGTGGCCTAACTTGTGGTGGTTGGGTTTTAGAAATTAAATAAAATAACAATAATTAACTAAACATTATGGATGGTTGGATTGGCATACATCGGAAAATAGCTGAATGGGAATGGTATTCTGATTCAAACACAAGTCGAGTGTTTTTCGATTTACTTTTTTCTGTAAACCATACTGACACTAAATATAAGGGGCATGAAATAAAAAAAGGACAAACAATTACAGGCTATCCATCAATGGCTAAAAGGCTAGGTATTTCAGTGCAAAATGCAAGGACTGCAATAAATCACCTAAAATCAACAGGTGAAATAACAGTCAAAGTAACCAGCAAATTTTCTATCGTTACGCTCTTAAACTACACAAAATATGAGATAAAGAAAAAAGAGGTTAACAATCAAACTAACAGGCAAACTAACAGTCATCTAACAGTCATCCAACAGTCATCTAACAACACTCAAAAAGGAAAAGAACATAATAATGTAATAAATAAGAAAACTACGTTTTCTAGTGAGCACGAAATTTTAATAGAAAAATTCAACCAACTCACAAATAGAACAATCAAATTAAATAACGAAAGAGTTAATCTAATTAAGAGGGCAATTGGTAGAGGTCATACAACCGACGACATCCTCACCGCTTTTATTAAAAGAAAAGAAACTGAGTGGTGGTGTGATAATGACAGATGGAAAAGATTTGAAAGTTTATTTAACCTAAAAACTAAGTCAGGTAATGCTATAGATTACATTGAAGATTTTAAAGACCCAGGATTAAATAATAAACTAACGGTCTTAGAAAAAGCAGAGTTATCAGCAAGAAAAGCACTAGCTAATTAAACACAATATGAACACAGCAAAATTTATGTCCTATTTCCCAGGATATTTAATACAAACATTGGATGACAAGTCTGCTAAAGAAGCAGTTCCATTTCGGCAACCTTTGATGGAGTTGGTTAAGTGTGGAGACCCTAAAGCTTTCAATATTGATTTACTTAAAGAAATGAATGGTAAAGGTGCTGGTATTTATTTCACACCTAACAATTTTTCAGGAGCTAGAAGACTAGCTGATAACTGCAAAGGAATTAATGCATGGTTCATGGAGTGTGATGATTGTAGTAAAGAAGACCAAATGAAAATGATAGATGCATCTAAGTTGCCACCAAGCTTTATTGTTGAGACTGGTAAATCTTATCACTGCTACTGGTTGGCAAAAGATGGAAAGATTGAAAACTTTAGAGAAATGCAAAAGAGATTAATAGAAGCATTTGATGCTGATAAATCTAACATAGATGCAAGTCGTGTGTTCCGTGTTCCTGGTTTTAATCACATGAAGAAAGAACCATTCGCAGTAGGAATAGTAAGAGCTAATCCAAAAAATGTTTATACAGAGGAAGAGATGAGATTGGCTTTCCCGTTGAGGGAGCCACTTCAAAAACACAATGTGTTTACCATTGTTTCTAAGCCTAAGGTCGGTCGTGAAACTCTTTGGGACTGTATGGCTGAAGTAAATAATAAACAAATGCTTGAAATGTTATCTGGAGATTCGATGGTGAATAGTGAGGTATTCACATTTAGAAATAGGACAGGAGGTGGAGAGTTTATTGATGTTGATGGAAAGCCTTCAGATGCATGGATTGATATCAAGGGGATGATTGGTTCAGGAAAAAGAGGAGGACCAACTTGGATCCAGTGGTTACAATATTATGGAAGATCAAAAGTTGAAATAGCAACGTGGTTCAAATCTCAATTCCCTGATAGTTGGTCAACAGATGAAGAAGATGATTATGATGATTCATTTGAATCAATTAACGAGAAATCATTTTCTCAACTTGATAAGGAACGTATTATTTGGGGGGTTCCACAACTTGATAGAGATGCTACTATCATGGATAGGGGTTCTTATGTGATGATAGTAGGGGAGACATCAAGTGGTAAAACTCCTTTCGCTTTGCAGATGGCTTTAGAGAATGCACGCGCAGGATTAAACGTAGCATTTGTTAGTTTGGAAATGCCAAACGATGCTCTTTGTTCAAGATGGGCTAGGAACATGGCAGGATATGGGATAGAAGAAATTAGAGCAAGATCAATAGATAAAGAAGTGTTAGCTAAAGAGATGAAGAAGTTAAACCATCCAATGTTAGCTTTTGTAAAATGTCATGTTGATAATGTTGCAGATTTAGAGAAGTATTTTAAAAAGAAAAGACCAGAGATAATGGTTATAGACAACATAGGGTTTGTGCAGGCTGATCGGCTTGCTACTGAAAATGCAAGGGATAAAGAAGTATCCAGGGCTCTTTTAAATTTATCAAAGAACTATGGAGTGACTATTATTGCACTACAGCATTTTAGAAAAAGATCAGGAGATACAAAATCAGACGGTGGAATCACATTTAGAACTATCGACTCAATATCTGGGTCAGCAAAATTCAGTCATGATATAACTCATTTGATACAGGTGGCTCGTGTGACAGAGAATGCAACGAGGGAAACGCAGGAGGATTTTTGTGTGCTTGTCCAAAAAGATAGACCATATGATCATAAAGGTTTATATAATTTAAAATATCGTAAAGGCTTATTTCAATAACCAAACATAACTTATGTCTAAACAAAACGATAACGCATTATTTTTATTTGATTACATGTTATCAAAGATGCATGCAATCTATGAATCATCAGAATCTACATATAAATCGGTAGATCATTTTTATTTATTTGAGAAACTAGACTTTATGTCTCGCTTTTTAAAAGAGGAATTTGATAATGATTTTTCTAAATTTGTTGAGAGTCTAAAGAGTACAGATAATTATGACTATGAATTAACTTCTTAGATAATAACAAGACATAATATGCTACATAAAATTAAACTAATACCCGTAAGTGAGAAGGCTGTTAAGGCAGGTCACATACCAAAGTTCACAATCATGGTATTCCCAAAGATGGGGTCTGCTGTTAAGCAAACACCAGAGCTTATAGAGAAATTAAATGAGGCTTTAAAAGACTCAGCTTTTGATATTCCGACTGATGTGCCAGCACCAAGACTTGACCAAATGTCTTTTGATATGCAATGATATACGTATGGAAACAGATAAAATATTAAAAGGCTTTGGAGCTAAGATAGATCAAATGACATCTTTGATGTCTGAGCTTTTAATTGCAATAGGAGATGTTCAACAAAGACAGAAGCATATGCAATACACACTTGCTAAGGGGAAAGATCCAGAAGCATTTGTTCCAAAAGGAGAAACAAGCACGGCATTGTGTGAGGAATGTGGATCAAGAATGCATATCAAAGATGCTATGAAACAAGTTAAGCATGTCGGGGATAAATTAATAACATTCACAATTTGTAGAAAATGTTTCTATCACAAACGCTAACAAATACTAATATGAAAAAAACAGACTATCGAAAAAAGGATAACGAAAATACATGGAAAGAAACACCTCAAGAGGTTGAGCTTGTTGATAAGGAAACTATTAACAAGGTAGAATCTCCAACAGCTAGGGAATTAAGGTTCGCTAAATTAATAAGCAAGGGGATAGATCCACTGAAAGCAGTGAGACAAGTTTCTTCTGTCGGATCAAACAAAATGGATGGCGTTAGAAAGGCTGAAGAGAAGAAGGCAAATGAGTTGCTTAAAATTTGTCATAACAAAATGCTTCTTGATATTTCAGTTATGGCTCCAAAGGGATTAAAGAAATTAGAGAAATTACTAAGTGCAAAAAAAGAAGTACTAGATAAGTTCGGAGATGTTAGAAAATTAGACGATCCAAAAACACAACTAGGTGCTGCTAAAGTTCTTGTTGATTTAGGTATGCCTGATGGTGGTACAACTTCTCAACCAAGTTTAGTCGGTGCTGTAATACAAATAATTTCAAATGAATAAAAAAATATGGAAACACCAGTGCAATACAAGGTAGATCTTGAGGCTTTAAAACAGATGATCGATTTTGAACCTCATCCTGCCCAGGCTCAAATCATAGAAGGTCAGAAACGTTTTACTACTGTTCTGGCAGGAAGACAGTTTGGTAAATCAAAGCTGGTTTCTTATTTTATTATAAAGGAATTACTCGGTTCTAATAAGAGAATATGGCTGGTTGCTCCCAACTACGATCTGACACAGCGTATTTTTAAGAACTACCTATTGCCTATTGTTAATAGATTCCCACAGGATTTTAAAGTATCTATGGATAGGTACCGAATAGAATGCAAGGCAACTGGAAGTTCAGTAGAATGTAAGTCTGGAGAAAATCCAGTATCTCTACTTGGAGAAACTCTAGATCTTTTAGTTATAGATGAAGCTGCAGAAATTAATGAGGAAGTTTACGAAAGGTTTTTGAGACCGACATTGATGGTAAAAAGAGGAAAGTGTATTTTAATATCAACGCCGACAACAAAGACCAACTGGTTTTTTAAACAGTATCTTAACTCAGGCAAGGAAGCTGCGTCATTTCATTTCACGTCATACGATAATCCGTACATTGATGAAGATGAGTTATCTGAGATTAAGCGAAGAACTCCTGAGACGACATGGAAACAACAGTATCTTGCAGAGCCATCAGATGATGGAGGTAAATTATTTACTGGTATTAGGGCTGCAGTTTGTGGGGGGTTGGAAGAGCCAAAGGCTGGTCATCAATATATTCTTGGATGGGATCCAGCTAGAGTACACGATTACTCTGCCATCGTTGTTTTGGATAGGAAAACAAAACACGTTGTTAAGTTTGATAGGTTCAGTGGACTTGATTGGTCTACCCAGATTGAGAGAGTGCTTGGGGCGGCGCATCTATACAATGATGCAATGATACTTATGGATTCCACAAATATGGGAGATCCGTTATTTGAGACCCTAAGAAAAGAAGTGATGATGAAAGGATACCCAATTTTAGTAGAGGGATATAAAATAGATTCATCAGAAAAGAAGAGAAGGCTTATCGAGAATTTGGTGGTGGCGATACAGAACTGGGAAGTATCATATCCACATATCGAACAATTGATTATCGAGCTTGAAGGATTTTCTTACACATACAGCCAGGCAGGGAACGTTAAGTATTCAGCTCCAAAGGGAATGTTTGATGATACGGTTATAGCATTGGCATTAGCAGTTACCATGATGAAGAGAATGCCATATCTTATAGATGAAAAGAAAAGGAATACAACCAGAAGGACCAATTTTGTGAGAGCTTATTAATTGACAACGGGTAGCTTAAGATGTAAGGATAAGATATAAAATAAAAACTTTTTATGGCAGATACAAATTCTAATGCTTATGCACCTAAAGATGAAGAGCTAAAGATACAGAAGTTAGTAATGAGTCGTTTTAAGGAATCTAAAGATCACTTTAGAGCTTTTCGTAAAGTAAGACTAGATCAGTTCTATAAAAACTTTAGATCATATGGTGGAGACAGATTACAAAAACTAAAAGAAATTGGAGGTGATGATTGGATGAGCAACATGTTCGTACCTATGACGGCTAGTCATATCAGAACAATCCATCCACGTGCAGTTGATGCTAAGCCTCAATTGAAAGTAGATGGAAGAACAAAGGAAGACCAAGCACGTGCAGCTTATGTTCAAGCCCATCTTGAATATTTATGGGAGAAGGCAAACATGGAATCTAAAATGAAAGACTATGTGTGGCAAGCATTAACATATGGAACGACAGTAGGAAAAGTACTATGGAAAAAAGACATGCTTATTAAAACCGACAAGGTTATTGATGAGATTGATTTGGAGGTAAAAGACATAGAAATAAAAGAGGAGTATTATAATGATCCTTCTTTTGAGGTTGTGGATCTTTACACATTTTTCCCTGATCCATATGCTACTTGTATTTATGATGCTAGATATAGTTGTCAAAGATACTTGCTTACAAAAGAACAAGTGATGAGCACCTATGCAAACTTGCTACATCCAGAGTTTTTAAATTCTGGAGGTGGAGATATCACAGATGATACAACAGTAAGGCTAGAAATGACTGGGGCTCAAAAAGGATCTGGCGCAAACAATCCAACAAATGCTGCTCCTAATGTTGAATCTCAACTTCTTGAAGTTTGTGAATATTGGGAACGTAACAGATTCGTATTAATGGTAAATGATGTTATTCAGAAGTTTGGTCCTAATCCTTTAATGACTGGATTCAGTCCATTCATTGTTAATAATTATGAAAGACTGCCATTTGAATTTTATGGTATTGGTATAGCTGAGCAAGTTGAACAACCTCAGGGTACTGTGAATGTGGTAAGGAACCAGCGTATAGATAATGTGACTCTGACAATTCAAAAGATGTTTATCGCTAATCCTTACTCACTTGTTAGTGAGAAAGATTTAGTGGCACGCCCATTTGGTATAATCAGAACAACAGATGTAAATGCTGTAGTTCCTGTTGATACACCAACAATGGGAGAGGCTGCTTATAAAGAAGATCAGCTAGCGCTAGACGCTGGACGTATGGCTACAGGTATAGATGATTGGTCTCGTGGACAACAAGGTCCTGCATCTACAACTGCTACAGCTGTTAGTACTCAAAAAGAATCTACGCTAGAACGTGTTAAATTATTTATCAAATCACTTGAGACAGATTGTTATTCTAAGATAATGAGATACTGGATATCTATGTCAGTGCAACTTTATGAAACAGCAATTCTTGATAGACTGACAGATGGTGGAGTAGAAATAGAAAAAAAAGTTGAGGTAATTAATAGACCTATCACAATTAGATCTATAACTAAAGGGGACATAAAAACGTTTGTTAGTAAGGATGACTTGATGGGAATGTATGATTACAGAGCTTTGTCTTCATCTACATTAGCAGCGACAAAGGAATTAAAGATTACAAGAATACTTGATGTTATGGATAGGTCTATGACTTCAGGTGTTGATCCAGTAACTCATGAAATGATTCCAAATCTAAGAGAGCTATGGGAACAATTATTTATATCTATGGATTGGGATCCAGTTGCAATGATGAACGAACCAGGGTCAGCAACTGTACCTCCAAAAGATGGTGGGACAGGCGATATAGAAGAAGATGTATCTGATGTGGATGGAGCACCAACAGCAGCATCTGCTAAAGAGATGCTAAACAATATGATACAATCAATGGGACAAAAAGGACCATTACCCTCTAGCAACGAAAGAGTGTCACCCCTTCCAGAAGAAGGAACACAAATTCAAACAGCTATTAACAGTTAATATTAATTTATAATCAACACTTATTATGGCAGAAGATAAACAAAAAATGCGAGATTTATTCGCAGACAAAACATCGGGAGACAATGAACCAGTAGAGGAGACAGTAGTAGAAGATGAAGCTATGCCTTTAGAAGAGGATGCTCCACTTGAACCTGAAGCTCCAGTAGAAGAAGAAGCTCCAGTAGATACTGAGACAGAAGTTGATGTGGTAAAAGAAGGTAAAGATGCTTACATGCGTTTTGAAAAATCATCTTCAGCAGATCCTATTTCTGCACTTGATGTCTTAATTGGAGAACTACAAGAACTTAGAGAAGTTCAAGTAGGAGATGGTGAAGGATTTCTTCCATCTGATGAAGCACCATTAAATGATCCATCAACATTAATATAATAATATGTTCGACTTACCAGAAAAAACAAAAGAATTATTACGTGAGTTTCAAAACTCAGTGTATTACCCTGCATATAAAGAATATGTTTTAACTGAGGCAGGAAAATGCCTTGGTCAAATCCGTACTTCTAAAGAAGATGACACCTATGTGAAGGGTCAAATGTTCGGTGTAGAAAAACTTATACTTGACCTGAATGCTGATTTAGTGCAGTCTGGGAATGTAATAAGAGGCAATAGAGAGAACAGAGAATATACAGGAAGACTCCTAAATAAAGATATTAAGGACTTCAAAAAAAGAGATTAATTTCAACCCACTGCCATTTCTGATGGCAGTAAGATGAGACTAATCATCATAAAAAACATAACCACCTAAAAATATGGATAATGATATAATAGCCGATTTGATAGATTCCCCAGCTGAGCTGGACAAGGATGTACAAATTGACGGTACAGACACTGCACCAGCTAGCGATATAGCTGAACCAGTTGAAGCACCAGTCGAGGTTGCTGGAACCGAGGCGCCTGTAGATGCCCCCGTTATTGCGGACAAGGAAATCACAGATATAGGAGGTAAGTCATATGATGCACTAAGGATTAAGATGAATGACCAAGGGGTCGAACTTAATGAACTTAGAGCCAAACACAAAACTGTTGAAGAACAGATGGGTATGGGTGCAGAAGAACTTACAGCCTACAAAAAATGGTATGATCAGTACTATCCAGTACTCAATGATCTGTGGCAAGACGAAGCATTACGTGGAAGGATAGAAGGTAATTCAAAGCCTCACACTATCACTGAAGCAGATGCGGAAAAGATTGCCGATAGGAAGCTTACGGAGTTTAAGGAACAGTCCAAATTTGAGAGGTCTGTTGACGGGTGGATCGAAAAACATCCAGATGTAAAAGGCGACTTAGCTGAGAACATCTACAAGTTTTTAGAAAAACATGACTTATCTCCAACTCCTGACTTGCTTGAAACCGCCTATGTCTTTTGCACAAAAGACAGAGTAAAGGCTTTGGGCGTTAAGGAGAAAGAGCTACAGGACAAGAAGATAGCTGATGCTGCCGTTGGTGGTGGAGGTCCTTCAATCCCTGGGCGTGCAGGAAATCCTATCGACGATTTGTTTACAACCCCAGCTTCTGATTATTATCCTGGCGCAAAAATCTAAATTTAATCTTTAAAACAAAAATCTCATGGCACAAATTACAGGAATGAGAGATACGACCACATATTCTACTACGGTAAACGAACGTAAGTATGATGTGTCGGACAAAGTATTCTTACTTGATCCAGGTCAAAATCCTCTATTAACACTTTTAACAACAATCGGTAAAGTTTCAGAAGGAGTAACTTGGAAAGGTTCTGCTCTTAAAAAAACTTCAGCTATTGATCCAGAATTTAAAGAATTCGAAGATGCATATGGAGCTAGTAAAACTCAAGTTACATCTGCTCTTACTAACGAAACTTCTTTCCCAGTAACAGACGCAACTATGTTCTCTCCTGGAGATGTAGTTATGGTTGTAGACGGAACTTCTCAAGTAGTTGAACAAGTTTACGTATCAGAAATAACAAACTCTACAACAATCGTTGTAGTACGTGCTCAAGGTACTTCTGAACTTTCAAACATTACAGATAATTCTTACATCTACAGAATTGGTTCTGCTAATGATGAAGGTGCTACTTACAGAACATCTAACACCACTAAGAAAACAGTTCAAACAAACTATACTCAAATTTTCCGTACACCGTTTGCTCTTACAAACACAATGACAGCGACTGAACTTTATACAGGTGATGAACTTAAATACCAAACAACTAAGAAAGGTATTGAGCATGCACTTGATATTGAACGCGCTTTCTGGTTTGGTAACAAAGCAGAGGTTACAGGTTTAACTGGTCAAACTAAACGTTATACTGGTGGTATAATCGAACGTATTACAGAACTAGGTAGTGCTTACATTCAAGATGAATCAAGTTCATCTTTAACTGAAGCTGAATTTGTTACTTTCTTAAAGAAAGCTTTTGCTCATGGTAGAAGTAATAAATACCTTTTCTGTTCAGGAACAGTTATGCAAGCTATTAATGGTTTTGCATCTGGTGCTCTTCGCATCACTCCAAAAGATACAACTTATGGAGTTCAACTTTCAACATACATTAGCTCATGGGGAACTGTGAACTTAGTATTTAACCCATTATTTACACAAGATTTCGATGGTCATGCTATTATGATTGACTTCGATTCTATCGAGTATAAATATTTAGGAGGTAACGGTAAAAACCGTGACACTAAACTATACATGGATCGTCAAAACCCAGGTGTAGATGGTACAGTAAACGAGTATATCACTGAGTGTGGTCTAGCTCGTCACAATTTCGAGAAATGTGCAATGCTATTAGGAGTTACTGGATAGTAACAATTAGAAACTAACAGCCTGACCCTCCAGCGTGGGGGTCAGTAGTGAGTGTCTAATATAATCTAACCAAAACAATATTATGAAATTCGTAACACACTTTGGATCTTACACGTTGGTGCTTAAACCAGATGGAAAAGTTCCTATCTATGACCACACTGGAAAACCAGTTAGAGTAGAAGGTACAGTATACTGTGAATTTAAAGCAGTGAAAGGATCATCTGTAGGTATGTATCAAACAGAAGATAAAAAAATAATTAAATGTTTGCAAGAACATGAAAACTTCGATAAGAAATTCAGACAATTAAAAACAGAAGCAGACTTTGTAAAATTAACTCAGACAGTAAACGACAAACAAATTACTTTACCTAAGAGTGCATTGATGGCTTGTAACAAAACTGAGCTTAATGATATTGCAAAACAATATGACCTTGAATTTAATGAAGATGATACTAAGTCTAAAATGGTTGACGCAGTTATGAAGGCTCAAGCTAATCCTAGTACTAAAAAAGAGGAGGTTGAAGCTCCTATGCAACAAGGACCAGATGGAGGAATCAAACAAATCTTCCAAAATCCACAAGTAAACTAAGTGGGATAAGGCAAGTAAACATAAGCGTCCTTAGGTGGGGCGCTTCCGATTAGGTACTATATCGCAGGTGCATAGTCCTTGCCCCCCGCTAACTAAACAGACATCTAGTTTAGTTCATAACCTATTATCATGAGAGTACTTACACCAAAAAAGTCAGGTAATTACAGGGGGGAAAATATCAAGAAGAACAAAATGGAATTTCTTAAACAGTCATTAGGTTCTCGCAATCAAGCAGACTTTAAAAGAGTTAGAGGGAATAAGGATAAAGAAATATCACCTAGTGTTCCCATGGCTGGTAGGTCACCTTCTAGTAAGGCTGACGTTGTTACTAAACCAGTTCCGAAAGTAACTGTGACTTTAAATACAAAGATACCAGAAGACAACAAATTCGTTGGACTTATAAAAGGAATAAAAAGAAACAAAGAAATAAAATACAACAAGAATTAACATAACATAAATATCATGGAAGATTTTTCAGCAGTATGTATAGCTCGAAATGAGATATCATGCATAGCTAAATTGACTGCATCTTTAGAAGGTGTAGATGATTTGGTTCTTTTGGATACAGGATCAACTGACGGGACACCTGAATGGGCAGAGAAGAATGGGTGGAATGTAATCCGCGTAGGTGATAGGTTTAAATACACAGCTACTAAAAAGAATGTTGATAAATTTAAGAAGCACTTTGGATTTGATCCATTGTTTAAGGAAGGAGATAGGTACTTCCATTTTGCTGATGCTCGCAATGAAGCGCTTAAGCATGCAAAAAATGACTGGTGTTTTCAGCCAGACTTAGATGAGATACCAGACTGGGATCTAGATAAGGTTAGAAAGGAGATACAAGGAGAAGACCAGTTGGTATATAAGTTTTGCTTCGCGCATAAGCCAGATGGGACTTGTGGGTTAGAGTTTAGTCATTGTAAGTTTTTTCGTAGATCTAAAGTGCAATGGGTAAATCAAGTGCATGAAATCCATACACCTCGAAAAGGGGAGCATCCTAAGCCTCCAAAATGGACAGAGGCTATCTATCATCATCATTACCAAAACAAGGCAACACAGAGAGGAGGGTACATTAAAGGGCTTGAACTAGACGTTACCAACAACTTCAATAACGATAGAAACCTATATTATCTAGGAAGAGAGTATTTCTGGGCAGGTGAATATGATAAAGCTATTAAAACATTTGATATAGCATTTAAAAAAATGTGGTGGAAGCCAGAAGTTGGACAGGCATATATATGGAAATCACTTGCGCATCAAGCAAAGGGTGAAATTAATGATGCATTAGATTGTTTATATAAATCAATCGAGAAATGTGATACAAGACGTGAACCATTTTATGAGTTAGGACAGTTACATTTCAATCTTAAAAATTATGATCAAGCTATTATCTGGTGGTCAGCGGCGTTGGCTGTAAAATTTAAAGCTCATGGGTATCTAAATAATAAGGATCTTTATGGTTGGAAGATACATGATAAGTTAGCTGTTGCTTATACTCACTTGGGAGATGCTGACAATTGTAAAAAGCAGTGGTTAGAATGTTTAAGGTTTGATGACTGTCCTATGACAGTACTTGAGAATGTTAAAAGCCTTGAGGTATGTCCACTTATAAGTATCGTGGTTCCTACTTGTCGCCCAGAAGGATTTAAAAGACTTGTTGCATCTATCAAGAAGAACACTGCATATCCTAATTATGAGATTATTGAACGCCCAGAAGAAGGTACAGCAGTAGAGAAGTTTAACAATGGAGTTGAGGATTCTAACGGGGAGTTGGTTGTGTTTATAGCAGATGATTGTGTGGTTGAGTTGGGGTGGCTTACTAAAGCATTCATGCATTTTAAACAAGAGTTTAGAGGCAAGGGTCTTGTAATATTTAATGATCACCACTGGCATGGTACATTAGCCAATCACTTCTTGGCGTCTAAAAACATAAGAGAAGATTTAGATGGATACATATGGTGTCCAGAATATAAGCACTGTTCAGTTGATGTGGAATTACATATTAGATTGACACGCAAAAATCTTATTTCTTATTGTGAAGATGCTAAAATAATCCACAAACATTATTTCTGTACGTCTAAAGGAGAGAAGCCAGATAAGAAGGATAAGTGGAATACTCTAGTAGATAGCTACTCTTTGGCAGATAGAAAGCTTCTACCAATCAGGTTAAAGAAATTAGGGTTTCCAGAGGAATCACAGAAATATACTGATTGGTTACTAGGTAGATAATACTTATTTCTTGCAGACAGGTCGGATGTGTGGTACATAAAAGATGTAACATAAGCTTTTTTATATGGAAAACGCATCCGAAAATAAGGTCAGAAAGATATTATTTAACGAGGTATCATTCATAGTGGCTATCTTCAGTGTAGTTTTTGGGTGCTTTATATATTTGTCACAGCCAGGCTCAGATAATGAGACGGCTCTTTTATTGCAACACAATAGAATTGAGACACAAGGGACCGTTATTGATAAGCTTACTGAGACACAGCAAAATGATATTCAAGAAGTTAAAGAGGAAGTGAAAGGACTTAGGATAGAGGTTGGAGACCTTGCAAAAGAGATCGTTAAATTAACAACTATAATTCAAGAAAGAATACCTTCTAATATTAAATAAACTATGGCATACGTACAAAATGAATCATTAATAGGAACAAGAGATGGTGTAAATAAAACATTTACTACTGCTGTTAATACTATTGAAATAGATAATATATTTTTAAAGAATACAAGGACTACTGATTTCGAGTTCACGGCTCCTAATACTGTGGTCTTAGCATCTGCTCCAGAAGCTATTGATGTTCTAACTGCTTCTTATTGGACAGTTGGATCTTTGATTAATTCTGGTGCACCTTATGAAATTCCTAGCACACTTGAGTCTCTTACATATAGAGTAAGGTCTTTGATCGGTGAACAATATTCAGAGGAGTGGGTGGATAGAGCTATAACAGATTGGCTTAATGAAGCCATTAACAAGATATGTATGAAGACAGACTTTCCATTTATGGAAGGTGAAGCTACTATTTTTACGGTAGCAAATCAGGAGGCATATCAATTACCAGCAGGATTTAAAAAAATAATAAAGGTATTAAGTGGAAGTTCAGAATTACCATATTCTAGAAACAAAGATAATGTTGGCAGTGGATATGCTTTGCTTAACAACTCAATTATTATCCCAAAACCAACAACAGGTGCAGAACTTAAAATAAGATATTGGAGATACTTACCATATTTTGACTGGACAGATACTACAACTACTTCTAAGCTTCCACGTCAGTATGAATCTTTACTTGTTGATTATGCTGTATCTCGTGCTAAACAAGCTGAGGAGATATATGATGTGGCTAAAATACATGAAGAGAAATTCTTACAGGGTTTAGATGCAATGATTCTAGATCTATCAAGAAGAGTCGATGCAGAATATCCATCTATTATGCCAGTGCAACAATTGTGTTAATTTCAAAACCCAAAAATAAAAATGTCTATACGACCAAAATTTCAAGAAACGGCTTTAAACTTTAGAAAACCTAATGAAGAGTTTTCTGTCTTACAAAATGTAAGGTTTGGATTAAGAACCACTGATGGAGATTTTGCAGATATAGATGCTGTGGCTATTAGAAAAAGATATGGTACTGAAAAAATTGGTAATGAAATTTCTGACACAGGGGAAATACACACCCTTCTTTCTTATACAAACAATACAAAGGATTATTTAATATCAGGTCATGATCAGGATTTGTATACGTTTGTTGAGGATGAATTGAATGGTCAAATCACAACAGCTAGCACAACAATACTTCTTGCAGATGCTACAGATTTTTCAACATCAGGAACTATATGGATAGATGACAACGAGATTGATTACACTGGAAAATCTACTAACACTCTTACTGGTTGTTCAGGTATTGCTAAAACGCATGCAGATGAAGCAAGGGTTATACAGAGAGTGTGGAAATCTATTAAGGGTTCGTTAACTGCTGGTGAACATTTCACTGGAGCAGTAATGGATTCTTATTCTGGTACAGCAACTGTAACTTCAGATATAGAATTAGAACACATAGGGACATGGACTAATGTAGTTTTTGATCCTGTACAAGGTATGACCATACTTCATGACACTGCGACATCTCCAACTTGGAAGGCAGATCAATTAATAGGAAGGTGGGTTACTATAAATACAGGAGACTATGAAGATCTTGAATATCAGATAGTTGAAAATTCAACAACATATATAAAAATAGAGGGGGATGTATTAGGACTTACAACTACAACGGTTGATGATATAGCTGTGGAAGACACTGCTGCTGCTGTTACAGCTGCGGCTACAACAATAACTTTAGATAGTGTTGCTGATTTTAGAACATCGGGTGGTACTGCTAGTCTTGAAGGTGATGTGTTTACGTATACTGGGAAGTCTGGTGTCACTTTGACTGGGTGTACTAACATAGACATTAATCATGCTGACAATAGTGTTTGTGCCTCTGGTGAAGTTACTCTTACGTCTGTAAAAAATCTAGATTCAAATGGATGGATAACAATTGGAGATTACCAAATGTATTACAATGGGATAAGTGGAAAAAAACTTCTTGGATTAAGCAATGTTGAAAATTCTATTTCTGCTGGTGCAGTGGTAACTAATGCTAATGCAAAAACTGCAATTGGAAAAGCTTATTCAATAAAATTTATATCAGTATCAACAAGGGTTGTAGACACTACAAAATCATGGACTGACGATCAATACGTTGGTTATACAGTCGTTATATATGAGGGGTTAGGAGCAGGACAACAAAGAGTTATTACAAGTAATTACAAAGATTATCTTGAGGTAGCTTTTTCTTGGGAGGAGGAACCTGATGATACATCAAAATATAAAATTTATGAAAATACCGATCAAGTTTTTTATATGGGTAACAAAACTGATGGATATCATCGTTTTGATGGTGAGACGGTAACGGCTATTACGTCTGCACCTAAGGGGGACATCATACTCAATTATCAATCTAGAATTTTTATAGCTAAAGATTACTCAGTAAATTATTGTGATGTAGGAGATCCAGAATATTTCCCATCAATATTTTCAATTACTCCACCAGGTGATGATAAGATTACAGGGTTGGCAGAGTGGAATGGTAACGGGATTATATTTAAGGAGAATAGTATATGGAAGTTTAACTTCACTTTCAATGATACTACAGCAATGTGGGACATAGACCTTGTGCAAATTCCTTCGAACTCAGGGTGTATATCTCACAGAACAATCCAAAAGGTTGAGAATGTTCTTTGGTACTTTGATGGTAAGGCTGTTAAATATTTAGGAGCATCACCAAACCAAATTGGTGTTATCAGAACTGAAGACATTTCTTTCCCTATATATCAAGATCTTAAAAAGATGCCAGAAGACACAAGAGAGAACGCAGTTGCTATCTATGATGGCGACACATATTTAATGTTCGGTACTAAACAAGCTCTTGATGAGTATAATAATATAGGATATAACTATGACACTTCGTTTACTGGTTGGTGTACAAGGACTGGTAACAACGCAAGTTCAGTGGTTATCCATAACAATGTTCGTTATTATGGAGATTCTGCGAAGGGACAAGTCCACACAATGGATATTGAGGATTCTTATCTTGATGATGAAACCCCAGTAGATATGATAGTGGCTACAAAAGATACTGACTTAGGTAATCCGTCATTATTTAAAACAATTAGATTCGGAATTTTTGAATTTGAAAATGAGGATTCATCAGCAGAATATGAGTCTAAGGTATACACTACAAAATATACGCTTACTCGTGAAGGGGAATGGGATATAGGATTTGGATTAGAAGCTGAAGCAGAACTTGGTGAAGCTTGGTTAGGTGGGGCTGTAATGGGAGGAGGAGCTGAATCACCACGTAGAATACTTCGTAAAGTTTCTATGGGATTCCAAGGAATAAGAGTTCAACATATACTTAGAAATCAAAAAGATGAGAAGTTATCTATTACTAATATCAGTACAATATGGTATGTCCGTTCTATGAGACACTTCCCAACATCATTAATAAACTAACTTAATACCATGCCAAGAAATCTCGATGACTTTTTCACCACCATACTTACTCGCCCTATTGAAACAGTAGGAGCGTGTAGTGTTTACGTAGAAGATTTGCCTA
>Ga0307928_10001662_pt1 | contig 16940 bp, 26 predicted proteins | sample AceLakmetagen232_FD_201815 | JGI IMG/M metagenome (GOLD analysis project Ga0307928, IMG submission 201815) | Saline water microbial communities from Ace Lake, Antarctica - #232 | ecosystem: Environmental > Aquatic > Non-marine Saline and Alkaline > Saline | place: Antarctica: Ace Lake... | reverse complement strand
GAGTTGTGTTGGCTAGAGGACATAAGTTTCTCTTGTTGATCGATTCTTTGTATACCGATGATTTTCAACTCAAGGGTATTTTAGGTAATTTGGGCACGAGCGACCTGGTTGTTCTTCCAGAGGAGTACTTCAAGGAAGAACTTCATGATATAGTCCGAGCTTGTGAGAGATCACAAGGAGGTGAGGAATAAATGCCTCATCATAAACAAAACTGTAATCAGACCGATGGCACATATTCTAGTGAGTTCACCAGTACGGCAGTGGGTACAGGCGACGGTCTCACGGTCACCTTTACCACCACGCTGAATGCGGTCCGGGCCAACACCCTGACCGTTCTGGTGGCTGGTGTAACGATGGGTACCGATGACGGTGCAGGAAACATTACTGGTGCGGGTGTCACAGCTGGTACGATTGTGTACGCGACTGGTGTGTTGTCTGTGACCTTCGCTGTGGCTCCTGCGCTTGCAGCGGCTGTCCTCGGTACGTTCAATGCCAACACGGAAACTGACCCGACCGCCCTTCGAGAAATCGATCTGGGCCTGAATGTCATTTCCGTTACGGCTGAGCCCCATCCTTTGCGTCTGACCTGGAGTGTGACAGCGCAGCTTGCTGCGACTGCCAGCATCGGTCTTGATGTTGAGGATACCGCTACGGTGATTGCTGGTCAGCTCATCAAGATTGAGCGTGACCGTCAGATCATCACCTTCATTGAGAATCTGGCTGGTGCGGTCAATGACAACTTGATCTTCGATGCGGATGCGGTTGCTGGTTACCCGCGTCGGGATGTCTTTGATGACTTCATTATCACAATGAATCGTGCTGGTGAGGAAATCTTCCAGGCATCGGGCAAGGGCAGTGTTGCGTGGATCATCTGTGGTGGTGACGCTTCCACGGTGATGGGTTCCATGAAGGACTTTGTCAAGGAGCCGAATGCCACGCCGATTGGCGCGTACCTGATTGGTTCGATTAACGGGGTTCAGATCATCAAGGACCCCTACATGACGTCCAATGAGTTCGTGGCTGGTTACAACGGGATCCTTCCCGGTGACAGTGGTGTCATCGTGGCGGATTGGATTCCTATATATTTTACACCCACTTCAGAGCTGAGGTGCGCGGCTTAGTAATAAGCCGATGGAACACATGGTGAATTGCTGGAATCTCTCGAAGGTTAGAAGGCTACAACGGAGTCAGTAATGACAAACGTGATACGCTCAAAAACTTCTAATTATGAGACAATCAGCAGCCAAGCTGCCTTGAAAGAGGTAGAAGGTTCAACGATCAGGAGAAGTAGTCTAAGTCCTGTTGGATATGACAAAACTCCCACGAGCGCCATGCTTCCGAATTCGTTCGGAAGAAGATATGATCTGAGCTTGCCGGTGACGGTAAGAAGGCGGGATAAAGAACCTGTCGATAACACATACTGGAGCAGACAGCAGACTTGGTTGGGCGTAAGGGCCTCTTGTCAATGTACGACGTGGTCGCGAACGTGAGTACCTTCGCAGTAGAGGGTCCGCAGCTAGTAATAGCTGCATGAAAGGCAGTGAATTGCTGGAATACCCTGAGAGCCTCAAGAGCTACAACGTAGTCAGTGATGACAAGCGTGATATGCTTGAAAATCTTGAGGATTGGGCAATCAGCAGCCAAGCTTCTGAGAAATCAGAAGAAGGTTCAGAGACTAGGAGTAGTAGCCTTCACTCAGATGAGAAAGGCAAACTTCCCATGAGTGCTGCCCATCCTGAGAAGGATGAAGATATAGTCCGATCTGCATTGAAAGATGTAGAAGCTGGGATAAAGAGCCCAGCGATAACAAAAATGATTATACTCGCGGACGCATATCGAACATTTGATAGGGCAACAGGTTACAAGAATCTCGGATCTTGTAAGTCTGAATGGGAAGGGAGGGGCTTCGGCCTCTCCCGCCCATCTTTTTCGAAAGAGGGTTTGACAGTCATCGTTTTCATAAGGTATAATACTTATATAAGAACATTACTATTCTCGGAATGAGGAGGAGCACACAATGGGCTGGGACTTTGGCTATAAGACAAGGGAAGATTTGGTTGATTACTTGTCTGGGAGAGATTGTGTTCTCCGCAGTGTTCCACTCAACAACGTTCTGTGGACGATTGAACGTCGTCACAAGCGGCTTCACATCATGTGCAATTATCTCGATCACAGAGCATTGGATGACGAGGGACATTCGTATATGTGGGGGTACAAATCAATCAGTGAGATGGAAGGACCTAGGGCTCATGGGTGTCCTTTAGCGTTTTTGGAGATGGTGCCACCAGATGGTAGTACGTGTGCTCAGAAATGGAGGGAACAGGTCCGGAACTATCATGCTCATTTGGAGAACACACCTCTGGCTCAGAGATTGAAGGACACTTTGGAATTTGCGCGGGATTCGATTCCTCCGACCACTGAGTCGGACGTGGCCAAAGCGTGGAAAAAGGCCAATAAAGAACATGATGAATGTTGTACCTGCGATGAGTGTTGGGATTTCTACTTCAATCAGATCAACTTTTTTGTTTTGCTGGAGATAGATGAAATGCTTTATGAGTTGACGAAGAACCCGTTGACTCTGTTAGAGACACCGAAGTTGTCGGATTGAGGAGAACTTATGAGCAAAGTTGACAGGATTCTTGAGGGTGCGGACACAAGGGATGTTTTGAACGAAGCCTCCGACGATCAGTATCTGAATGCTGTGGTCAAGCAGATCAATAAAGCGACTGACTCCTTGGACGCCATGGCCACGAATCTTGGTACAGCTTCCTGGTCCGATACCCGTTTGGACACCAAAGACAAACACGTCCTGACGGCTGCGGCTGATGATCTTCGCAAGCTTGTTGCCCAAGCGGAGAAGGTTTTGAATCGTGTTGGTAAGATGCTGAAGCAGAAGAAGATTACTTGAGGAGAGATCATGGCAAAGGATGTTGAATTAGATGTGTCCGAATCCGTTTTTGACAAGTGGGGGATTAAGGACACAAGGGAATTGGGGAAGAAGTACAGAGATGAATTCAAGGATGTTCTGAAGGCAAACAATGGAGTTGATGTCCGAAAGGTCTGGACATTTGAGATAGAATTCATCAATGCTCGGGGCAAGCGAGATACGTTGTATGGTGTCTTGACTGCGGCTGGTGCCGGATCGGTACAGGAGCCTTTGTCGAAGTACGATGTTACAGCTTACGTGAGTTGAGAGGAAGATGTGGGCAAGGTACTGACTTTCATCTGGAAGATGCTTGCGGCCCCAGCGGTCATCTTGTATTACTCTGTCAAGAACCTCTTCATGGGGATTGCGGTGTTTTTGTTGTTTGTCTTCGTCGGTACCTACGATGAAGTGAAGATTTATTTCAAGTAGAGTTATACTCTATCATATTCTTGTGGATGATTCTTGTGTCAATTTTTGTTTTCGAAGGAGAAAGAAATGACGATTATGTCGGAAGCGTTTAAGAAAATGCGTAACAAGGGATTGCCGGATCAGCCTGGTAAGAAGGGTATCGCACGTCCTGGAGAGACTGTGGTGAACACCATGATTGGACAGCCCGTGATCTCGAAGTACTTCCCGAGGAACAAAGATGATCCGTCCATTTCCATTGATGGGTTCATTATCCCTGCTGCGGGTTACCCTGTTCGTGGGAAAGACCCTGTGCTGGATGAGTGGGTGAAGCGAGGTGTGCTCCGCGTATCGCTCCTCACGCCTGAGCAGGCAGGATTGGGAGGGACCCCCCAACCCAAAAGTCCTGAGGTGGCTCCGGCTCCAGTCGCTCCGACACAGCCCCCTCCTGCGATTGTCACAGAAGTCGCTCAACCACCTGTCCAGTTGGCTAAACAGGAAACTGTCCCTGTGATGCCTGATGGGGAGCCTCAGACATTTGCGAATGCTCCGGCGTTGCACGGTGGCGATGGTGAGGCTTCTCAGGTTGATGAAGCAGACATTGGGGATGTTGATGAGGTTCACGTTCCGCTTGAGAGTGCAGTCCGGGAGCAGTATCCCAAGATTGCAAACCTCCGAGCGTTTTCCAAGAAGTTCGATTTGACTGACCGTGGCTATGATGCTTTGATGGTGAAGCTGATTGCCGGTGGTCATGTCCAGGCTGAGGAGGAGTTTGATGGACAATCTAGCGTTTGAAGATGTCCGAAGGTCGATTCAGAAGGACCGTAATGGACAGTACGAAGGGACTGATCTGGCTGCACAACAGCGGGACAAGGCGAAGCGTATAGGCAAAATATGTGCGTCTATTACCAAAAAAGCAGCTAAGTTTGCAGCAGACCCAAGACTTCTTAACATGGGTGATCTTACTAAGGTTCTGTCTGATCTGACAGAAATTGACAAGTTTCTTAGGTAGGAGCCATGAATGAACATCAGAGAGTATGCCAAGATAGAAGCTGAGCGGTTTGCTGGCGTTCCGATTCTAGCATCAGAGGTCATTGATGCTCGGTTCGACCAGTACATTCTTGAGCCTGCTATCTACGAGTACTACATCCACGCTCCTTTCGAATGGTCAGTGGAAGTTCCGGCAACAGCGGCTGGTTTCATCACTGTGGCTATCCCTGACCTTGCAACGGTCTACCCCAACTGGCCCCAAATCAATCCTACGCTAGAGGCATCTTTTGTGGGGCTTGTTGGGTTTGGTTTTACCTTGGGACCGCCCACAGCGTATTCGGCTTTCGGGACAGGCAACTTTGCTGCCGACCAGGACGCCATCCTTGAGTCTCAACTGATAGCGACACTGAATGACCAGACCTTGGCAGACTCGTTCCCAACGTATGACCCCATTGGGCAGTCCTACAGCATCTCGGTCCCATCGAACGGCAAGCTGGGCATCATCTTTGGTTATCGCCTGAACTCGTATATCTATATCAAACCATCTCATGCGCTTGTGTTCGGGAAGATTGTGACGAGGAAGTATTTGGAGTTGCTTGTCTCAGGTCGGTCCTTGGTTCAGATTTCTGGGGATGTGACGCTTGACATCACAGCCCTCACGGCCAAGCTGGATCTCCTGAATGAGGACTATGAGATGGATGTGGGTTCGATCACGACCCCAGTCAATATGTGGGGGTAGTATGGCACTGAGCAAGTTTGCGGAGGCTATCAAGCCACAACAGATCCCTTCGAGGGTGAAGAACATGTTGCGGCGTGTTGGATTTCGGAGAGTCCCGACAGCAGCTTACTCTGATTTTGGGAAGCTCATTGTGTTGACAAACTACCGAGATGCGAACAATTTGTCGAAGCTTGACATGAGAAAGCTTATCCAGTTCGCTGGATTTGAATCAGTGGAGCCGATGGCTCTGAGTGCAAAGAGGCAAGTGTTTGTACTTACTTTTGTTGAAGGTGTGTAGAGGAGAAGTAAGATGACGGAAAAAAATGAAGTGGATACAACTTTGAAGGAGGATTTGGTTGCCAAGATTCTTGGGGGTGAAGATGTCCATGATGTGTTTGGGGAAGCAAAGAAAGGTAAAGGAAATCAGGGTGATTATGTTGTTACTTTTACTAAAAAAGGGGCTAAGACAGGTACTCCTGATGAGAAGATAGATGAAAAATTAGTAAATAGTATGATTACTCGACTAAAAAAATATACTGGTAATATACGTGATATGCTAGATGTTGTTATTAAACCTAAGAAACCCCTAGGTTTAGGTTTTGTGGTAATAATCAGGTATAGAGGACGTAGAACCAAAAACAAAGCTACTAGAGTATCAAAGGAACTGTATTCAAAAATAGAGGATCTAATTCCGACTGATGTGGATGGTGAAGTCAAATTAAGAATGTTCTTTGATACGGGGGCATGGTTGAGAAAGCCACTATGAGGAAGCTTATCCAGTTCGCTGGATTTGAATCAGTGGAGCCGATGGCTCTGAGTGCAAAGAGGCAAGTGTTTGTACTTACTTTTGTTGAAGGTGTGTAGAGGAGAGGCAAGATGGCTAATGGCATTGAACGTAATGCGACTTTGAAGGAAAATCTTGGTGGGTTCAACAAGGATGCGAACGTGACATTCGTGACTACGGTTAATGATGCTGGCGGCGTCCAGGTTATGTTGACGATGGCGGATCAGAACAAGGCCCTGAACTACACGGACAAAAAGGCCTACGAGACTGACTTCCTGACCAAGGTCAACATCATCGCCCCGACGTTCCCTGTCGGAGAGATGGTTGACGAGATTCTTGAGGGTGGCGACATTAGCAAGGTTCTCGCAGGAGAGAAGAAAGATGACTCCGAAGAGTAGTCTGGACCAAATCCTTGATGGGGAACCTGTCCGAGCGGCTCTTGAAGCGAAGAAGCTTCGGAAGTTCACCAAGAAGGACGTTGAGAATGCTACCCGTGGCAAGGTGACCAAGTTCGACAGCTTTGAGGATGGGTTCCTTGCCAGAGTAAAGGGTGGTGTCTTCGACGATGAGCACGTTTGGGATGGTGTGCTGGAGTATGAAGCCCCAGACATCATCACTGTTTCGTACAGGTCCAAAGGTGAACTGGGCGATGGCTCGGCTACATATAAAGGCAAGATCGATATTCATAAGCCCAAGGGGTTGTCTGAGATATTCGACGATCCTTTCAATTGGTCTTGGCCGGAGCCAGTGGATGGTCTTTTCTAAGGAGAATCTAAGATGACTGAAGAACAGATGCCGATGGAACTACCTGATATTCCGCTGCCTCCTGAGCAGGAGGAAGAGGTTACTATCAAGGACGAGTGCAATTGTGCCTGGCGTATCGGAATCATCGGTGCGGGACAGGCGGGGTCGAGAGTCGCTGAGTCTTTCTACAAGCTGGGCTACCGCAGGGTCTGTGTGGTGAACACAGCTTCACAGGACTTGGCAGACATCGATATCCCACAAGAGAACAAGTTCCTGATGGACATCGGGCTTGGTGGGGCAGGCAAAGACCCCAAGAAGGGCAAGGAAGCTGCCTCCAAGTGCCACAACGACATCTACGACCTGATGGTGAGATGCTTCGGTCGTGACATTGACCGTGTCCTGGTATGCATTGGTGCTGGTGGTGGTACAGGCACTGGTTCTGTCCTGGAGATTGTCGAGATCAGCCGGGAGTATCTTGAGACCCTGAGGATTGAAGGCACTAATGTGGGCGTGATTGCTTCCCTTCCCAAGACAGGTGAGGGCAAGCTCGTCAACAAAAATGCCTACGGTGTCTTGACTTCTCTCTTCCGTTTGGTTGAGGAAAAGGCCATCAGCCCCTTGGTTGTGATTGATAATTCCAAGATCAGTGAGCTCTACCCCAAGCTGGCAGTGACAAAGTTCTGGGATACAGCCAACAGAAACATCTCGGGTCTGTTCCATCTGTTCAATGACATCGCCACGCGGGACAATGGGATTGTGGCATTTGACAGAGCAGACTTGAAATCGCTGTTGGATTCTGGTATCGTTACGTTCGGTGCCACTCCTATCAAGGACGTTGAGGCTGACACGGCTATCAGCAAGGCTGTTCGGGGAAACCTCCAGAAGAACGTGCTGGTGGGTGACATCGATCTGACAAAGGCTTCCGTAGCAGGATGTGTATTCATCGGAGGGCAGAAGGTCCTGGACGGGATGCCGGAAGAGAATCTCGAACACGGATTTGAGCAACTCAGTAGAATTTTGAAGGGAGGCAACGCAACGGTCCATAGAGGTGTCTACACAGCAGCGATGAAAGGCTTGGTGGTATATACCATCCTCGGGGGCTTGGGAGTCCCAGAGGTTCGAATGAAAGAGATCGCCAAGCTTGGTGGCGTGAGCGATTTCTATGATGAGTAGGAGATAGTAATGCGAGACAATCCAGCACTTGAAGATGTGAGACATTCGATTCAGCACGACAGGCAGACTGAGGCTAAAGACCCCAAGAAGCTCGCTCAGGATTTATTGATAACTCTTCAGAAGGCCGATGAGTTGCTCAAACAACTTTCGTTTGCCGGTGCAGAGATGCATCCTGATGTCAAGAGTTTTAAGAGTGATCTGCCTGCGATTCGTAAGGCTGTAGCAAAGATGAAATAGGAGAGGTGCCTGAGTGGTCGAAAGGGACGGCTTGCTAAGCCGTTGAAGGGTCAAACCTTCCGAGAGTTCGAATCTCTCCCTCTCCGCCAAAAGGAACAACGATGCAAGCTGTTCTGAACTTTGATCTTGATGACGAAGACGATAGGATGCGCCATGTCCGATGTATCCAGTCGTTGGATATGGCGGAGGCCCTCTTGGACATCTCTGAGATGGCTGAGGACATTATCAATTACGATGTGGATATGAGTTCGGACCAGATGGCTATGCGGATTCAGGAGATCCTGAATCGTCGGCATGTGAACCTTGAGAAGCTCATTGTGAGGTAGAATGTCCAAGATCGCAACCAATGGAGCCAGGACAGCCTGTGGGGCTATCATCTCCAGCCAGGTGCAGTCCACGCTCCATATCGAAGGCAAGAGAGTGATTTGTAAAGGCGACCCATTATCTCATGGTGGGCAGGTCATCAGAGGAAGTTCTCTGTTGTTTGCTGAAGGAAAGCCTGTGGCTCGGATGGGTGACTTGTGTATCTGCGAGAAGCACGGGCTTGTGAAGATCAGGCAAGGAAGCTTTGTTGAGGACAGGAGCTGACATGAGTGACATCGGTAGGATTCTTGCTGGCGAGGATGTTCGAACGATCCTTTTGGAAGCTTCTGTTTACAGTGGATTATCAGCGGGATATAGGGTTTTGGTAACTGCCAAGAATTCGGCTGAGTATAAAGAAGTGGATAAGGCACTCACTGACCACGGGCGTAGTGATGTGATGATTGATTTCCAGCGGATGCCAGCAAAAACCTTTCATGTGTTTGTAAAAGCAAAGAATAAAGAAGATGCAAAGCAAATCGTGAGAGGTATTCTCAAAAGAAAGAAGATCAAGATTACGGATTGAGGGAGGGTCAGTGAATGAGCAAAGACGATATCATGGACAAGTACGAGGGCAACTACAAGATCCTCAAGCAGTTCAAGATCACAGGCACGACAGCCCAGAAGGGCGATGTGCTGGGGACGACTGTGCTTGGCAAAGGAGACAAGGTTCTGATGACAATTCCCGATCCTGATGCTCCAGGAACGGCGACACATATGGGCAAGCGTGTGAGTATGGACAACCTTCAGACGTTGATTGACAAGAAGTTCATAGCAAAGGAGAGTACGATGGGTAGCAAAGCAAAGGAGAGTACGATGGGCAGTAAACTTGATAGACTCCTCAGTGGTGAGGATGCACGATTCATAATGGAAGAAGACAGCCATGAGGTTGCAGTCAAGAAAATTCTCAAGGCTGACAAAGTGTTGGGACCACGCCTCAAGAAGCTGGGGATCAAGTTTAAGAAGAGAGAAATACTTGATGATCCCACAGCTATGCCAGAGATTATGTACGGCTTTTCTGGGAAGCATGAACCCAACAGAATTGAGGACGTTGGTATGGAACTGGCTAAGGGTCTTGGGTTCAAATATGTCAGAGGCATCCCGAAAGGTATGGGCTACTTCCTTCAGTTGACCAGAGTTGGGAGTAAAACGAATTTTACACTGATCTACATGTCCTAAGGAGACTCTATGGCTATTTTCGTAACCAAACTCATTGATGGTGGGTTCTCTTTCTCCTCTGACCCAATCACAGGGAACGAGGCCAGGATGATTGATGAGGCCTTGAATGAGAGTTTTGACATCGTGAGGAAGGTTCAAGAGGTCAAGGCTCCCAAGGTCGATCCGAGTGAGCTTGACACGTTTTACGGAGATGCTTAACATGAGTAAGGTAGATGAGACAACTGTAGCCGCACCATTCAGACAACTTCCGGGAGATCAGATCTTGCTCCCTATCATCTTAGGGGATGGCTCCGCAATCTACCTCAAGCACACTCCGAGGGACAAAAAGAAGAAGATCAAGCAGGTAAAACAATTCCAGGTTGTGGATGAAATCCTTGCTTCGAGAGGCTCTATCAGAAAGGTGCTTCTGAAGTAGCTGTCAAGCAACATCCAACTCTTAGACAATACCCTCCTATTCTATTTCCCATTTACCCTCAAATGCTTTGTGGGATTATTCCATGGCGTTATCTGACAATCTAATCGCTTACTACAGAATGAGTGAAGCCTCCTGGACGGGTGTACTCGGAGAAGTTCATGATGATTCCATCGTAGGCAATCCCGGCACAGGCAATGGCTCAGCCGCTACAGATGCCAGTGGGAAGCTCGGACGCTGTGGCCTGTTCGATGGTGTTAATAACGGCGTGGTGATTGTCCCTGATTCTGTCTCCCTTGATATCGGTTCTTCCAGCTTCTCCATTGGCATGTGGGTCAAGACAACAGACACCACAGTCGGAGTTCAATTACTAAGCAAAGTGTCTACAGCAAAGGGCTACTGGCTTGAACTGTCTGGTGGAGCCGCTTCCTTCTCGATTGATGCTGGTCCGACAAGAACCATCACAGGTGGCACTTCTATCAATGATGGTGCTTGGAACTTTGTTGTGGCTGTCAGAGATGTGACTAACACAGAACTGAGGCTATATGTCAACGGGGTAGAGGATGCGACTCCTGCTGCTAGTACGAATGCCACGATAGCGAATGCCATTGATTTCATCATAGCTGGTGATTACAACTACCAGAACGTCATCAACGGGCGGATTGACGAGATCACGATATGGAATCGGGCCATTACCCCTGCTGAGATCACTGAGCTGTGGAACAGTGGTGCTGGCAAGGTCATTACAGGATTGAGTTCATCTTCGAGTTCCAGTGTCAGTTCAAATTCTTCTAGTAGTAGTGTCAGTTCCTCCAGATCGAGTTCATCCAGTAGATCGAGTTCATCCAGTTCAAGTTCAAGAAGTAGTTCCAGTTCGTCCTTGAGCAGTGAGAGTTCATTGAGTAGTAGTTCGGTCAGCAGTTCCAGTAGTTCGCACAGTTCTGGTAGTAGCCAAAGCAGCAGCCGTAGTTCCAGTTCCAGTAGCCGATCAAGTTCAACTAGCAGTAGTAGTTCCAGTTCGAGCAGTGTTTCTTCGTCGTCTTTTAGTAGCAGTTCTAGCAGCCGGTCGAGCCAGAGTTCGGGTAGTTCAAGTGCCGCCAGTTCTAGCTCTAGCTCTCGTAGCAGTTCTCGTTCCAGCTCCAGTTCTGAGAGTTCAGAGAGTAGCAGTCGTTCGAGCAGCAGCAGTACTACGAGCAGTGAATCGAGTGGGAGCTCTTCAAAATCGAGTGTCAGTTCCAGTCGGTCGAGTAGCTCAAGCTCCAGCCGGTCGTCTAGCTCTAGCAGCTCCAGTTCTGTGAGTTCTGCGAGTTCTAGTAGTGTGTCCAGTTCCTCTTCGAGTAAGAGTTCCGGGAGTTCGTCAAGCTCATCCTCAAGCAGTAGCCGGTCAAGTAGTTCAAGTTCGATCAGTTCAAGTAGTGGGAGCTCTGTCAGTTCCAGTCAGTCGAGCAGTAGTAGTTCTTCAAGTTCCAGCCGGTCGAGCAGTTCCAGCAGTCATTCAAGTTCGTCTTTGTCCTCTGTGTCGAGCAGTCGGAGCAGTTCCAGCAGTTCGTCCAGTCAGAGCAGCAGTCGGTCATCCAGTTCCAGTAATTCTTCGAGCAGCAGTAGCCGAAGCAGTTCAAGTGACCAGTCGAGTTCAACATCCAGTCGGAGCAGTTCAAGTTCCTCTAAGTCTTCCCAGAGTAGCTCCAGGAGTTCCAGTTCATCGACCACTTTCTATATGATGACTGGAAGAAGCTGGCAGAGAAGGCAGTGGTTCAACACCTCTCATTATTGGAGAAGCTATTACGACATAGATCGCGGGATTGTGTTTGAGTATTCCACGCAGGATAGGTTGCGGATTGATCCAGATGATTGGACAGAGAATGTCAATGCTAGAATAGATGATACTGGGGTCTCCGCTGATTTCTCCTGTCGTGGAGATCGTACAAATGTCTATGTGGTTTACGAGTTGAATGGGGACATTCTTGTCAGGCAAGATGCTGGGTATCCTGGGACATCTTGGGGGTGGTGCGATCCTGTTATTTCCTTCCAGTCTACTTCTGATTTCACTCATTCCTTTTGTGATATTGCTTATGATGGTGATTATCATGCCTTGAATGTTGTGTGTAATCAACAGGATTTGCTCACTGGTAAGTGGGGTATCTACATCAGACATGGGCACGAAGGTGGCATTCCTGATGTGAATGAGGAACTTCAAACTGTTGTGGTTGATCTTGATTATCGTAGTCCTTGTACGATCCGGCGGGGATCGGATACAATATATGCTTCTATGATAGCTGTGTGGAAAGAAAACTATGTGACCACGGCTACTTACAAATCAAGGTATCGAGAAGGTCATAGTTGGGAAGCCACCCAGACGATAGATAATGGAAAAAGAGGAGCAGGAGCAGGAGCGGGGTATGGATTCCACGTAGAGCATACGACCTTGGGTGGAGCCTCGATTATTGTATATATCAATGATGAGCAACAAGTTTGTTCCATGGGTCGTCCCCCCGGTTCTGGTCGTCCGTGGTTTAATAGCGTGGGTGTCCCTGGGATTCCTGATATTCTTCATACTCATAAACATTGCACAGCCCCTGCCGCTGGTGAAGTTGGGGTGAACACTATTCATTATTATTGGTTGGATATCAATAGTGATCTTCGGACTCGACGACTTGCCTATGAAGATGTGGGACCATCCGATTACTACCCACCACTCATTGCCCGTCCCGATAATAGCGCAACTACAATAGCTGGCATATATGTTAAGGCCGCTGATGCCGTTTCTGATGGCGTTATCATTTGGCAGTCTTATGGCGAAGTCAAGTGCCTCTTCAGAGAATTTGTTTCTCCTCCTGATGCTGTCTGCGAGTTGGAATGTGAGGGTGAGTCCACCCCGATTTACGTTAGTGATCCCCAGCCTGATTTCACTGGTGTTTTCCCCAGATGCAATAGTTCAAGCAGTTCCAGTTCTACCTCTGGTGAGTCCTATCCTCATTATGCTGTGGCTTGTCAAATAGACATTAGTACTGTAGATTCCTTCATCGATGTTTATTCCGTCCACAATTTGGATCAATCAGAAGGGATCATTTTCCCAGCCAACAACGGGACGGTGACGTGCTATACGTTTGGTGAGGTTGACCCGCTTGGGACTCTCACAAATAATTGGTTTGTTGGTACGTTTCATAGTGACCCCCATACTTATCCGATCTTTCTGCGTTTCTCGGGGGTAACTTGTGAAGCGGGTACGCAGTTGAAGCTTAAGGACATTGATGGGAACCTCCTCATTGTATACTTGCCAGCTATCACCGAAAGTATCGACTTGTTCGTTTCTGATGACGGTTCCACTTGGGAGGATGCTGTCTATGACCATTTGGCCTATGCGAATCCAGAGACCACTTGGTTGAGTGGGCGTGTCCCATTTACTGCTCCGGTCTATCAAGGGCAGAGGTGTGAGAGCGTAGAATGCCAGAATGTTCTACCTATTGATGGTTCTACTTACTTCTGGCGTATGAGAATGGTTGATAATTATGGGGAATGGACTCCTTGGAGTGATGGCACTAATCGTTTCCTCATGCACACACCGTCAAGCGCCTCCTCCATTGGTCCTCGTCGTACAGGGGGCCCGACTGAACCGACGACTTATGTCTTCCCAGGTGGCTACACGTTGACGCTGGATTATCCTGAGCATCCTGTGATTTATCGTTACGCTCCGAACTACATTTATGTGACCAACTCCCAGAAAGACCCCAACTGGGTCAAGAGGACATTCACGCATGACGAGATTATCGAGATGTTGGATGAAACCTATCTCTTCCTGAAGGATGAGTACTATGAATCCCTTGTACTCCAGATGATTCGCATCATGGTTTTGGAGGTCAAGTTTGAGCCAGCCGCCAACAGGCGAATCAGTAAATACAACGATAGAGCGAGACATGCTTTCCAGATGGCTCGTGGGGCTCCAGCCCTTGAAGATCTCAGGCGGTTGGTGATAGATGATGCTTACGGACAGTCGAGCAAGTCCTCCTGGTCGAGCAGTAGCAGCTCAGGGAGCTCCACAAGTTCCTCAAGTTCGTCTAGTTCCTCAAGTCTTTCCAGTTGGAGTAGTGGTAGTTCAAGTCAGTCAAGTTCCAAGAGTTCGAGTTCTTCGAGCAGTTATTCTAGTGAGGTAAGCTGATTAAGGAGAAGAAAATGACAACGGAAGCCAGAGGACAAGGTCGTGGTGTGGGTGGTCCTGCTCAAGGTGATGGTGGTGCTACTTTTTGTGTTTGTCCAAGTTGTGGGCATCGAGAGACTCATGTGAGAGGAACCCCTTGTCAATCCCAGCCTTGTCCTAAGTGCAAGGTTGCAATGGTGGGGGAAGAGGACAAAGATGGGCCGGACAGCTTCGAGACCTTCAAGAAGAAGATGAGGAAGGCGAATCCAGACATGACGGATGAGGGGCTCAAGAAGATGTGGGATGCCCTTCAGAAGAGCAAGAAGGATCAGAAAGAAAATATGGTGAAGATCAGTGCGTTGATGCCTGGTGATCTGTTCTTCTTTGAGAATGGTGAGCCAAATAAGACTTCGGTCAGTGTCCGAAACCGAAAGGGTGAGCAGAAGGTGTTTGTCAAATTAGAGGGCGGGGGTTGTGCTTTCGATAATAAGCAAGGCAAGAAGGGCAAGACCACAGCGAATCAGGAGGTCATCCCCGTGCTTTCTGTGGAGGCCGCTCTCCCTGCTGCCACAAAATTGTCGATGAGTGACCAGGTTGATATGAATACTCAAGCTAAGGCAGGCAAGAATGTCAAATTGACATCTTCTCTGTATGACACGTTGGTTAAAAAGTATGGCAAAGGCAACAATGTTACGATTACGAAGAAGTCTGTGGCTCTCGGCAAGCAGAAGATTGAGATTCATAAACCAAAGGGTCGCATGGGGTCAACCGCCATTACGCTGTCTCCTGCGGGGAATTACATCAAAGTTCATACAACTGATGGGAGCAAAGCAGAGTCTAAATTCATTTTGATTCCTTCCAAGATGCGTGAATCCCTAGCAACTGAAGTCTTCGGCCCTTCCCGCATTGGCTGTGACGCTCTCGATTGTGTGTCTAACACTGGTAGAAAGTGCCAGGCCTCAAGTGTTGAGATGATTCGCAGAGAGTGCAAGTCCTATCGCATACGAGCGAATGCTTCAGAGGCCGGTGAGAAGACCGTTGTTCAGAACGTCAAGACAGGTGACTCCATCAACATCGATAACAAGGAATTTTATAGAGGTGGTGATAATGTCATGTATGAGTATTTCAAGAACAAGAACAACTCCGGCTTTGTCAAGAAGGTGACCGATCAGTACATTGTGGCTGACTTCGGCAGTACTTTCTCCGCAGTAACTCTGTGGTATGGCGACCCGTGGTCCATTGTGAGGCGTGAGAAAGAGTAAGGAGACCAAATGTCTACAAAACTTTATGTGGTAACGGGTGGAGCTGGCTTCATCGGCTCCCACATCGTCAAGGAACTGAACCTGAGGGATATCAACAAAATCCTTGTGGTGGATGATTTGCTGAATGGCGACAAGTGCAAGAATATCGCTGATTGTCGGATTACTGACTACATGCATAAGTCTGAGTTCTTGCGTCGTGTTCAGGATAGGTGTTTTGCTGGGGACATCGGAGGCATCTCCCATCAGGGGGCATGTACGGACACGATGAACAATGATGGCAGATACATGATGAAAAACAACACGTCCTATTCCAAGGCACTCTATCAGTTTGCCGTTGGGAAGGCCATCCCCTTTGTCTATGCTTCCAGTGCGGCTGTATACGGGGTGGACAGCAATTTCGTCCTCGGGCAAGAGGCTCCAGTGAACGTGTACGGCTTCTCCAAGTCCGTGTTTGACAAGCTTGTTCTGTCCGATATGCACAATCATGTCAGCACAGTGGTAGGTTTGCGTTACTTCAACGTGTACGGCTCTCAGGAGGCTCACAAAGGCCCCATGCGGTCGATGGTTACCCAGTTGATCGATCAGGTGGTGGACAGTGGTGAGATGAGGCTCTTCAAAGGGACTGGTGAAGTGAAGGACGGTGAGCAGAAGCGGGACTTCATTCATGTCAACAATGTGGTGGATATCAACCTCCATTTCCTCCTGGGTGGGATGAAGAAGGGTGTTTTCAATGTGGGAACGGGTGTGGCTCGGAGCTTTAATGATGTAGCCAGGTCTGTGAAGGCTTCTTTGAAAAAGGGCAAGGTCAAGTACATCCCCTTCCCAAAAGAACTGGAAGGCAAGTATCAAAACTTTACACAAGCAGATATCAACCCCCTCAGAGCCAGCGGGTACCAACAGGAGTTCTTGTCTCTTGAGGATGGAGTAGCAAAGGTGGTACAGGAACGAGGAGGCATGTGATGGAAGAGTTTGTGCTGGAAGATTTGCTGAATGGGGATGTCAGAGAAGTCCTTCTGGAAGCCCTCGCCCCTATCAAGGGGACCGTTACAGCAGACGGCAACTACAAGATCGTCATGTACCAAACGGGTGAGGATGTCTACAAGGTGGTGACCTACAAGAAGGAGGTCATCGACAACAATGAGGAAGAGATATACGTCAACTGGATATACATCAACTCGGAGAGTAATCTGTCTGAGAGCGAAGCCAGGAAAGAGTTTTCCGTGACGAAGTCGAGGCTTGAGAAGCAGGGGGCTCCTTCTCCGAATACTTCAAAGGCGGATGGTGTGACAGTGAATGTCACGGTCAACGTAAATAAGGACTGACTTTGAACCCCCCCGCCGGTCCTAACATGCTGATTGGCTTCCCCGATTTTCATGGTTATGTGAAGATTGGGAACACAACCCCGCCCGTCCTGGTCGGGGAAGTTTACACATTGATTAACAATGATATCTATTTGAAGGTCATTGGACCAGACTTCAATCCATGGGAGATTTCAGATTGGGCTGTGGCTCCTCCTGACACATTGATGGACGCTGTGAATCGTTTGGCTCACGCCTTCGTTCATTATACGGGTGGTCCTATTGCGATGTATTCATCGAGTTCCAGTTCGAAGAGT
>Ga0307928_10001660_pt1 | contig 16941 bp, 10 predicted proteins | sample AceLakmetagen232_FD_201815 | JGI IMG/M metagenome (GOLD analysis project Ga0307928, IMG submission 201815) | Saline water microbial communities from Ace Lake, Antarctica - #232 | ecosystem: Environmental > Aquatic > Non-marine Saline and Alkaline > Saline | place: Antarctica: Ace Lake... | reverse complement strand
AACAAAACTAAGGATATTGAAGAAGCGTTATTTAGAAGATTCTGTCAATTAACAGCAGACGACATTTTAATATGGAGAGAGCAAGACCAAACGCAAGACGAAACTCGCATTACGCAATGCCTAAAGAACATTAAGGAAGGAATGTTTGAGGCTAATGAGGAAGGCGGAAGTCTTATGATTGACGATTCTTTAGTTCAGTACATTAACGAAGTGAACTTGCAATGGGAGTATAATTTTTTACCAAAAATGCTCAATAATTATGACTTGCAAGGGAACTACTTTCGGGAAAATGCAATGGTAAACTATGAACAATCCGCTGAGATGGGTTTTGAGTGGGTAGAAAAGAGAGTTGAGACAGCGTTTTATAATTTATTGGAAAACAATTTTTACGCTGAAAAATATGATATTGCTCTGAATTTATATGATTGCCTTCAGTCGGACTTGTTGAGCCTATATACAAGCGAAAGTGTCGGAAAAAAGTCTAAACAAGAGGAAGTTAAAGGTATAGTAGGGATATTCGATGATAAGATAAAAGAATTTGGAGGAAACCTATCTTTGGCGGCTAGAGATATTTCCAATGCAGTTCAGAGTAGGTATCCATTCAAGACTGATAAAAATATAGATAAACTGAATTTATTAGAGCTTTGGACAGACAAAGTATTAGAATATTTAGAGGCTTGCGTATATTCCAACCCAACAACAGTAGCGCCACTACCTATTGCCAAGTATTTAATTCCTCAGCTAACAAAAGTATTTTTTGGCTCAATTTCGGCTGACGAGCAAACATTAACCGACAACGCTCAAAGTATTATTGAGAGATGGCAGGATTGGTGGGGTAATGTTTTAATGATTGATTCAACTTTTGAGTACGACTGCGATAAGGATACTACCCAAGAGGTTTTTTACGGGGGTACGGAGAGTGACTTATCTAGCTTATCGGTTAGCCAATTAAAGGCTATACAGCCTCAAACTCTTTTCGGTAGCAACGCAAAGCTATGGGTAGATAGCGCAAGTGGTATGCTTATTAAAACCCAAATGGAAGGAGGGCTTCAATTAGCTATACCTTATCTAGCGCAGGCGTTAACTCTTGACGGTGCTAAACAAATATTTGAAGAAAACTTCGGAACAATTGCCTACCTACAAGATAATTTTTCAAAGGAGTTAAGGGGTATCAAGGAAGTGTTTGACGAAAAGATAGAAAAATATAAAAAGGATGTTAATAAGACACAAGCGAGACAAAAATATTACGAAGCATCGGAATTAATAAAAGAAATTCTAGGAGAATAATGGAAGACTTTAAAACAAGCGATGAGTTTTTTGATTGGTACTTAGCCAAGGTAGAAAGTCACGCTCCCAACTATAAAGTAATTTTGAATAATGCGTTTACAGACCCGCAAGGTGGCGGCTCATTCTTTTACGAATTATCTCAAAAATTCCCTGTTCTTACGAGCGAGCAAATGACTTTTATGTTTGCCGAGATTAGAAGAATATTCAACGTCCGCTCTAACGTTTTTTTGATTTACGATTCTAAAACAGTAACATATTACTCACGATACAATCCGACAAAAAAAAGATTAGAAATAGGCTGTCCTACTACGGCTTATTGGCACTTGAGATACCCGCCTGTAATAATAGCAGCTATGCAGCACGAGATGGGGCATATACTTAATAGGGATTATAGAGTTAATATTCCGAACCACGTAGGCTGCGTAAATAGATGTATGGATATTAGAATAAATCAACACATAGATAGGGATATGCTTAGAGACCTATTCAATGCGGTTTATTATTTTAAGGTGAAGAAGAATTTCAAGATGCTAGTACCCGAAGAAACGCTGCAAGATTACGGTATGCGATTAAAGAGCTTCGGCACGTATAGTTGGGAGCAAATTCACAAAATGTATCACTTTAATGATAGCGACCCGAAGAAAAAGCAACCAAAGCAACCAATGGAGTATGAATTACCCGAAGTAGGTGATATTGTGTTAATAAATGCTAGTAATAAATACGGTCAAGTTACTGAGGTTGAGGGTGATAAAGTGGAGGTTGTTGAGCTAACAGCGGAAGAGGTAAACGAACACTTCAAAAGTATAGCTAAATGATTTTGTATTTTCAAAAATATATATTATATTTGACTCACACACACAAACAATAGTTATGCAAGAAGAAGAAATGGGAATATTAGGGGAGTTCACTTCGGAAGAGGTTACTATTATCAGACCTCCAAGCAAAGGTGGAAACCCACCACCACCACCACCCGATGAAGATGCACCACCACCACCCCCGACTAACGAGAAGGAGTGGCAAGACCCCGATGCACCAACACCTCCGAGTGATGGTGGAGAAGACGGTGGAGAAGACGGTGGAGAAGATGGTGGAGAAGATGGTGGAGAAGAAGGCGGAGAAGAAGGTGGAGAAGAAGGCGGAGAAGAAGGTGGAGAAGGTGGGCTAGAAGAGGAAATTGAAAGAATTTCAAAAGTTATAGAAGACTTACGCAAAAGCGGAGCTAATAACGATAACGAGGATTTGATATCTGAAGATGACGCTCCTAATAAAAAAGATGGTGAAGGTGAAGGAGAAAAAGGTGAAGGTGAAGGTGAAAAAGGTGAAGGTGAAAAAGGAGAAGGTGAAAAAGGAGAAGGAGAAAAAGGTGAAGGTGAAGGTGAAAAAGGTGAAGGTGAAGGTGAAAAAGGAGAAGGTAAAGGAGAAGGTGAAGGTGAAAAAGGAGAAGGTGAAAAAGGAGAAGGAGAAAAAGGAGAAGGAGAAAAAGGAGAAGGAGAAAAAGGTGAAGGAGAAGGTGAAGGTGAAGGAGAAGGTGAAGGTGAAGGAGAAGGTGAAGGTGAAGGAGAAGGTGAAGGTGAGGGAGAAGGTGAGTCTTCAAAAACACCCGCTCAAATAAGACAAGAAAAAGAGCTAAAGGAAATCAAGCTTGAACAGCAAATAGTTCAAACTATAGTTGGATTAGAAAACTCTATTAAGAATGGTAAAGGGGTTCTGACTACTTCGGATATTAGCAAGATTAAATCTAAAATAGATAAATTAGAAAAACTGACTACAAGGTAATGGACACAAAAAAGCTAAGAGATAAATTTGAAGAAATTCAAAGGGAAATTGCTAGAGACATTAATCCTATCTTCAAAAGATTAATCAAGAAGCAAGGAAACCTTCGAGATAGCCAAACTCCCGTAGATTACGAAGAGTTTACTCCCGATTGTGGCATATTTGAACACGCTCCTGTTTTAAGCGAGGAACAAAAAAAAGAAGCTGACGATATGGTTGACGTAATTGAAACTGAGGTTTTAGACGACCCTAATGAGCTTGAGCAAATAAGAGGTATGGCTAAAGCGGCTAGTGTGAAAGGCGAAGCGGGTACAGGCGTAGGAGACAGAAAAGGATTTGTAAAGCTACGTAGATTGAAGTTTCCTAAATGGCTAGACAGTATTCAAACTAACCTAAAAGACTTTTTTAATGTGACCGTAAAAAGGAAGGGTATTGATTGGGAAGAGGCTATTAAAAATACCATTGTCAAACCGAAAGCAAAAATGGTGAATCACGATGACTCTCTTTATGTTTTTATAGACACTTCGGGTTCGATGTGGCGTTATACGGACAGAAATGGTGTAGAGCTTTTAGAGCTTTTTGCTTCTTATTTTCCTAAAATAGCGGAAAAGTATAAAGGTCAGATTTGGTTTACTGATTACGCAGAGTATAATGACTCTAATCCTATTAAAAAAGAGATTGATTTAGAAACCCTACGGAAAGGAGATTTTAATGCGAATAAATTTGCAATGGGTGGGTATGGCGGTACTGCCTTTTGGGGAGTATGGCAATACTTTGACAAGAAAGTAAGAGAGACTAGAGCAAAGAACCCCGAAGCAAAGACGATGTTGCTTTTCTTTTCCGATATGGAGGCTGACTTTGCTGAGTATCCCGAATTAATATTAGACAAAGAGGTGATATTTGTTACCGTAAGAGGTAAAGGAAAAGAGCTTCTAGCGGTAGACGGATTAATAGATGGGAAAAAAAGAAGATTAATATTTGCCGACACTAAACCCGAAGAAAAATAATATAAAATGAAGCTAACTAGAAACCAACAAGTAGTACAGTTCTTAAACTCTATCGAAAGTAAGAATGAGTATTTTGCTACTCTATCAGACAAGTCTTATTTAAGGCTTTATGATGCGTGTGACGATTTTCATTTAAGAACAAGAATAATTAAGTCAGCTTGGGAATATCTGTCGTCTCAATTTTCGGCTTTAGGTAATTTAAAAAGCACAATCAACCCCGTTTCTATTTTGCACACAAATGCGGGTACGGGCAAGGTTTTAGCAGACTGTCCTTCCGATGCCACGCAACTCACGGCTATTAACAACGATGTACTGTGTAAAAAGATTTCTGATTTATTAAATCAAAACTCTGCTATTGATTTTAGGTACACATCTGAAATTGGAGATATAAGTGAGTATTTCATAATGGGAAATAAAGGAAACACAAGGGAACACGATATTGTGTTTACTCAACCCTTTAAAACCACGTACTATAAAGATATTGACAGCACTAGAGTTGGCTCTTATGACTACTTAGAGTATTATTCCGTAAGAAGTTTAGACTTTTTAGTTAAAGGGGGCTATCTTTGTGTGTTTGCTCACCCGAATAAATTTAATATTTTAAGAAATAACAGGGATTTATTCACGCAATCTAAAGAAGTTTTTGCTTATCACAATCCTAGCAAAATGGACGAATACGGTTGTTTAATATTTAAAAAGAATTAACTATGGGATTTATGACACCTAATTTCGGACTTAATAAAGAGCGGGATGCTGAAATAATCAGCCCCGAATTAAACGAACTTGACGAAGCAGAAGCCTATTTATATGTGGAAGACTTAGACGGCATTAAGCAACCAAGGGAGTACAAACAGCCAATCAACAGAAAGGATGTAATTCTATCTGAAGGACAAAATTCAAGATTAATCTTAACAGCGGAAGGCAAAATAAGACAAGAGTAATGGCTTTAAAAATATTTGAATTACAATCTGCCGCTGACAGAAAAGAGAGCGTTTTAATAGTTAAAAGAGCGCTAAACTCAATAGATAGGAGCAAGTACCCCAACATCACCAACACGTTGAATAGCGGAAACACAAAGATTTACGCTTTACTAAATTTAATTTTAGACCAAATGTATGTCTTGAATTTTGATATAGATTCAAGTTTATTAGCGGTTGAGGAAAACATATAAGGACAGAATTATGCAAAGTAATACGATAAAATACATTGGTTATTTAAGAGAAGAAGTGGAAATTTTGGAGTGGTGGGAGAAAAACAAGCCTACAGACCAAGACTACGAAGACACGCTATCTTTAACTAGTAGCGGAAGTGGATTTGTCTCTAGCTATTCGTTGTTGTCTTGTTTTGATAAGGCGATGGCGGTATCTTATCCGAGACAATCTTTTGTCAAGGCTTTAACGGGTTTGGATTATGTTAATGCCGCAGAAGAGTTGTTTGATTGGATAGACACACTTGATGATGCAAGTAAAAATAAAGCTTGTTTGTATTTGGCAAAAATGCAAAACAAAAAAAGATTAGCACAGTTTAAAGGCGGCACGGAAGGAAATACCGTGTATAGAAAAGACCAATGGGAAGAATATTTTCCTACTGAATTAACTGATTTTCAGTCTTTACCTATGCAGGAAGTGTTCATTGCAGCCTCAACGCAAAATAGCAGACAACTAGGTAAGACCGATTTATATGGATTTGCTGACTTTACGTTAAACAATTCGATATACGCAAAGATTTATCGTAATAATAGTATTGGGGATAAAGATAGTTCCGAACTAATAAAATGGATTCTAGCCCCAAAAGAAGGAGGAGATGTATCAATTCAAATAACGCCTTTCTCTTACACGCAAGTAGGCAACCCCGAATTAGTAGATGATTCATCTAGTAGTGTGGGCGCAAATGTCAACATCTATCAAGATGTGATATATTTTAATAATGGTGAGGCGATAAAGGCTAACGTGCAAAGTAAAGAGTATTTTGATAATATAGAACCGTTGGAGAAGTATGCCTTAAACATACAAAAAAGCAGCCCTTTAAAAATAGAAGACATTAATATCAGAATAATGTTAGATAGGGCTAGAAGCGCTGCGCTTGCAACATCTACGTTTACAAGTGCCGAAGCTTTTGGTACAAGAAGCATATCTTATAAGTTAGTTTTTGATATTACCCAACAAAAGTCAGTTATCGTTCCTAGTGTAGACTTATATCAATCATTGCTTTATTTACAATCAATGGGTAGCGAAGAGGTGTCCATATACTATGATGATGTAAAAAGGCAAATAGTGATAAAAGGTAAGTCTTATAGCGGTACTGTTAATATAACGAAAGAAGGCTCTAGATTTAAAGAAGCGGTAAGTGTAGATATACCTACGTTTGCTATTGTTTACGAGCAACCAACCAAAGACCTTACTAGGTTTATAGCGATAGAGTACGTTCAGTTTTTTGATAAGGAATTAACATTTAGAGATAAGTACGACTTACTAAACAGCAAGCTGAATGCCCCGTTAGAATTACCCGAAGAGTTTTTAGTTGAATATAAATATGTTTCTGACAGCTACCCTCAACAAGTAGATGTGGCTATATCAGAAAAACCAAGAAGTGCTAAATTTCAGTACGTAAAAACATTAGCGGAGACGTATTTAGATTCTTATACTGAATTAGAGGTGAGATATAAGCTTGAAAACGATAAAGGGAATTGGAGCGGAAAGTGGACTTTTGAAGAAAGTCAAGGAATGGAAGGGTCTAAGCAAATGTTCCGAAAATCAATCGTTAGCGATGAGTGGTTGACTGCTAATTATGTTATGAAGGTCAATGAGGCTTATTGGCAGTACAATGATAATATGTCGCTTGAAGATATTTTATCTTTCTTTGTTTCTAAGGGTAACGATGCGGGGTATAGAATTTTGTCAATGAAGATAATAGGGGTAGATTATTACCTATTTGAACAGGCTATAATTAGTGGCTTATTAACGACTAATGATATCTACGTATCTAAAATGACTTTAGATGAGACTAATATTACGGCAGATGTAAAATATGAAAGTCTAAATGGATTTGTTTCGGGTAATATATACCGCAAGTATGAGGATATTGCTAATAAAGGAGAGAATAGTTATTCCGATAAGCTTAATGCATTTTTTGGCGCTGACTTAGGCGCTAATTTGTATGACACATCTCTAACTACCATAAACGATGCGATTGAAAATAGGCATATCCCTACGCTTGTACCTAAAGCGGCTGACGAAAATATAGCAAAATCTTTGGAATTAAATGTAGATATTTATAACCCTATATTTTTCCAATCATCACATCCAAGTTTAACTAATTCGGGAACAGTTCCTCAGAAAGCGTTTAACACTTTATTAAGCACAGGAAAATACGAAAACACATTAAACATAGAAACTAAAGACAACAAGGAGTCGGGAAAACTTGTATACGGTCATTTTGACTTATTTAAGAATTGGCTTGATGGCGCTAGTAACGAAATACTCGGAACGTATAGTGTTGAGGAAATAGTTGATGCTTACATTTTTCCAAAGCAACAAGATGTTTATGTAAAGGAATACATATTGCCTTTGTATAAAACAAACAAAGGGGCGGTTGTTGGTTTTAGGGCTAACGGTGGACAAAAAAAAATTAAGGATATCGTTGCGAACCCCGATGATTATACCCTATTAAACCTAAAGGCTGACGGTAAAATAAAAGATGTAGACAGGATAACTACAGCGGAGAAAAACAAAATTATAGGCGGGTTTAAGGTAGCTTTTAGAGAAAGGTTTTGGGGAGCTAGAAGAGAGGGTAGGAGGCTTTTTAATCAATTCTTGAGAAAAGAAATAGCCTTTGAGAGTCAAGCAAAAATAGACTTCTTGTGGAATAAAAATTACAATAACTATGCTAAACCCGACCTAAATAAAGTGCCAATGTTCCCTTCGCATAGCTATATGTTCGGGAAACGAGCAGAGGCTAACAGATTGGTTTTAGCAGAGGCTCAAAAAGAAGGGGTAAGACACACACTTTCTAGAAAAAATTCGGGATTGCTTTTACACGAAGTAGGTTTTGGTAAAACCACCTCTTCTATTACGGCAATATCGTCAATGATGAATACGGGAGAGGCTAGTAGAGTTTTATTCCTTGTTCCTAATTCGGTTTACGATAAATTTCAAGACGAAATAGTTGGAAATGACGAGGCTATTGGTCTACTGCCTAACGTAAACATTGTTTTATTAGATAATTTATCTTCTCAGACACTAAAGAGCGCAAAAAGTAATAATAAAAAAGGTTTAAAGACATTTTCCTCCAATGAGATAGAAGCTATTGCGCAATTTAAGGTGTTTTCAAAAAACTTTTCAATAGTTAAGGAGAGTGAGAGAGGGCAATTACCCGTACACTTAGGCGGTCAATGTAAGATATTTTCTTTATTAAAAAGAAGCCGAGTTACGCTATTTAACGACCCTATTTATACTGCGGCATCTGATTGGAGTTCGGCACGAATACTTATACGCAAGTCATTTGACAAGACAGTTAAATCTTTAAAGAGCAACGCAATACTTACGGGTCATCTTAATGAGTTAGACGATATTGTTGCTGCGATTCAGACCGAATGGGATGCGGTGTATTACGCACAAGAATTAATAATAAACGATGTAACAAAAAGCGAAGCGGATAAAGATAAAGCTCAAAAGCAAATTGAAACTCTTTCCGTGACATACTCTAATAATGTTTCTAAGGCGCTTAAGCAGTACATCACGTTTGCTGACGTGTCTTTAGTGGATGATTTGGGATACTACAAACCTCAAGTAATGGAGGGAAAAACCATATTAATTGCTAAACATACTGCTGTTCTTCAGCTAAGACCTACAAAAAAAGCAGTAATGAGCGCTTTGATGTTCAAAGAAGGCAAGGGAGAGCAAGAGAACACGCCTGCTACTTTGTCTTTATCTGATTGGACTGAAAACACAGGAGAAGACTCAAATACAAGACTTACCCAACAAAAGGTTAAAGTCGCTGTAAAAATTCTTGCGACACACCCTATATCCTTTGAAAGATTAAAATTAGACACTTTGGTTGTTGATGAAATTCACAACTTTAATAATATAGTAAATAGGGCGGGAGCTAAAGGAATCGTTTCATCTGAAGGTAGCGATGACTATTATACGGGGTATAGAAGAGACAAAGATAAGCGAGATAGAAGATACCCGCTTGTTACTACTAAAGGAAGAGCGCAAGGTACGTATGCTATGAAATACGACAGCACGGGTAGAGGTTCGGATGGAAAAGGAAATAAGTTAACGGCAGCAGCGTTGTGCTTCGATATTCAAAACAATAAAAAAGATGTCAATAACGTAATACTTTTATCGGCAACCCCATTTACCGATACTCCATTTCAAGTTCTTAGCGTTTTAGGAATGTCTAATTACGATATGTTGATTGACAATGGAATAACAAGTGCTTGGGATTTCTTTAATAATTATGTCGATGAGACGTATAAGTATGATTTAACTCATTCGGGAGGATACGGATTGTTTATTGATGTAAACGGATACTATAACGATAAAGCTTTATCTAACTTAATTACCAATGTAGCCAACGTAAAAACTACCGATGAAAAAATTGAGGCTAGTCGCCCTAAAAAAGCAATTATCCCCGCTAATAAAGTGAAGTCTGTTAACGGCACGGCTTCTACCGCAGCCCCTCAAATGGGAGACCAATTTTCTGAACTAGAATTTTCCAATAGTAGAGTTGATTTAAGTGATTCGCAAAATAAATTTCAAAACATAATAAACGAATACTTAGCTGACGATGATAACCAACAAAGGGTAAGTGAGATATTCCCGATAAATGAACAAAGAAGGAATAAACAAGGGCTTACGCTAGAAGAAGAACAGAAACTAGACGAGACTTTAAAGGAGATGATGGTTCAAAGGGTTAAGGAAGCTAAAGAAAACAAAGGCGAAAACGCAGACTTAGTGATAACCCGACTTGAGGATATGTACGACAGGAATCCTCAATATAAGCAACACCCTTTAGTTAAAAAAGCTATAGAAAACATTAACAAGTCAGTATATGGTATTAACCCCGAAGCAGTAGAGGATGACGATTTAGGTGAGGCAACGGCAGACGAAAGCCAAATGGAAGGCACTAAAAAATTAGCGGGTAAGGCTATTGCTTGTCAAACAGCGCAAACAAGCCTAGTTCTTAGTCCGTATATGGTGAACTTAGGCGACAAGGCATATACATCCACATTTCTTGAGCCTTTAGAACCCAACCCTTCTAAGGTATTTGTTGAAAGTAGTCCGAAGCTGATGTTTGTAGTTGGCTGTATTTCTCAAGCTTTAAAGTACCAAGAAGAACAAATTAAAAAAGGCTTACTAGAAAAAGTAGGCGGTCAAGTAATATACTTCCATAAACACAATTTTGACTATGGCGGAAAAAGTTACAATGGCTTCGATTTATTAGCAGAGTATTTAGCCAACAATGTAGACGAATTGAGTTCAGCTAAAGACGACTTAGGGAACTATACAGAAATAGCTAAAATAGACGGTGACACAAGTATTGAAGGTAAGTATAATAAAAGCGGCAAACTGACATTGAAGGGCAGAACCCAAATAAAAAATGAATTTAATGACGGCTCTATAAAAATTCTAATTGGCTCTAAAGCAATTAAAGAAGGGATTGATTTACAAGGAAACTCTCATTCTATGTATATATGTGAGGCTGAGTTTTCTCCCGAAGTGGCAATGCAGCTAGAAGGTAGAATATGGAGGCAGAAGAACCCTTATGACGTAGTTAGGGTGATTTATGTGTTAGCAATGAACACCATTGATTCGTTTGTTTACTCAAAAATCAATCGTAAAGTTACGATGATTAAGAATATGCTTGAATTAGGGGTTTATGAAATGGGTACAACGCAGTTCGTGCTAGACACTAAAGAAATGCTTATTCAGTTAATAAGTGACCCCGACAAATTAACAGCCATTCAATTTCAAGATGAAATAAAAGGATTAAAAGAGTTTGTTGCAATCAAAGGAAAGCTTGTTACTAGACTAGAATACGTCAAAAGTCAGTATGAAATTATGTCTCCAAGGTATTCGGCAACCATATCCCACGTAAACAAGATGTATAGAGCATTTGGGGAGATAAGAAGAGAAGAAAGAAAAAGCAAGATAAGGTTAGAGATAGCAAAAAGATTATCGCCTCAAAAGAAAATAGATTACGAAGCTGCCAAGAAGAAGGGAAGTAAAGAATCTATGGGGGTTTGGATGAAAGGTTTGTCCGATTCCGAGCAATCTAAATACAAGCCTAATGAAAAAAATGTTGAGATAGAGTATCTACAAGCCATTAAAGATAACCCGCACCTTAATCCATTTCCTAATTGGGAAAGTAAAGTGTTGTCTATAGATACGCCATTTTCAGAATTGCAGATAGCGGCAAATAAAGTTGTAAAAAACCTAAAAGCGGCAGACCAATTTGAATCTACTTGGAGGTCGTCAACACAAGAATCTAGAGACCAAATAAGAGCTAAAGAAAAAGCCCCATTATACCAAAAACTATACTTGGCGTATTATGATGTAACTAATAATGAAGACAATGCTGCGTATCAAGTAAGATTGACTAATATGTTTGAAATAGACGGCATAAACATAAATTGCATAAAGGATTATCAAGCATACATATTAAACAATGAAGAAGTTAACGGCATAGAGGATATAAATGAGGTTATTGAGCTTGAGTCAAAAGAACTTATAGAGATAAAAGCAAAAATAGAGAATGAGGATGATTTTAAAGCCGAGATAAGAGCTGATTGGGTAAAGGCATTAGCAGGAAGAAAAGAAGAGTTTAGCGGGAGTCTTGAAGATTTAATTGAAACAATGAAGGATTCCTTACCTCTAATAAAACTTAGAAAAAAATAATATGGAGATTTTAAAAGCATTAGGCGTTAGCGATGAGCAATTAAAAAAGATTTCTCCCGAACTATCAATTGGCTTAGAGGAAATGAAGTCTATCGCTCCTTTCTTAGAGGCTAAAAATGCCCCTATTAATTTGGTTGAAGCTTATAATGGGATAGATAGGGAATTGAATAATTACCTAAAGTCTCCTCGTTTTGCAGAGGATGCTAAAAAAGCAGGCGTAAGACTTAAATCTACGAGTATAAGTGAAGAGGAAGAAATAGTTATTAGCGAAGCCCCTAAAGTTAAGAAAACGCTAAAAGAAATAGCTGCGGAAAGAAAAGCCAAAAAAGCAACTACCGAGTCAACTATATACGACCCAACTACAGACGAGCCAACTATATACGACCCAACTACAGACGAGCCAACTATATACGACCCAACTACAGACGAGCCAACTATATACGACCCAACTACAGACGAGCCAACTACAGACGAGCAGCCTCAAGGGGTTGAAGTGGAAGAAGGTTTAAATGGAGTAAAGCTTTATAAAACATCTACGGTTACAGGGGGGGCTATAAGCGCACAAAAAGAGCTTTCGGCTTTACTTTCGTTTGGAGGATGCAGTAATGAGTTGTTTCTGTTTGAAGACTTATCTTCGGCAACGCTTTATTTTAAGTTAGAGCTTCCGAAGAGTTCAGCGTATTTAGTTATATCTACGCCTTTACAAGAGGAGTATTCGGAAATAACGGACTTAAGCTCGTTGTGGGAAGCATACCTAAAGGAAAAATCAGCGGCAATACACCTCATAGGAGACAACAAAGAAGAGGTTAGCGACCTAACAATGCTCTTAGGTCATAGTGGGGCTATAAACGAGCGTGACGAGATGAGCGAAGAAGAGCTGTCTTTGAGTTTTACAAACTCCGATAATTACGAACTAGTGAATAGTGAATTTTCATTGGGCGTAATGGGGATTAGTTTTTATGAAGTTTTTGGTTCTATCGAGCGCAGTTGGAAAGCGGAAACCCCATTAATATCTGCTTTGTACGAGTCTGAGGATTCTAGCTACGACTATTGCACTTACGGTATGAGATTTTCTGACTACGTTTACAGAAGCAAAGAAAGCTATTACTCTAGCGGAGGAAACACAATCGTAACAAATAGGCTTACTTTTTATGTTCCAAAAGGCTTATCGAAACTTAACGTATTTGCAGAAACGGGCAATCATTTAAACGATTCAAATTTATCGGCTTTAAATACCCGAAAGTTCAAAAAAGATACGGGTATGGGTAATACCTTTCGGTCTATGTCGGGTAAAATAGACAAAGCCCACGACTCTAGAATTATAGGAAGTTCAATTAATAAATATGTAGTAGCCTGTGTAGAAGGGCAGTATTTTTTAATAAGCAAGCCAAGCTTCAATTACTTTAAAAAGTATTACAGCGCAACAGACTTAGCGATTAAGCTTTCTAATGATATGGCGTTTATTATGTTAGGCGACAACATTGTTGGAATGATACCCGCAGATTTTAAACCGCTACAGGGCATTCTAAGCGTTTATGACTATAAAGACAAACAAGCTACGCTAAGAAATTTAGCCCCTACAGTTTATGACGATATGACTTCTTTTGAAGAAGTAAAAGAAGCGGAAGAAGGAATTGCGGAAGAGGAAATTGCAGAGGGAGAAGATTTGAGAGGGGAGTTGGAAGAGTATTTTGCCACAATATCTCTATTTTACAAAGAAGCAAAAGAAGACGATGAAGGCGAAAATCTTATAAGAGAGCTTGAGTCGGAACTAGGCTTTTTGGTTAATTCGTTAGAAGAGGTGTATGAAGACGAGGAAGATAAAAAGGCTTTAAAACAATTAGAAATACAACGAAAAAATTTAGGCATATGAACTTAGTGGAAAAATATGAGTCCTATTGCAGCAAAATCGAAGCTTTAAACGATAAGCTTGGTGAGTTAACCAATGTGTCTACGCTTAAAGCTAAATTGGAATACGAAGTAAGTACCCTAAGAAGGCTTATTGCTGAATTTGATGACGATGGTTTTGGTGCTGAAATAAATAAAGCAAAGCGAATGCAATTTGAAGGGTGCTTGCAAAACTCTTTGATAATGGCATCGGGCGGCAGTTTAGGCAGTAGCCCGTTAGCGGAATTTAAAAGAAGTAGTTCATTTAAAGAGCTTGACAAAAAAGGAAAGCAAGCCTTTGCTGCAATAAAGAATGAGTTAATGTCTAAGCAATACAATATTCAAATCGCTATACTTATTGCTGAAAACGAACCTTGTTTTGATTTAGAAACAAATCCAATGATTTCTGATTACATAAACAATACCGTAGAAAACCTAAAAGGTTATGAGGAAATGAGCGCTGAGAAAGTTAAGAAAATAAAAGAAATAATGTATATTTTTGTAGAACACGTATCTATTTAAACTAAAAGCAAATGGCAATAAATATAAAAGAATTATCCGATTCAGAATTAAAGACAAGAATAGAAGGCGCAGAACTAGCCTTTGAAAGAGCAAGCGGAGGAATAAAAAAGTTTGCTGAGAAGAAACTTATAGGATATAGAGACGAAGTAGAGCGAAGAGCTTCGGGTGAGGCTGATGGAAAAACTGTCGTTAAGAAGGCAGAAAAGAAGGTGGAAAAAGAGGTTAAGAAGGTAGCCGAAAAAGTTAAAAAAGAAGTTAAGAAAGAGGTTGAGAAAGTCAAAAAGGTTGTTGAGCCTAAACCAAAAAAAACTCCTAAACCTAGAACAGCCCCATCTCCTACTGAAAAGTTTGAGCTTCTTATTGACGGCAAAACATATAAGTTTGCTGATTTAAAGTCAAAGCAAGAGTGTGAGAGGGCTAAAAAAGCTGTTGAGGCTAGATATAAAGAAACCAAAGCGCACAAAGAAGCCACTAAAGAAGGGATTGAAAGAAGTAGAACCGTGTCGGTGGCATCTAGGATTTCTGATGGCTTTGCATCTATTGCGAAAAAAGCCGTAGCAGAAGTTCCAAAATCTAAAATCCAAAAAAATCCAACCGCAATAGTCGCTGAGTTGGCAGAGGTGGAAAAAGCGTTTAATGTACTGTTTGATAAACTAGGTGCGTTAATGAACAAGCAAATTCCGCAGGCTCAACGTAAACAAATATTATCTATTTTGACTAAATTTGAAGACAAGGTAGAAAAAGGTAGTGACAAAAAAGCTGCCGCAACTAACGTAAAGAAAAAAGAAGACGGAGGGTTTGCATCTAGTGTAGATGATTCTTGGTCTTACGCAAGTTTCTTATAAAAAAATAAAATTATGGCGAAGGAAGGAAAATTGTTAGCAGGAGAGCTGAAACTAGGAAGACAGTTTAAATACAGCAATGACGATGATAATAGCGGTTCTATTTATGCAGAACACGGAGCTTATCACGTAAAAGGGTTTGATAACGGCAAGCATTTTAACGAAAGCTTTGACAAGTTTATTGCGGCTAAAAAGTTTTACCTAGCCAAACAAAAGACTACAAAAATGGCTCACGGTGGAGAAATAGTAAAAGGGTTTAATCCTAAAGATTTTTCACTAGAAGAAATTGATGCCAAACTTATGTCTGAAGATATTTTGTTACAATGGGTACGTAAGGGAGACTCTACATATTCAGCCGACAAGAGAGGTTTTATTTGGGGTGGAGATAAGCGGGATTCTAAATATTGGGAAAGCGTTAAAGACAAAAGATTAACAATGTCCGATTACGGGCAGATATCAATGGATAAAGGTTCTGAAAATATTTACGCTACCGTAATTATATATGAAAAAGATGGGAGTGATGAGCCAATGGAACTTCAGATTTACTCTAAGGATAATCATTCGGGTTTAAAGGCTTTTGCAAATAGCTTTATTAAGAAAATGGCACACGGTGGCTCTACCAACTCAAAAGGTCGTATGGTGAATTTAGAGAGAGGGTTTACTACACTTTTTCCAAGCGGAAGCTATGAGCTTATAAGAGAAATTAAAGGTACTTCAACCATTCCCGAAGGGCAGTATGAAATCAAAAATAGCGAAGGAAGACCAATTATATTGGGTAAATCAAGGTTTACTAAATCATCCGAAAACGCTATAGATTACGATGCGTTTGACGAAAGTTGGGGTAAATTCAAAGCTTCTACACGCAAATCTTTTGGCAGTAAATACGCTAAAGGTGGAGGGATATCGAGTGAGTTAAAAAACTTTGATTTATCTAACTTAGACAGTATGGAGCAAATGAATTACGACCACTTCTCTAAAAGTATGTCTAAAGAAGATTCATTACAAGTAATTATCAATAGTGTTGAAGGAGATTATACGCAGTTAAGCGATGGCTTATCCGAGTTAGCCGAAAAACAAACCCCTACAAGCGAGTGGACTGAGGCTATGGTAAAAAGAGATGGTTACGATGAAGGAGGTAAGATTGTGTATGTAGGAGATATGCCTTTAAATATAGACGGCAGAGAGGAATTAACCCAAAAAGAAGCCGAAAAATTAGCAAAACATTGGGAAGGAAAAGGTCATAATAATGTAACTATAGAATATTTTGAAAAAGGTGGTTCTATGGCAAGTGGTGGAGAGATAAACTTGCCTAATGGAGTGTTTATTGATACGAGAAAAACAACTCAATCCAAAGATGAAATACTTGAAATGTATTCTAATCAAGGCTATACTGCAATAGGTGGTGGTTCGTTATTATCAGATAGTTTTAAAAAGTACAATCGGGATAAAGATATTTATATTATTGTTGGAGAAATAAAACACACTTCTAATAATACAATGAAAGGAACAATTTATATGAAAAAAAACGAAGTAGCCGTTCAAAATTTCATATCTAAAAATACAGATGCAAAGGTTATTACAAAAATTACTAACACAGATAGCGGTTCTACCTACGCAGAGGGTGGAGAGATAAAAGGGTTGGTAATTAAAAACATTGAGAACAATAAATACGTTGAAACTGAATCTAACGGAGAGGTTACTTACACCGACAATGTTTCTGAT
>Ga0307928_10001658_pt1 | contig 16948 bp, 31 predicted proteins | sample AceLakmetagen232_FD_201815 | JGI IMG/M metagenome (GOLD analysis project Ga0307928, IMG submission 201815) | Saline water microbial communities from Ace Lake, Antarctica - #232 | ecosystem: Environmental > Aquatic > Non-marine Saline and Alkaline > Saline | place: Antarctica: Ace Lake... | reverse complement strand
AGTAACGAGGGAACACCCCCGACGAGACAATATGGCACCAAAATGTTAAAAGGGGTGGTAGAAGGTGGGTCTTTGTCAAGTATTAAAGCATGCTTTTTTGTTCTGTATATAATAATTTAATTCTGGGTGGTATATAGTAGAACTAATTCTGGGTGGTGAGTGATAGAACTATTGGTGGGTAAAAGAGAAGGCAGTAGGGGGTGGTGGTCTACCTCTACTGCCTTCTGCGTTAGAGAGTCCTTCTCTCTCTCTATATATTTAAGTGGCTAACTTATCATGTCCACTACTTTATGCTCGGTCACCGTTTCAACTATACAGAGCGTGGCGATATGGAAACCCGTGTTCAGATCGTTAGGGGCTCGATACGCTTCTACTATCGCACCAGATAGATACCAGTCGCCTTTTTTCGGGCACCGTTTTTTTCCAGTCGCTCGGGCTCTTATCTCTTTGGTGGATGAGAGCCGGGCATCCTGCCTGGGTAATCCTAGCTTATCTCGATCGGCCAGGCGAATGCAATCTTTTACCGGATATGTTTTGACTGACATCTTTTGCTCCATTGAATAGAGAGTCTTCTTGCTCTCTATATATTTAAGTGGCTAACTTGGCATATCCAATAGTCTACATTTTACATATGATACAGATAGATTTCATCGACCATTTCACTAAGGGTCTGACTTCCACCTGTATGCTCACGGAATTTCCGATCGGCGATACCTGTTGGGTTTTTGCTACTCATATCCTTTTGTATGACTTCCTTAAGTATCTTTGCCATTTCGATTGCCAAAAAATTCAATGTATGTTCCATTGTCTTCCTTCCTTTCTTTCTTTTAATACATTACCCTAACCACTAAGATCATTATTGCATAAATGACATTAAATGTCAAGTTCATTTTTAAGAGAAGTTACAGAGAGGGATACACTTGTTTCAGGTTTAATCTCTTTGGATGTTTACACTTGTTTCAGGTTTAATCTCTTTATGGATACAACAAAAGCGGCATTGCTGCCGCCTCTGCTGTGTTGGTTAGGGAAAGCAGAGCGAGGGTTATTTCATATATTTATTGGTTGTCAACCACAGTCTGGCGTTGTTGTCACAAAGTGGACGGATACGATCAACTACTGACTTTAGCCAGTCGTCTGATTCACTGTTACGCGAGGTGTCATTGACAAGTAGTCGAGTGCATTGCACGATTGCATCTGTTGCCGGTCCTACTTCTTTCCACGTCCAACAATCTCTTGTCTGATAGAATACTCGCACGTATCCTTCAATAATAAGGATGCCGGTTCTGCCGCAACTGTCTACGGTAACATTGTGGCGGTCGCGTAATACTCTATCTGCTAAGAGAGCAAAGCGCCAAGTTGCGCCGTTGCCTATTCTTGAAACCTTGGCTTTTGCTGGGGACCAATGCCCAAAAAAGTAAATTACTCGGGCAGCGTGGGCAAGTTCATCGTTGTCGAGCGCTTCCATTTTGGCGCGCAGGTCAGAATCTTTGGGAAAAGACATGCTACAATCGTGATTTTGGGGCAAGTCTTTTGCTTCCCGTGCAACCTGCCTAAAGATGTCTTTTACTGGTCTTGACAGTGCAATAAATTGGGGTTTGGCGAGTTGTGGCCATGCGGTTCTGTAATCAAACTCGGGCATTTTCTTGCTCCCTGTTATCTGTTATCCTGTTATCCTGTTATCCAACTAGGGATAGTATACTCGATTAGGATGCGTTTGTCAAGTTCATTATCCGCGAAGTTGTTCGTTTTTTTCTCTTCTCGCCCGCTTGTTATTGCGTTTATTTTGCTTGGTTTTCTTGTCGATTACTACTTTGTGGCCACAATCAATAAGCGCCCGAAAAACTGGTGATTGCGTTGTTTTTGTTTTCCTTGCCATGACTGTCTCCTCTTGTATAGAGTATTATACTAAATACCTATACCAAAGTCAAGTGCATTTTTCCTTCCGGTATACACTTGTTTCAGGTTTAATCTCTTTGTCCTTTTAGACATTCGGCAACTCTGGCAAGACAAGCATCATCAATCGTTACCTTATTACCTTATCACCATAGTCACGAATAATATCTTCAAAAGTTGCAAAAATGAATCCGACCATACCCGAATCCCATGCGTCATTAAAAGGATACTCACTGCCCGTTGAAAGAGCAATTCCCGAATGTTCGTACATCCGAATTGGCAGGATAACCGAAACGTTGTTGTCGTCCATTATCCGCTGATGTAATCCATCCCAACTTACAAATTCGGACTCTTTATAATCGTGTTTGTCTCCAATATTATACCGGTTATGGAAACAGATCATCCTTCCCAAATTATCCCATTCACGAGGGGACTGGGTGTTTTCATCACGGGTAATACGTAACTTGCCGCCATCTGAAAATGTCTTGTTCATTCTATTTCTCCTGTTTGTTTGATCCTTAATCTACAGTGCTACAAAAATGAACAATTGTCAAACGTATTTTCCATAATGTTCTCGCAACATTATATCCAATTGGAACCTAACATCTTTCAATAGTGCTTTCATACAGAATCGGTCTTGATTACATCGTCTTTCATCCCCCAATTCCTTAACATCTTTCATCAACCTAAAAAATGCGAGTTTTGCAGCGTCTTCTACCATTGCCCTTGCTAATTCACGTTGTTCTGCTTCCCATGCCTCATACATAATTTTCTCTCCGCTTGTCCATTGATAGTTCTTCTCTGTATTGCCAACGTGAGCATTGTACTATATTTCGTTCCCTTTGTCAATCTCTTTTTTCCGCGAAATTATACACTTGTTTCAGGTTTAATCTCTTTATGGACAGAGCAAAAGGGCATTGCTGCCCTTGCTCCGAGGATTATTAAGCCGCCACCACCTCTAACTCTTCCAACTTTTCAGAAAGTTGAATAGCGTCGGGCGTCCGAGTTGTAGCGACCGCTGCCATATCTCGCATTCCGGCGCGAGCGATTACCTGTTTTGGGGCAGTCGAGACGTAAACCCCCTTGACGAACCCTGCGCGTTTCAGAGATTCAGTCCGCTCATCGGCGGTTGTCTCTGCGCCCACTTGCTGGTAACGATTACCATGCGTTTGATGCCCCACTCCGCAGAGAATGATGTCTTCAGTCTTGGGCGAATAGTTTTGGGCGGCATGGATTGCTGCGCTCGTAGTTCGGTGAGTATGTCTATCAATACCTACGACATACCCGTTGCCACGATTTGTCGCTCGGTTGCTATTCTTGGGTTGTTTACAGTTATGCGATTGACCATTGCTAACCTGAATCATGTTATTTGCTCCGTTTAAGTAACCTATTGAATCCAACCACTAAGAGTATTATCGTATATTTGAGGTTCAAAGTCAACGCAATTCTAAAATAATTTAGTGTTGGGTTTGGAGATTATGCACTTGTTTCAGGTTTAATCGTTTGTAAGAATAAGGCAATTTAATGCCTTATTAAACCGCCTTTCAACCTTATTATGCTTCCACTTGAAAGACTTGACCTCCACCACGAATCTCGGTTACTTCACCGTCCGCAATGCCAACAAACATCCACGAACGCCACTCGCCCCAACGTCCAATCCGCATGGAGCCATCCGGTTGACGCTTAACTGAATCGTTATACATGCCAATTACAGGACCGAACAACTGTTTTTCACGCGGATAAAAAGCAAGTCCGCGCTTGCTGCCCTTGTCTTCCCAGTGCTTTAAGGGAGTATGCAGTCCAGTTTCAGGATCGCGTGGACCTTTTTTGCGAAACTGCACCAACCGCTCGATCCCTGCCGGTTGCAACAGAATCTTCACCTTAGAACCCTTGACATACTGCCGAGTAACAAGGTCGCAAGCGTCTCCGAGATAAGCAAGTTTACCCTTTGCTTTATCATCGACCGGAGTATAACGCAAGTATACGTCAGTCCTGCGACGAACAATAGCGCTTACCATTTTGCCATGCTCAGTCAGACGATCAAACAATTCCCTGACTTCACTTGCTTTGATGGATTGAATAACCATGCAAGCAGTATATCACAAACGCACAACTTTGTCAAGTGTATTTTTCGAGAATAAATGGAACCAAAATCATCGAGAGATTCATTTTAATTCAGTGTTAGGCAGAACAATTCAGTGTTAGGCAGAACAAAAAAGAGACCCGCCACTGGCCAGTGACGAGCCTCTAAGACTATGCTTTTAGGTCAGTCATAGACAGGATGCTTTTTAGGTCACTCCCAAGACCGGAATTATTTAAGGTCATGCCATGACCGGATCGTTTTAAGTCACCAAGACTGGTTACTTTTTAGGTCATGCCATGACCGGATCGTTTTAAGTCACCAAGACTGGCTGCTTTTTTAGGTCACTCCCAAGACCGACTTGCAAGACAACCGAAGTATACCACACGAATCATAGATTGTCAAGCCTATTCTCCAATATGAATTGTGGTAACAAAAGACACAATCCCATCTGTTTCCCCTAAGTCTTTAATCACTTGTTCTTCTGCCTTTGTTCTAATCTCTGAATCAAGAGGGATACGTTCACCCTCAAACAGGACAGAGAACGACACAGTACAACTATACCAGGTATTATCATTCAACCCGATAGCTACCACGCAATTGTATTTCATTTTTTGCTCCCTTTCATGTGCCAATATGTACGCATTTCCTCTTTAAGCAATCGTTCGTTGTCAAGTTTATTTTTATCAATCGAACAACGAACGACAACCATCACATAACCGATATAAATAATCTGTATTATACTGCAAACTCTGATTCAGGCATGTCTTTATTCATGTTCTAAGTATACCCTATTTACGAACATTTGTCAAGTTGTTTTTAGAACGAATTGTCAAGGAATAAATGACTAGCGTTGGATTCGAACCAACTTTTGGACCCGATCAGCAGCGCATCTGATTAGAACCTAATTCCACAAATCACCATCACCATAGCAGGACGTCTACCACTATGATCTATCTAGCCAGCCGTAGTTTTTAGAAATCACAACCATGCCGTCTTCTTCTTTACCCATGAACTTTTTTGCATGACACTGGCAAGGCAGGATTCGAACCTGCGACCTCTGACTCTAAAGGCTAGCTAGACCCTTACAATTCAGCGCTCGTCCAACTGAGCTACTTGCCACAAGGACAACCGGCATCCTTGCTACCAGATGGTTTACAACCACCCAGGCATACTATACATCAACCCATGCAATTTGTCAACCGTTTCTTGCCCAATAGTATAAGGCGTTTTTCACCATTCTTTTTCGTACCGATACCAATACGCTGCTGCTGCTCCCTCGTGATATGTCGCAATAATTGAAGCGTCACAACGTCCAATAAAAATACGTAGACGCAGAGTTACTGCGCCAACCCACCACTTGATTTTATTGACCGGAGAGAAATCTAAACTATGCACCACGCATGGCGCAATGCCCAACGCCTGCCAACAATTCTGTTTCATCCGCCACGCAAGATTTTCAGGAAAGCAGCGTGAGGAGCCATATATATAATCCCCCTCTCGCTCAACAATTCGGTGTTGGATTTTGTTAAAACGATTGGCAACCATGTAATCTATGCTCGTTAACCACGGTTTCATTCCGGTTAAGATTGATAGTCCAATAGCATCCATAAGTTATCTGCCTTTCGTAATACAGTATACCACAAAAGAACATATTTGTCAAGTCAAATGTGAAAGTAATGCGCCAAATTCGTGGTTTGATAAGTTTCGGATCATCATCGGTTGAACATCACCCTGTGCATTTTTATCACCCCAGAAAAGGGAGATATAATTCTCAGCTTCAAATCCTATTGCTGTAAGTCCGCAACAAACTTTACGAACATCACTTTCGCCATTCACCCCTAACGTTGTAAGAGTTTTGGCGCAACTTTCTAAGTCATCTTCTTGTTGGTATTCGGCTGTATCACCGAGTTTATGCCACAAAGTTTCCATAAGTCACCTGTCCCTTTCACATACAGCATACTACAAAAGAACTAATTTGTCAAGTGAAAATAATAGGCAAAATAGGGACTCTTACCCCGACGCCGCGATGCGGCATATTCCAAGAGATTTGCCCAGACCCTTGTCGTCGATTTCTCACTGCCCACGTTCGACAGCGATTAAATGAACGTTTATGTAATTCACCTTTTTCTTTCACCTTAAGTATACTACAAAAGAACATATTTGTCAAGGTTATTCGTCAGAAAAGACGGGTTCAGCTCCGATCCAGTTCGCAATTTTATCTGCAAGGCTCTTCCAATAACGCCAATAAACCGGATGGTACATAACGTTACTACCTTTTCTGCATAACTCACCCGTTGACAGATTGATCGCTCGACCATCTACCAAGAATCGCACAGGACGTATTGGTTCCAGATTAAACTTTTTGCCACTATCTTCGTCCTGTTGTCGCTTTGTCATATCTCGCCGGACTTCTTCAATTTGCGATTGAGTAAAGATAGTCATGTTTTTGCTCCATTAGTCTATATAAGTATACTCGATAAATAAACTATTGTCAAGTAGTTTTTCCTACTTAATACTCCAGAAATGGCTTGTCGTTCCTCTCATTAATCTGTTGCTGAATATCAGCAACCACTTTTTCCGATTTTTCTAGATCATTCTCTAACCTTGCCAGATCGTTGTTCTTTCCCAATGCCGCGGCCGCCATCCGAATGTTGGGGTTCTGTTTAAGCAATTCAGCCACAACGTCAAGGATGATTTTTGTAACTTTGCGTCTCGCTGCGTCCGATGCGTCTTTATGGTCTCTGCGACTAAGCCTCAACGCATTATAATTGATTCTTATTTGGGAGTTGCTTACGAGGTTATGCGTTTCGTGACATTGCTGTACAAACGTCCTGCCGTCGTCATAGCTTCTCATATCCATACGGATATACATTGATACGCCATTAACCTCATTATCTACCCCTTCTGTCGAAAGGACTAGGGCTACATCTTTGTCCCAAAAACGGACAACCAATGGACCAATTTCGGTTTTTACAACGTGCTTGATTGCGTCTGAATGTTCATGCCTTCTCATAATTGCTCCTTTTATGTTCTAAGTGTACTCTACAATGCCCCATTTGTCAAGTATTTTTATACCATTACAGGGGTCAAATCTCGGATACACGACGTTTTTAACGGTTTTGAAATGCCTGAAAAGGGACAGGACAACAACATTCTTCTTCTCTGTCAACGGTTCCCCCTTTGGTTACGTCTCTGACTTCTCTCAGGTCGTTTCCTCTCTCTTGCCCATAAGATCTTAACACTTGTTTCAGGTTTAATCTCTTTCCCCGGCGAGAACAACAAAAAGGCAGCAACCATATTTGGTATACTGCCTTTTTGCCAGAACAAGAAGAATCTTTATTTGCTTATAGCAACCGCAAGTTCAACAAAACTTGCATCATACTCGTTGACGGTCGATGAGGCCACGTCGGCATCATCAACGTCTTCATCCTCGTCTTCAAACTGGATCAGACTACCATCGAAATCAATGTACTCTGTTTCGCTAAAACAGTCATAATCATCAATATCCATGCCCCTCAATACCTCATTCGCCGAGCGAAACTGACAAGCCAGTGCCATCCTCGTCCTTGGCTGCCCGGCAATGTTACCAACTTCAAGCGATTGAGCAATAGCGACAAGCAGTGACCGATTCAGAGTTACGTTGACCGTCTGCTCAGATGAATTGATATCCTTAATTTCAAACAAAGCTACCATTTTACTAGCTCCTAATAGAAAGCAAGTTAGTCACGCTATCGAGCGCAACCTATTTAACCCCTTCCACGGCTTTCAACTTCCACTTGCATCTCCAGCATGTTAATACACTTACTTGTATTAACATTTACGTGCTACATTTCATTCGTGCTATCCGCAACTTCCTGTAGCGCAGCAGCAATAATAATCGACCCTGCCAATTGAGCGCAAGCGTCATTGCTAAGATCATTCCCCCCATACTCAAAAAGAAGATCAACAAAAACTTCCTTCGCATCTTGAAATTCACGTGCTACACATGAATCCATATTCCTATCTCCTTTGGATTTAGTATACTATATGATAGAACATTTGTCAAGCAGAATCTTTGACAATTTCAACATCAACCGGGCCTTGCTTAGTCACTCGCCCACGAGATACCTCAATCCATACCTTTGCATGAGGCGTAAAAATCAATCGACATGCAAGAAAACCAACTATTAAACTCATCACACAGATAATACAATTACTCAACAATAGACTCATAATGCTCTCCTGGTATGATCTTTTGCAACCAATCAAAAACAGCAAATTCAACGACATTCTTAGCTTCTTCCATCGTCTCAGAATGGTCTAACTTGCCGTAGTCTTTTCCTGGCAACAAGCAAACTGCTTTGTAACATAGCTTGCTTCCCTTCGGCACACAACCATCGTGAAACGCATTGCCGACCCTATGCGGTCCAAGGTAATAACCTTTACCAGGTATCCATTGCGTTTTCGCCAACAATACATCTTTCATTGTATTCTCCAAAGTTCATTGTCTCTCTTAACCTCGGGGGGGTCATTCGATCTACCCTTAATATACACCATCTTGTTCATTTTGTCAAGCGGCTTATTCGATATGCACTATTTTAGGTAAATTTTCCTGTATTAACTCTACAGCACTATCAGGATCACATAGATTCTCAAATTCGTCGAACCGGGCGGTGATGCCATCGGCGTCATCTATGTTAACCCAAACTTCGGGAGTATAGTTATAAGGACAGATACGCCCAATTACCTCTCCATTTACTCCCATAATGTCGATCATGAAACCAATACCACCGGTTTCATTGTCTTCATTTGATTCGTTAAAATCCTCAAAAGCTCGTTGCTCACTAATTGAGATTTTAACTTCGACGGCAAGGTGCCCATCTTTGTTAATGTTAAAAAACCACCAATGATATTCATCGCACCAGTGGCTAATTTCAGAGTCAACCTGAAGTCCAGACAGACGACAATCATCGGCTATGCCAGTCAGAATCGCTTTGATACGACCCTCATACCTGTTTTTTAACGCTTCAATCTTCTTTACATAAGTCATTTATAACCTACCTTTCATGCCCTTAATATACAACAGTTCTTTCACTTTGTCAAGCAAATTATCTATTTTAATGCCTGTCAAAAACTACGTCACGACCAAGATGGGGAAGCGACCAACAGATACCACAACGTTCACAATTGCCATGACATTCTATAGCATCGGCAGGGATACGATTATCAGGCTGATTATGGTCACGTAACCACGCTACAGGGAAACGACCCCGCATTTTTGCAGGGATATGAAACCCCGGCCATGCGGACAATACCACCGACATATTAGAAGGAATACGACCCTTTACTAGATCGTACTGTTTTGTAAAAGCCAAAAACTTAATGTAAGGGAATTGACGAGCAATCCGAAGCATCATGCTCCAGTAATCAGTATCAGGAATATCACCCGAAACATGCCACCGGAAAATAGGTGGTTCATAATCTGTCAAATAATCAACCAATTGACTTTCATAAACCTTTGGGCGGCGGTGCCATTGTCGCCAATTTCGAGTCCACATCTTGACACATGCAGGGAAACGCCGAAACTTTTTAGCATAACAACCCTTGCGAGCACAAGGGGCATTCTTATTACAAGACAAAACAGGCGGAAGAGAAAGATTAGCAACCAGCCCCATTTTATAGTTACCATCCGTGATAGTCGGCATTATTGTTGCTCCTATGACAGTTGTCTCAAATCCCATAACCACTATCTTAATATACCACAATACACCCCTTTTGTCAAGTCAATTGTTCTTTTCGCGCAAAAAAAAGAACCCAACGAGCATTCGTTAGGTTCTAACACTTGTTTCAGGTTTAATCGTTTCGGGATAAAGGGATTTTACCATCCCTTAATGTACAGTCGGTGGGTGGCGGTTGCCTGATATCAACTTCAGCTAACCCTTACCACCTTCATCAAGAACAAGACCTTTCTTCTTCAACTCACAGATAACGCAATCATGGCGAAAATAGTAAACTTCCTTATACCTGAATGGATCAAGCGGCGGAGTGAAATCCTTACTTACCGAATGCTCCATCCAACAACAAGTCGAAACGCATACCGAACCTTTTTTGATCGTCATAATTCAATCCAGTGTTAGGGATACTCAATCTGCCCTTAATATACACTATCTCGTTCATTTTGTCAAGCGGATTCGGCAGAAGTTAGTGAATAAATGTCATACCACTCCTCACCACATCCATCACAGTGAATTAGCTGCTTCCACCCATGGCTATTGTCACTTTGTATCAGTCCACGAGGCTCAAGGCAGTGTTCTCCTGTGTTGCAGAATGGACATACAAGCCCTTTTTTATCAATATAAGCCTTCTTTTCGGATTCAGTTAAAATCTTTGACATTCATCGTGCTCCTACTGGTATTTGTCTACGACGACGAGGATGACGAACGGTCATGTCACTTGCTTCTGCCTTTGGTTTATTGTCTACATGGTCAGGACAATCGGGTTTGTGAGTGAATCCACATCCCCGAGCCGGTCCTTCACAATGCTCACAGAACCTTGTTACCTTGGTTTTAACGACAACTACCTTATTCCGCGAATTCAAAGAACATTCATCCGTATGCGAGAAGCCTCGACCACGACTAGGACCACCACATTCCTTGCAACTCGACTTCGGCTCCCTTTTCTTGTTAGCAAGCTCTCTGTCTTTGGGTGATCGTGGGCAGTCATCCTTATGAACCCATCCTCTGCCATTAATAACGCGAGACCCACCACAATCAGGACAAGGCTTGTTAGCAGGCAAGCTAAGACAAGTAAGTAAATGCTTGTAGCCCCTGGCACGGCCAGGTGGTCCACCACATTCAGGACATGACTCTCTATCCTCGGATAATCGTGGACAGTCATCCTTGTGAACCCATCCTTTACCATCAACAACGCGAGGGCCACCACAACCAGGACAAGGCTTGTTAGCAGGTAATCTAGGACAAGTCGGTAAATGCTTATAACCTTTGGTACGACCAGGCGGTCCACCGCAGTCAGGACAAGGCTCTTTTACTTTATCCTCTCTGGCAGCAGCAATGTTGTCAGGATGCTTGGAACAACTCTCAAGATGCTTGTGACCACGCCTCCAAGGTTTGCCACCACATTCATCGCATGGCTCACGATCACTCCCAGACTCAGCAACCACCTTAGCTAATCGCAAAAGAGGAAATCGTTCCTTCCAATTCAATTGCTGGTTACAGTTTTTTGGATTCCCACAGGCAGCTTCAATCACCTCAAAAGTATCTTCGCCAAGTTTGAAGTATAAACTATCACCACAATGAGCACATTTCTCCGTGACCACCCCACTATCATTAACAGTCAATGGACGATAAACGCCACTCATTACTATACGAGGAATCTTCTCTCTTCTCTCTTTTGTATAAATGCTTTTGAGCATAAGGTTTCACCTTGTCCTTTCACCTATAGTATATCACAAAAACCCTGCTTTGTCAAATCTTTTCTTGGCTTAGTTGTTCCTTAACTAACTAACATTCATAAGTTTGTCTACGGAAGTTTCGATACCCTCAAGGTATGCAGGACTACTCACGTCAATTCCAGCACAGGCATGAGCCAGAATAATTGACTCAAGAGCCTCAAAAGCATCAATATTTCCATTATCACCATTTACAAATTCACGCAGCCACTCACCTTCAAACTCGTGAACCTCGTAGAGGTTACTCTTAATTGTTCCACCACCCGAAGACTCATCAATCTGAAGCACGATTCCATAACAAGGCAGTTTAATCTCTTTCATTTCGGTATTACCTCATGTGATAAAAGATGAACAAACAAAATCTTTCGATCTGCCAACGGTAACGGCAACTGGGTCGTGGCATCAGCATTATACTTCTGCCAAACATTATACTCTGCCCAAAACCTTGCGTGATCCTTATACCCATCGTCACCCAACCCGTCAGGCGCGTCGATAATGATATCCTCATGCGTCCAAGTCTCATCAGACTTGCCTACCCTCAGTCCAGGCGGCGCTACCATTAAACTGTTTTGTGGCTACGCTCATAATTGCTCCACGGTTTCAGATTTAAAAAAACTGTCTCCCTCATACCACAACTTACGATCTGTGAATATACTTTCGTACAACTCGATCAATAAATCTTCACCATAGCAATCTAAAGACTCACAGATAGACGCTACAATATCACTATAACTGAGGATCTCGGTATTGGTCACTTCCCCATCAATCATTCCACTGGGCTGTGCCATATTAAAAGGACAGTATTCTTCACCCTGTTCACTAATAGGTTCATTATCCTCATTCTCATACTCAGAATCGCCAGCCATAAATTCCTGTGCAATACAACGAGGTCTGCCATCCCTGCGCTCGTAAGTCTGATTGACAAAACCTGTCGTGATTTTGTTAAAAGCCAATGGAGTAATCTGAATAGAATCATCCACAGCTTCCATTTCAGTTTCTTCACATTCAGGACAATGAGGCGTCCCTACTTCGGCAAGCTCAATTGCCGGTACGCCACTTACAAACCCACATACAGGACATTTCCATTTCGTGACATGTTCGTTATTCATAATGTTAGTATACTCCAAGTAGTGCGTTTTGTCAAGTAAAAAACTTAATCCGGTTGTGTGACTCCCACCATGCTCTGCAAACTTACAATCAATCTGGTAAGCTTTGGGCCGCATCTTCTAACACTTGGTCAAGCAAGTCTTCGGCTATTGAAAAACAATCGTCTTTGGTCGTATCAGACTGCACACTAGACGAACCCCAATGTCCACGATGATCTTGGTCGTAATCCGATGATCCAGAATACAAAAATATATTACCATAGTGATACCTTAGACGTACATCCATTCCCTGCTCGTCTTCATTGTCATTGTCATTGTCATCATCTTCGATTTCTTGTGCCATACCATACAAAGTTTTCGCCAGATGTTTGATTCCACCTTCACCCTTAATCGCACTACGAATTTCTTTTTCTAATTCTTCAAAATTCATCGTATTCTCCCAAGTGTTTTTGTGTTCTGTTCTTTACACTCTAAGTATACACCACAAATACATTGTTGTCAAATACTTTTCAGGATTTATTCATAGTATTCATCATAGCATGATCGGTTGCAAAAAATTCGCTGATACCTACCACTAAAATACAAGCACTCAGCAGTATCCTTTGCAATAGGAGTACCGCACCAATCACAGCCCCTAGCCTTTAGTTCTTCAATCTTTTCTACAGGACAATTAAACTCATGGCAATAAACACCATTGATTGTCATTGCGTTGCAACCATCGCACATTTCATTTCCTTTCTGTTAGTGTCTTCTCCTCTCCTCTCCTCTCCTCTCCTATAAGTGTACACCACAAACATCATACAGTCAAGTACTTTAGGAACAAAAAAAAAGAGGCTCACAATCTCTTGTGAACCTCTCGGGACAAAGGGAAAATATCTTAACCCCTACAAATTACAATCCTTCCCGTTATCTCTCCACCCTCTATTGTTTCGCTATCATAGGGCTTACCGTCGCTATTCCATTCAACACAATCCGCATATTCGCCTGACGTATCAAAATCATCATTCTGATAATCTTTCAACGTTTCATCATCCAATAAATCACTGTCAGAAAAATTGTCTGCGAATATCTCGTAAGCGTCTAAAACAGTATCGGCCCTTACAATCGTAATGAGCGGACACATACAGCCTCCAGTATGCAATAGATAAAAATGAGAACCAGCATCATCTAACTCTAACCCTTGTGCCCTAAGCGTTTCAGAAAACCCTTTATCTTCCACCTTATCATAATCCTGTTGCTTGTCAAAAACATAATACCCATGATGTCTATCAAACGGACTTTCAAAAATTACACCCGATACATTGTCTATCCCGCTGAATTCCATTATTCTTCCCTTTGTGTTGTGTTGTGTTGTGTTCTTTACACCCTAAGTATACACCACAAACATCATACAGTCAAGTACTTTAGGAACAAAAAAAAGAGGTTCACAGAAGTTTCATTGTCTTTCTCCTAAGTGCTTTTCAGATTGTACTTGAAATCACCTCTTGTCCATCTGCCTTTACTCCTAATTAAGTCCAACCACGCATACAATATACCATATTTTTCATCCTTTGTCAAGACTGTTCTTGATATTATTCGTTCTTTTGCGAAAAAATTGTTCGGTAGAGATGAGGGGCAGCTTTTCCAAATTTTTGACTAACGGTTCTACTCTTTCCAACAAATACTCGGGAGAACCATAATATCCATCACTCAACTCAATAAATGCAAATAATTCCCCATCTATTCTATCAATATACGATAACCAACCGTAATAAAGCTCTGTAATATGTTCTTCGCCTGTTTCTATAACAAATTCCTCAGAGCGAATTCGTGATGTTATACCATCTGCATTACCATATTTATCATAAGTCGGCGAGGTATCAAGTTTTAAGGTATCTGTATCAAAACTTATAATGACATCACCTTTGGACGTTCTTATTTTGTAGCGATTCATTTGATTACTTCTTAATGTTAATGACGTTTAATAAAAGAGGGCAGAGACCACAATAAGTAGTCCCTGCCCACTCGGTTGGCGGCAATCGTAGATCAGTCCATATCGACAGATTCAATGTCTGCCAACGAAGCGTCACGCTGCTCTGCATCCAACTCCGCTTCAGCAATGTCGTCCTCGTCAACATCCTCGTCAACATCCAGCACAATGTCGTCAGGAATGCCAATCTCATCCGACTCCACCGGAGGAACAAGGGTTTCAGCAACAGCAATAGGAATTTCGATCACCGGCTCAGTCTTTTCTTTCTTGACAGTCTTGCCCTTCTTAGTCTTATCGACAAGGGTTTTAACCACCTTCGTAACCACCGACGCAACAGCAACCGCAGCCGACTTAATTGCGGCAACTGCTGTCCACTTAACGATAGTCAAGTCAACCACCAAGTGACCACCGAGACAAACAAAAACAGTCTCGACAGGTTGACCATCGACCACTTCCCAACGAACTCCTACCGATTGACCCACCGTACTAAGACGGAATCCGTAACAGTAAACTTCAGTCGCCGGATTACCACGACATTGAGTATCCGAGATATTCTTCCATGCTTTGTTGCGAGGACTATCCTTTTTGCCAGAGCGACCCTCACGCTCAGCCAGACGATCCAATTCAGTCTTACCTTCATTGTTTTTCGTGGAAGCAAGACTAGACGAGCGACGAACTTCTTCCCAAAACTCAGGCTCAGTAATACCGACCGAAATCCACCGGACAGAGGAAAACGTAATACCCTTCAAATCCTTGAGAGAACGAACCGACGTCGGCGTGAGAATCTTACCATCCTTGATGAGATGCCCCCACGTCACAATCTGATTCGGCAGGAAAACAATCTTGTTACCGTTCTCCCACGTCTCAATAGTCACGTCAGGCTTGCCGTCAGCGGACTTCGCCGACTCAATACGACCAACCACCGCAGCAAACTCAGTCTTAGTGACCTTGGTATCACCATCGACATTACGCATATTGGGATATCCCAAGGTCTTGACAGCGGCATGATTAATGGCATAGTTGCCACCCTTATTGCCACGAATAAGGAACGGAGCAGCAATCCCATCCTTGCCGGTTGTGGAAACAACAAAGTCGGTTCCGTCAATCGAGACCAAACCACCCTCTTCAACCAACTTGCGAATATCACGAGCGTGCATCATCCGATAATAATGGAGACACATGTTCTTGTTCCACTTGCCAAGCAAATGATCGTTCCACCCCTCCGGCGTAGTCTCCTGACGACCAGGCAAAGCAAACTTAGCACCAAGCTTTCGACCCAACTCGACCGTAACAGGCGAGAACATATTGGGAATGAGCGGAATAACTTTCGATCCCTCGTCCAACGCTTTTCCTTGAGCTACAATCAACTTGTTATAGGCATCCTTACTTATCGTGCCTTGAGAGAGATTAAAAGTCTCACCCCTGAGATACGCCCGACCATGAACTGCCTCCTTTTCAGGATCACGAGGTCGAAGCATGTTAATCAGAACCGGGTTTTCAGACTTTGCTTTTGCCGTTCTCGGCATGATACCTTACTCCTGTATATTAGAAACCTACGATTACTAACCAAACGACATGTTCAGTATACAACCTAACGTTCACTTTGTCAAGTAGAACACCAGATTCTTTTCCACTTTACTTTCCGTTTTTATCCAGACATAACGTCGGTACTTATCAACAAATACCGACGTTATGTCAACTCCTTAATCTTAAGTCGAACACCACTTTATGTCCAAATAATACTCGACCTTGTTCGTATTTTGATCCTGCCGTATCCAAGGCAGCTACGAACGATTTGATTGTAGAATTGTGATCTGAAAATTTCACTTGCCGAACCTCCGTTAGAGTTGTCTGAAATATACTCCAAGGTTCACAAGTTGTCAAGACATATCCCGAACTAAATAAAAAATGCTCTCCCTCAATATAGGAAGAGCATAACACTTGTTTCAGGTTTAATCTCTTTATATGCAACTACATAAAAACAAAATCGCCGCCAACCATTTCATGTAGACTCCTCTAAGAAGATATTTTTGCGAAAAATCTAAACCAACGCACATTCCTCTATCAAATGCTTACGTCCTTTCTCCGTGAGCCTACGACCACGAGAAGTAGATTCCACAAATCCTAATGATAGCAATATCGGCTCTATTACATCCTCCACTACTGAAGTAGACATGCTTAACAGACCACTCATAGTATGTAACCCGCATGGACGAGAGCCAGCGTTATACAACGACATTAAGTATACTCTATGCTGCTCCGAAAGTCCAATCGAATCTAATTCCTCTAAATTAAATGTGTCCGTAATGTCCGATGGCAGGACACATAAATCACCACCCCGATAATAAATCTGATCCCTGACCTTCGCTGCAAGATTGTTCGCAATACGAGGAATGCCTAAACATCGACGACCAATATCCTTAATCTCTGAAGGACCATGAGTAATTCCC
>Ga0307928_10001657_pt1 | contig 16955 bp, 19 predicted proteins | sample AceLakmetagen232_FD_201815 | JGI IMG/M metagenome (GOLD analysis project Ga0307928, IMG submission 201815) | Saline water microbial communities from Ace Lake, Antarctica - #232 | ecosystem: Environmental > Aquatic > Non-marine Saline and Alkaline > Saline | place: Antarctica: Ace Lake... | reverse complement strand
TTTTGTGCTATAATTACACAATACAAACTTACTAACAAAAGCAAAAAGACTTTTAAACTGCTCATAATTTATTTTAATTATTTGCAATTTTTTAACTTCTGTCGCTAACATTTGAAACTCATCTACAAAACTATTTGATGTTGTATACTTCGTTGATGTTAGAGTTAAAATTTTATTAATAACAGAAGTTTGCACTTTTTGATTTTCATAACTTGCGTTTTTTCTTGCTTTAATTTTATCTTGCAAGTTTTTCAAAATCAATTTTGCTTTACTATCTTTTTTGCTTTGTTTTTCTAACTGTGCAACACTCTTTATGCTTTGATACATTTGCAATTCTTTAATTGTAAATAACATTTTTGTTCTCGCTTTCTTTTTTGTTTTTTAAGTTTTAGCTTTTGCAATCTTTAGCTTTACTGTATCGCACTATAAAATTTTTATCTGCATTATAAGTAGTCGCTGTACTTGCTACTCGCTATTACTTAAAAAAACTTTTGTCAAATAACATCTTTACTCTATGCTTTAAGTATAGCATTTTATACAGAGCAAGTCAAGTTTATTTTACTATTTTAGTAACTTTTTTTATGTGTAGTAATTGAAGCAGGGGGGGGTCAGAAATAGCACATATGAGCATATAAGAGATAAAAGGCCCATTATACTTTCCTCGCAACCCCAGTCAAATCATACGGGTACCCAGGGTTTAAAACAGCTCTATACCCACTGTGTAAAACAGCTTTAAATAGCTGTGTTATATTTCGTTATAATACTAGTACTTAGTAGTATAGTAAAATAATCCAAAATAATGTTTGACACCAGAATGAGTCAGTAACAAATATATTTTTATTTTTTACTTGACAAACCCCCCGCCTCGGGCTATACTATAAGTGTAAGCACGTATAAGTAGCTGTAACTGTTTATGTTAATTGTTGTTACGTTATAAACAAATAAAATTTAGGAATTTTGTGCAAATAACAGAAAAAGAAATACAAGACAAAGCTAGAGCTTTAAGTAATTTAGTGTCTTTTAAAGGGAAGTCAGAAAAGTATATACTGAGTAGAGCTAGAGACATATTGCACAAAGAACGTTTTGGTGTGGACATGACTACTATGTTTACGGACCGAAAAGAAGTACGTCGGTCACGTGAACTCCTAGAAAAGTATTTAGATGACTATACCATAGAATCTATCTCTGATAAGAATACTTTGAAAGAAGTTATATATTTAGAGATTGTACAACAACGTTTGCAAGAGAAGTTGAATGAGTATTATAAGAAGGATTCAAAAGCAGTTCCAATACAGCTAGTTGAGATAATACATAAGAATTCTACAGCTATATTAGCATTGAAGTCTGTTTTGGGTTTGAATCGTGAAAAAGAGAAGTCTAGCAGCATAAATGCTTTAGCTGCTTTGAAAATACGTTTTAAACAGTGGCTCAAAGAGAATCAAGGAAGTAGAACGTTAGTTTGTCCTCATGAGAATTGTGGGAAGATGATAATGCTCAAGATAAATACAGACGCTTGGGAAGCTCAAAAGCATCCGTTCTTTAAAGACAGGATTCTAGCTAACAAGCATTTAGTTCATCTGTTCATGAATAAAGTAATCACTGTTCAGGATGTAGCACAGATTTTAGGAGCATCACCTGATTATGTTGATTGGCTTGTTGAGCGTTGGAGTAACAATGAACATCAAGTTGCAACACAAGTTGTAACGGAAAAACAAAAAAAAGAAGAAAAACAAGCGAAACAAACGATAGATTTAGAAGAATCAGGAAATGTTAAGCAGGAAATAACCATGGAACAAAATCGTTGCAAAGAGTGTGGTGAAGGTTTTCTGTTTTGTTCTTTAGATGATAGTAAAGACGCTATCAGCTGGAAAGAGCAATGTACAAATTGTGATTATAAAGCCACTCACGAAAACCGTCGTACTAAGCAAGTAGGAATTACTTTTAAGAACAGACGGGACAGAGAAAATAATGACAAATCTAATACAAAAGAAAAGACGGCTTAATATATGAATGGCGAGAAAAATTTTGAAAATGGTAATGGCAAGTGGCAATTAGCTTTTTGGGTTGTAACTGTGATATGTGGTGTTTGGTTTGTTTGTCTTACTAGCGGTGTGATTGCTAATGAGAGAATAAGAGTAGCTGATAACACATCAATAAGAGCTACAGCAACACTTCAATACACTGAGATTATACAGCGATTAACCAGAATAGAAACTAAGATGGAAGTCAAACACAGCGGTTATAATTAAAATAGAAAACAAATAAAGGCTCCCTCAAGCCTAAAACAAGAGGAGTAGAAGTAAAAATGGACAGCAAAGAAATAAAAAAGGTTGTCAGCGAAACCGAAAAAGAGCTGAGAGAAAAGGAAAAAGAGAAACAAGTTAAAAAAGTTAAAGAAATTGTTAGAAGAACGTTAGAAAGTATTGAGAATGTTAAGAAAGACAAAGCTGAAGTTGATAAAAAATTAAAATATTTAAAGATGGATTTAGATGATTTAAAAGAAGGACATCTTGAAAGAATAGAAGAAAGACAAAGTAAAGACTCTGAAGCTAAAAAGTATTCTGTTATAATTATAGTTAAAGAAAAAGAAATCATTAGAGAAAGAGAAGTTCCTGTTTATCCTAGTCCTTGGTATTGGCCGTACACTATACATTGGAATTCAGATTATGTTTCACCACTTCCTGTAGTTTATGGTAACAGCCATAGCGAAGACAATATGCTTTGTGATTTCACAAATGTTGATTATAATTCTGTGAGTGCTGATGTTAATGGTACTTCAATAAATTGTTCGATAGCTAAAGATTTTAGTGCAGGGGCTTATGAAATCGGAGATAAAATAATTAATTTCCGTTAAACTTTAAATCTTGAGGGAGCTTTTGTTTTAATATGAATTGTCCAAAATGTAATTCTGAAAATATAAAAAAGGGTTGCTGTGGTAAGAGGAGTTGCAGGGATTGTACTTATAAATGGAATGCTAGGAACCAGAAGAAATGAGAGAGTCCTGTTTGGATTGTGTACGAAAACATCTAGCCCAAGCGTTAATATTATTGACTGAATCAAAACTCGGTCATCCAGAATATAAATGGTTAGCAATCGGACATTTAGCTGAAGCAGAAGCAGAATCTGTTAAACAGTATCCAGACTATGCTAATTTGATTAGAGAAGAAAGATTGAAAGTTATCGTCGATACTAAGTGTAATATTTTTCAACTTATAGAAAAAGCAGGAGAACTTGGCGAAGATGATTAAAATTGAAAAATATATTAATAAATATAAACATAAGTTGAAATTAGATGATTGTGACATAGATATTGCTATTAGTGATGATGAACATTATTTTTCTGCGAAAAACAATAAGATTGAGAAAGTTCAATCTGATTATTATGCAGAAGCAGTGAGAACTGGGTACAAACAATATACTATTTTGTTGAATCGAAGTACGTTCAATAAAAATTTACAACAAACTATATTGCATGAATTGTTGCATGTTATGTTTTGGGAGATGCTTGAAGTTGCAGAACAAATGATTGATTTTACTAAGTTTAGTGAAGAAACTAAAATTGGATTATATGATAAACTTCTTGGTAAGGAACATGAGGTAATACAAACTTTAGAAATTTTGTTAAAGTGAAATTAAATAATTCGTTTAGAATTATTCCATGCAGATTGGAGTAGTGGTAACTCGATTGGTTCATACCCAATAGCCCTGAGTCCGATTCTCAGGTCTGCTACCAATCCTCAAACTATTAGAAAGGTTATCATTCATCCATTCATCCTTTCTAGTAGTTAACTAGATAGAGCAGACACTGTTTTTTGACGGTGAAAAACAGGGAAACAGATTGCTATCTAGTGCGACACCGTCTCCAATATTATGTTAGACAACGAACAGAGCTAAAGCGTTCTGAACGACTACTTTATCGTAGTTCAAAGTAAGACGTGAGCATGTTGTTGCACGTTTGCAGAACATGGTGAGTAGTGAGTGGTTGTCTAACACCACAGAAATTGGTATAGTGGTATTACCCTCCGTTTGGGGCGGAGAAACCTCTGTTCGATTCAGAGATTTCTGACCATTGTTAATAATATATGTTCATAAAGACGGAGGTCTAAAAATGAATAACAATAAGAAAAAAAATATCCAATTAGGTATGCCTTATGGTACTGCTGTTCATCGATTAAGAAAGACTATATTGTTTAGTTTAGTACAAGAAACAAAAAGAGATATTTGTTATAGGTGCAACAAAAAAATTGATAATATTGATAATTTTAGTATTGAACATAAAATTCCTTGGCTAGATAGTGAAGACTCAATAGAGTTATTTTTTGATTTAAACAATATTGCTTTTAGTCATTTAACATGTAATATTGGTGATGCTAGAAAACCAACTAAGATTGAGTCACCAGAAGGATATGCATGGTGCGGAGAGTGCAAACAACATAAATTATTAAAAGAATTTCTGTTGGGTTAAAAAAGTTTTATGCTTCTCATGAAGTTTCTGCTGAGACAAGAAATAAAATTAGTAAAGCAAATAAAGGTAAAAAACATACAATAAAGATTTGTAAGAATATTAGTAAAAAATTAAGCGGAAGAAAATTATCTAAGACCACAATAGAAAAAATAAGAACAGTTGCTCTTAATAGGTCCTTAGAAACAAGAAAAAAGATGAGAGCAGCTAAATTAGGCAATAAAAATCCAAATTTTGGTAAAAAGAAGTCAGAAGAAACTAAGAAAAAAATTAGTTTTTCTTTGATGGGAAATACAAATAGAAGAGATTTTTTGCTCCAGAGCGGATAATATAATCAGGTAGTATTCTTGGTTTACATCCAAGATGTCTAGGTTCAAATCCTAGTCTGCTTACCAACTTATTTGCTTCCCTAATAGAGTAAATGAGCATACCCATTGCCAAGGGGGTGTAAATAGTACTTGGCTTCCATGTGGAGTAGCTCAGTGGTAGAGCGTTGCCCTGAAGAGGCAGGCGTGAGTGGTTCGATTCCACTTTCCACAACCAGCGTTCTTAGTTCAAAGGAAGAATTACTGGCTTCCAACCAGTGGATGAGATATCATAATTCTCAGAACGCTCCAGGAGGAAGGTAATTACGCTTATAGAGCTATAGTAATTTATAAGCAGAAATGATTTTAATTAAAGAAAGTGAGTGCAAATCTCACCCTGTTCTCCATTTAAATTATTTTAGAAATATTTAATTTTCTAATTCCAGACTATGTGGCTGAATAGTAAAGCAATCGTCTGCAAAACGATTTTTTAGTGGTGCAAATCCACTCTTAGTCTCCAGCCCTTATAGCTCAGTTAGCAGAGCATCCGCCTTGTAAGCGGAAGGTCGAAGGTGCAATTCCGTTCTGAGGGCTCCAGGGCTGATAGTTTAATTGGGAAAACAATACCCTTGCAAGGTATAGTTCTGGGTTCGACTCCCAGTCTGGTCCACCAAAATAATAATCTCGTTTTAGATAATGTTCTAGAACGAGATTTTTTATTAATCTTTATATGAAAACAAAAACAATACCTAATCGAGGAAATATGTTTTTCGAAGAAAACGATAAACCAAACTGGAAAAAAGATAAATATCTTCCAATTGATAGAATCAATAAATCTTTATTTGGTGAACCTTTAGGTAGGGGGTTGAATGGAAGATGTTTTAATGGAAAATTTAGATATAATGGGTATAGCAAACCTTTGTTACAGTTTTATGATAAGAAAAATTTTTTAGAAACTTATCAAAATCTTTTAAAGCTAATTTTAAATGGTGTTGAACAAGCTTTAAAAAAAATTGAATAAAACAAGGAGGGGAATAAATGCCTATACTAAATCAGATTTGTGGTTATTTAGTAGATGTTGTTACATTAACAGGTGCAAAAGCTGTTGAAATAGTAACATGTGTTGGACAAGCAGGAGTTGAGGTAGTTAAAAAAATAGCTTTACTTAGCTAAACAATTAATAATATAAAGCAGGGAGCTGCTTTGTCAGCTCCTTGCTTACAATAAAAAAATGATACGTGGAGACGGAAAAAATAAGTTTTACAAACAATTACAGATTCCCAAAGATGTAGTTACATTGATTCGATATTATAATAAGATTTTTAAACCAACAGCATTTAGAGCATATAATAAAACTTCTGATGGTTCCAGTGGAAAAAATTATAATACAAAATAGTTCAAAATGAGAGAATAAATAATATGGCATTGCTTGAGAAATTATCTGAAGAAGAAGTAGAATTTATGCAATGTTTCCATGATTCTGTATGTTTAGCAGAAACTCTTTTTTCTGATTATAATAATTTATCGTTTATGAAACCTAATGAGTTTGCTCATATTAGGTTAGGTCAATTGTCTATGTTGTCTTATGAATATATTATTGACGAAAATCCAGATTTAACTATGAAAGAAAATTTCAAGTTGTTGGAAGGTGCAGGAAACATTTATAACTTTGGAGCAAGACGTTATGGAAAAAGTCTTATAACTTTAATTTTGGATATGTTGATGTCGGTAGTGCATTTAGATGGATGGGAAACAGTTTTTAGCTCGTATGATGCTGTTCATATTAGAAGCGTTTTAGAACGAGTTATTCCAGTTATACAGAACCATCCATTTTTTAAACTTTTTGATGCTCATATAAAAAGAAGTCCGACTTATTTATTGAGATTTAATAATGGTTTTGTTATAAATAGTGTTAATCAGAATGTAATGTCAAAAAATTCTGGCTCTCAATGGTTTGGTTTCCACGTTAAAAAAGTTTGGATTGAAGAAGCTTCTTTTGAGACAGAAGATGTTTATGAGAAAAGAGTTGATGCTATTTCTGAGTTGGGTTGTATTGAGAGACTTTCTGGTATGACTAATTTTACTAAATATAGTCCAGCAGGAAAAATTTTTGGTGATTTGAGTAAAAAGCCATGGCTTGTTAATGTTCCTCAATTTATAAATCCTTTTTGGGATAAAAAAGAAAAAGCTAAAGCTATAAAAAAATATGGCGGTGAATCTGCGATAGGTTATAGAGTTTTTACTAAAGGTGAGATTGTTGAAGAAGGAATATCTGTTTTTGATATGGAACGTGTTAGAAAAACTTATTTAGAAGATAAGTTCATTAAACACATAGAAATTTCAAAAGACAATTATCATAACTTTAAGCAGAGACTCATAATTGAGAAGCCTGCAAATGCTAGTTCGATTTCTGTTGCCGCTGATGTAGGCGAATCTGCTCCAACTGAAATAATTGTGTTGGCAAAAATAAATAAAAAACATAGATATATTTATAATATAACGTTGCACAATTTAACTGATAAACAACAATATGAAATATTTAAATTTATAATTAATGTTTTAAGTGTTAACTTTTGTGGTCTAGATTGTACAGATGGTACTGGTAGGGCTATATTTCGTTCTTTAGCTAATGATTTTCCTAAAGAAAATTTGATTTGGGTTGCTTTTAACGAAAAACTTCCTGTTGATTTTGAAAAGGATGATAAAGATAAGATTATTATAAAAAATGGTAAACCTGTTTATAAAGAAGAATATGTTTCAGAATGGTCAATTCAACGTTTAAAAACCTTACTTTATGATAAAGCTGTTGAACTCTTAACTGATTATAAATTCGATACTCAATTTAATTCAGTTGTATCTATGCAATCAGCTAATAGAGTCATTTATAAATGTATTGCCGATGAAGACCATTTATTTCAAGCATTCCAAGTATTTTCTATAATGGCTTGGGACACAGAATTTAGACTCGTTAGACCTATGCAAGAAAAGGCATTTTTTAAATCAGGAGTTTAGTTTTTTAATAGATTACTTGATTCTACAAACAATAGATAGTAAAACAATAAAATTCTAAAGAGGTACAAAAATGGCAAACTTAAATGGATTAATAAATGGAATTACAACTAATTTAACCATACATGCTCAAGATGAAGCAGGTACTGGTGGATATAATTATTATGGTTATTTAGGCAATGGTGGACAAATTGTTATTATGAGAACATCAACAGATGATACTGAGTATAGATATTATTTGAATACAGAATCTACAGAAGGAGTTACTCCTGTACGTACTTTTGAGTCGGTGTGGGCCGTTCGAACAACATACACTTATAGGAAAGTAACTCAGCTTTAATTAAGGAATAAATAATGGCACTCGGCAAAAGTATTGTAAATATATTTACAGGCAAACTTCAGAAGTTATTTGGGAAGTATTATTCTAGTAACAATAAACCCACACTTCCTGCAGATTCTGATGCTTGTATTTAGTATGATGCTGATAGCGACAAAGTGTATTTACTTATAAGAAGAACATCCACTAACTATAGAGCAATAGAACTTAATGTACAAAGTTTTTCTTCTTCATCCAGTTCAAGCAGTTTATCAGTTTCTAGTTCAAGTAGCAGTAGTTCTAGTTCTTCATCCTCATCTAGTTCTTTGAGTAGCAGTTCTAGTTCAAGTTCTTCACGCAGTTCAAGTTCTAGTTCCTTGTCATCAAGTTCATCATCATTGAGCTCATCTTCTTCTAGTTCAACTAGTTCCTCTTCATCATCTTCAAGTAGTTCTTTATCTTCGAGTACATCTAGTTCTAGCAGTTCATCTAGTAGTTCTTCGAGTTCAAGTATATCATCTTCTTCAAGTTCATTAAGTTCCAGTTCCAGTTCTTCCAGTTCTTCATCTTCTTCTAGTTCAAGTATATCAAGTTCGTCTAGTAGTTCGTCTAGCTCATCTTCCAGTTCCAGTTCATTAAGCTCATCATCTTCGAGCTCATCACTAAGTTCATCTACAAGTAGTTCATCTAGCTTATCAAACAGTTCTTTTAGTTCATCATTGAGTTCCTCATCTAGTAGTTCGTTTAGTTCTAGTGCAAGTTGTTCTATGTTACTTTTATTGGACCCTGATAGTGATACTGCAACAAATGAATGGACTCCTACTCTAGCTGTAGACCATTATACTATTGTTGACCAGGGAATTAGAGAACCAGCTGTACCTGATACTGGAAACTGGTTATCAGATGCGAATGATGCCCATACTGAAGAATATGAAATAGAAACTCCTTGTGTAGATTGTACTAGTGCAAAGATATGGATTTATGGAGAATCTTTATCTTCAGATTCATATATACAGGCAGATTTCAGTGCTAATGGAAGCGATTGGGAAGGTTCAAAAACTATAATTTCTACTCTTGGAGGTATAGGTTGGTATTCAGTAAATTGGAATGGTCCTTTCTCTGGACCAATGACTAGTGCTAAAATGAGAATTATACATAAAGAAGCTACAGGTGGAAGTTCTAGAATATATTCAACTTATGTAGAACTGTTCGAAACTTCAAGTAGTTCAAGTAGCTTAAGTAGTAGTTCATCTAGTAGCAGTTTATCATCTTCAAGTAGCAGTTCATTTAGTAGTAGCAGTTCTTCATCTACAACTGCTTAATAGATAACTAAGAAATTAATAAGGGAGAAATTAATGGCTTCATCTAAACCTCATGGCATAAGACCGGTCACTTATCATCTTCGATGGCTTTTAGATATGGTTGATTTTTTTACTAGGGATACTATCAAAATACCTTCAGGATATAGAGACCAAGTTGTAGAAACAAAAGACTTACTAAGAAATGATGTGTCAGGTTTAGTAAATACAATGTTGGATTTTGCTATTTCTTCAGCGATAGATGTTGATTATAGAATAGAAACTAACAATAGCAATTTGAATACTCTTTTGAACAATTGGTTATCTGATATAAATTCTGCATTAAGAGGGAAAATTCCCACAGGTATAGATGCATTAGCTAAAGAATATTTTAGAGAGAGATGGAAAGGCTCATCATTTTTATTGTTAAGAACTTTTTGGGAGAATGTAGATGGTTACATATTACCTACAAAATTATATTTTGTTGATGGAGAAGATATATTGATTAGAGCAAGTGAAGAAACTGTAACCATAGGTGAAGAAGACTATCGTTTGAGAGTTTCTCGAACTAAAAGTAAACGTTTGCCAGCTACTAAAAATGAAATGATTTTTGTTCAAAAACCTTATGACGCATGGGGAACTAATTATCCTACTCCCTATCTGATTATTAAAGGACTTTTTGAAAATATGAAGTTTCTAGAACAGTTAGAAAAAAAGGGAGAAGCAGTAGTTGGTAAAGCTTTAGAATATTTATTAACACTAAAAAAAGGTACTGAAGGTTTAACAAGAGATAACATTGCAGTTTATGATAAATCAGATTTGGATACTGTGAAAGATGATTTCAAAAAGATTGTCGAAGATAGAAAAACCACTGCTGGAGTACCAACATATGTGACTAATTTTGATACAGAAATTGCTCATTTAATACCAGATTATCAAAAGATTTTACAGGGTTCATTATTTGCCCCTATAGAAAAAAGAATATTAGCAGGTATTGGATTAGTTGATATTGTGCAAGGTGCGAGTTCTACAAGACGAGAATCTGTTTTGAATCCAAAACCTTTTATCGCAGAAGTTCGAAGTGGAGTTCATGATTTTAAAGAGCTTATGAAAGATATTCTTACTCTTGTTATTGAAAAAAATAAGGGTAAACACGCTAAATATTTTGCAGATAGTAAAATTACAGAAATCAGAACTACTCCAATTAAAATTTTTCTTAGTGATGATGCTAAATCATTATTACGTAGTGTTTATGATAGAGGCGGATTATCTAAACAAACATTTGTTGAAGTTGTCGGTGATGTAGATTATGCTATGGAAGTTGAAAGACGTAAGAATGAAAAAGAACGAAAAGAAGAAAAAATTATGTTTCCACCAGTTATACAAAATCAAGAACCTACTCGTTCTCCAGAAGAAGATGGACCAAAAATTGTTGAAAAAGAAGTTATTCCTGATGATAAAACTGGTCCTGAAAGCAAGAATTTCATGCAATCGTTGGAAGAAGCAAGATGTCCTCATTGTGGAGAAGTATTTGATTTTGAATCGCAATTAGAAACTAGTACAAATGTTGTGCGATGTCCATCATGTGAAAAAGAAATTTCGGAGAATGAATTAATAAAATCTATTAAACCAGAAATCACAAAGAATTATATTAGGATAAGACAAAGAGACCCTGATGATTTTCAAAAAGAGAGTTTTCGTATAATCGTATTATCACAATTCAGAGGAATAAAAGCAGTAATTGGAAGATTGAAAGAACAGACTAAAACTACAGTTCAATCATATCTTTTTGACAAGAAAAATTGGGATACTAAACGAGCTCAATTGTGGATTAAAAAACATAAAGGAGCAATAGATACAGATATGAAAGCTGGTATAATTTCACTTGATGAATTTTTTGAAGAAGAACAAGAATATTTGGTAACCGCTAAAGAATTTGAGCAAGCTCCTTATAGAACTAATAACGAATTACCAAAGAGTGTGAAATCATTGCCATTAGGTGCTCAAACAATTTGGCGTAAGACATTTAATTCGTCATATCCTAAAGGTGAGGATTATGCTAGACGTGTCGCATGGACCGCGGTAAAGAACGCTTACCGAAAAGTTGGAGATGGATGGGTTAAAAAATAAAAAAAGATAAAATAAATAAAATAGATTGGGGGAATTACCTTTTATGAATAATGCAGAAAGATTTTTAGAAGATATTTCGTTCAACACGAAATATACGTTTCTTGATGAAGGAAAAAATAAAGATGAAATGAAAGAAATTGCAAAAAAATGCAGACTTAAATTACCTTGTCATGATTTAGCTATTTTCAAAGGAACTTATGCATACGTAGACCGTCAGAATAAAAACGGATGTACTTTGCTTAAAGGAGAAGTTGAAAAAGCCTTAGGTACTTTGAGAGGAAAAGCTGTAGACTTCGACCATTTTAGAAAAAGAATTGTAGGACATTGGATTGATGCAGAATTAATAAAAGATGAAATTGTAGCTTATGGAGTATTCTTCAAAGGAAACTTCAAAGATGATTATGATGATGTTAAAAGACTTATGGAAAAAGAAACTTTAGGTGTATCTTTTGAAGCTTGGGGAGACAAAGAGATGAAAACCAATGATACTTACAATTTGAATGATATTGAATTTGCTGGTGGTGCTTTACTTATGCAAAGTGAACCTGCTTTTGATGGAGCTGAAGTTTTAGAAATGGCGAAAGAAAGAGTATTAGAGTTTGCTTCTGTGATGAAGAAACCGAACAGTTTTATTCGTTCAGAGTTTGAGCAAGGTATTGGTGATTTGGAAAAAGCATATTCTTGTTCTTGTATAGAGTGTGGACATAAAGTAGATTCAGGCGATACCCATTGCAAGGATTTAAAATGTCCTAAATGTGGTGGCCAAATGCGTAGAGCAGAAAGACCTGGACCAGGACAAGGACAAATTTCAAAAGAACTTGAAGAAGTAATAGCGGCATTTCCAAAAGAAGTAACTGCTTGCGTTTCAAAGAAAGTTAAGGATGGGATAGCTCCTGCTCAAGCTGTTAAAGAATGTTGGGCAGAATTCAAAAAACAAGATAAAGGACAAGATGAAAAAGGAATGGAAGACTTAACAGAACAAGCTAAGTTTAATATATACGATATGCACACTATTGCTAGATTAGTAAATGATGTTGAATGTTTAGGTTGTGAAGAAAAAGGAATGTATAATATATTAGCAGTAGATTTTGAAGCCAATAGTACTAAAATAAAATGTGGTAATTGTGAAGCTGTAATGAGTATAGATTTAACACCCACAGCTAAGTTATCTAAAAAAGGTAGAAAAATTAAGGACATTAAGATGAATAGTCCTCAGCCAGCAAAAGTAAATAGTAAAAATTGGGCGAGTTTACTAGAAAATTCAGAAAAAACAGATGAACAGTTAGAAGAAAGTTTCATGAATGAAGTTGAATATGAAGGTATTGAAGAATCAGAAAAAATAACATATAAAGAAAGAAAAGATATTTCAGATAAGATGTTTGCAGTGATTAAAATCGTAAAGAGTAAAATCACTGAAAAACCAAGAAAGATAAGAATGTTCCCTATTCACGACCCAGCACGTGTAAAAAATGCTCTTGCTAGAGTAGACCAAACTAAAGTTCAACAGACTTTAAGAAGCCTGGGTGTTAGCATAGATGGCGTGAAAAAGAAAATATTAAAAAGAGCAAAGGAGTTAAATATGAAAGATTTGTTAGAGAGATATGAAAAATCGACAGTTGAAGAACAAGCAAAATTGTTCCAAACAATAGTTGAAGAGAATGTTAAGATAAAACAAGAAGTAGAAGGTAAAACTGCTGAAGTTGTAACATTAACAGAACAAGCAGCAAAAGCTACTGAAGATATGACAACTGTCAAAACTGAATTAGATACTGCTAAGAAAGAATCTGAAGATTTTAAAGCCGAGATTGCAAAAAGAGATAAAGAGATTAGAGATGTAGAGCTTGCAAAACGCAAAGAAGCACTGGGAGATTTAGCTAAGGATATGTCTGATGACGATGTAATGGATGAAGATAAATTTAAAATTGCTAAACTTGAAAAAGAAAATCTAGAGTTAAAAGCAAAAGTTGAAAAAGCAGGTACAGATACTGAAAAACCAGAAAAAGCGAATACAGGTACAGAAGATGTTGATTTAGATAAAGGTAGCAAAGATAAGAAAAAAACAGATGTTATTTTAGCAACTCAAAAAAGAATTGATGAAAAAGCTTGGGGTAAAAGCGATAAACAAGAATAGATAAAATAAATAGAAAAGAAAAAAATAATAATAAAAGGACTTTAATAAATCATGGAAAAAGATACAATTTATTCACCGTTAGAAGTAGCAAGAATTATAGGTCAACCTCTCGACCCTAGAAAACCTTATCCTCAGATAATTGAAGAAGTTTGTGAAGTTGATACTGCAGAACCAGAAGATTATTTATATTATTTCGATGTTCTTGTTGAAACTGAGAGAGTTTATGTTATTACAGCCACAGGTGCTGTAACTCAAGAATATGTTACATTAGATACACCTGCTCAATTACAGTTCGTAGATTTAGCATCACCTGAATACTACATCAAATTAACAGATTATGCTTCGAGAAAAGAAGATGCAATTGCTAGAAAGAAAAGAACAATTAATTGGGCTTTAAATAGTTATGAAAGTTGGAGAATAATTCAATTACTTGATGCTGCTTCAACAACTTCTGGTCATTTAAATACAATTGAGTCTGGATATACAAGATTTAATTTTGCTGAACTTATTAGCATGATAGAAGATGTACAAGATTATGGAGATAATTATGTATTGATTGCTGGTGCAAAGATTGATAAAGATATATTGCTATGGGATTGGAATGATAATAAGTATCAATCAATGTTAGCAGCTTGGGATAGATTAAACATTAAAAAGATTAGGATGAGTCTAGCAGGTAGTGCTCAGACATTCCAGTATCATACTGGAACTTCTGGTGATGTTTTAGAAACAACTTCAATTTTAGGTACTAAAGTTGCTTATCTAGTTGCAAGAGATAATGCTGGTGGACTTGGAAAGCCATTATTGTTTGTGAGAAAGAAACTTGATAGTGTTAAAAATCTTGGTGGGGTTATGTCAGAAGATGGCACTCAACCTGAAAGATTGGTTTTTGTATCACCTAACCCGATTACAGTAACAGGTACTGCAAGGTACTTAGCTATTGGTTTGACAGGTTATGAACAAATTGCTAGTGCTGTAACTAATCCTTACGCTGTTAAAAAATTCACAAGAGAATAATCTTATTGATAATAATGAGAGGGGAATTAACTTTTCCCTCTCTCCAATGGAATTTGTATGGTATAGAAGGAGGTGAGTTTTAGGTTATGCTAAAATTCATCTCCTATTTTTTTATTTATAGAAAGAAGAGCACATGATTAAACAATTTATTTATCAAGGAAAAAAGAATTCTAACAATTTAGTTTCTCTTTTGAATTTTGTACAAAACAATTTTGACCAGGATTTTTATTTAACTCATCAGAATGAGAGGATATATCCCAGTAAGCTTTATCAATTGAAAGAATTGTTTAAGCATTCCAGTTCATCTTATTGTCTAGAACAAAATGGAGACTATGTTGCGTTTGTATTGGTTTGGAAGAGTTTTGGGGGTGATAAAAAACGATATTATGTTAAGTTATTAGCTAAGGACATCAAATCTGCGTCTGATGTTATGAGAGTACTTTTGTGGAATACCAGCAGTGAACTGCATGTGAAACTTAATAAAAGACATCCATTTTTACCTGTTTTTAAAAAAAATGGATTTAGATTTGTAGGTGGTAGAGGACGACAGATTTTATTATGCAGAGATAAAATAATTCAACTAAAAAAAGAATCTCGAGTCATAGAAAAAGAATATTTTGCTAATTCATCCAATGATTCGAAGGAGTAATACATGTCTACAACACTTTCAGATATAACCACATTTGTAAGATACTTATTGGGGGATATATCAAAATCTCAGATTCCGGGAGATATAGTAACCTATGAAAATAGTAGTATATTTACTTTGTCAGAAACTAACGCTACTGCAGTTAGTGATGTTTTAGTTAATGATACTAGCAGTGGAGTAAGTTATAGTTATGTTGTTGCATCACAAAAAGTAACTATTAGTTCTTCATTGACTGCAGGAGATACTGTAGAAATACAATATAGCTATTATCCAAATTATTCAGACACAGAAATCAAAGGCTATATACATGCTGCTGTTGCTCATTTAAGTGTTAATAGATATTATACTTTTACCATAGAAGAACCTGTTGGAAACAGCACAGACAATGTATATCCTGACCCAACTACGTCTGAGAAAAATTTGATAGCTGTTATTGCAGCTTTGTTAATAGAACCTGATAATAAAACGCTTAGATTGCCCGATATTACAATAAATACACCTAGAGATTTACCTTTACACGATAAAATTCGTAAAATAGTTATGGTTTTTAAACATAATACTCACGGTGTCTTTGATATATTGTAATTTTTAATAATAAGGAACAGACTATGATTGTAGGATATACTACTGGAGTATTTGATTTATTTCATGTAGGCCATTTAAATATTCTTAGAGCATCTAAAAAATTATGTGATATTTTGATTGTAGGAGTAAGCACTGATGAGTTGGTTTTTGAATATAAAAAGAAACATGCAATTATATCTTTTGAAGATAGAATAGAAATTGTTAGAAGTATTAGATATGTAGATATTGCTATTCCTCAAAAAAATATAGATAAAGTTGAAGCTTTTAAAAAACTTAAATTTAATTTTTTAATGGTTGGAGATGATTGGTATAGTAGTGATAAATGGAATAAAGAAGAACAAGAATTGAAACAGTATAATGTAAAAGTAATATATTTACCTTATACTGCAGGAATCTCTTCTACAGAATTAAGAAAAAATATTGGAAGGGTTAAGTAATGTTACAAAAAAGCAAATATTAAATTATTGGTCACATCGTACTCTCAAATATAAAGAGAGAGCAGTAGGTTATCGACCTTCTGAAAAACTAAAGTTTCTTTTTCAATATATAAACACAAATTATAAAACTTTAGATTATGGTTGTGGTATTGGAGTTTGTGCTTGCAAGTTTATAAATTATTTAGGTGTAGATATTATGGAAGATTTAGTTAAAGCTGCTAAAGAAAAGAATCCAAGCAAAGATTTTGCAATACTTTCTGATTTGTGTTTACCTGAAAAAATAGATTTTGATTTTGAACAGTTTTTTACAGCAACAGTGTTACAACATAATCCAGATGATGTAGTAAAAGATATATTTAAAAGTGTATCAGAACTAAAAAATAAAGGTGTTGTTTTTAGTTTATATGAAAATTGTCAAACTAATGCTCAACATATGCAAGCAAGAACTTCAGAAGACTATGTAGCTTTGTTAAAAAATTATTTCGATATCGTGTCATATGTTTCATATACTCATACAATTTTTAATGCAGAACATTGTTTAACAATTATAAAAACTTGAAAGGGCAAATATGGAAGATTATAATGTAGATGAACATCTAAAAAAGATTATACATAA
>Ga0307928_10001656_pt1 | contig 16957 bp, 11 predicted proteins | sample AceLakmetagen232_FD_201815 | JGI IMG/M metagenome (GOLD analysis project Ga0307928, IMG submission 201815) | Saline water microbial communities from Ace Lake, Antarctica - #232 | ecosystem: Environmental > Aquatic > Non-marine Saline and Alkaline > Saline | place: Antarctica: Ace Lake... | reverse complement strand
TTATCAACGGCGCCGCGCAATCATACGCTGCGGCATAACGTGCTTGCGATTAATGTATTGTAGCGCACGCGTAGCGCCCGGACATAGGGGGGAGGGATCCCCATCGCCGGCGCCGGTTCAGACGCTTATTCGGTTTTATCCCCACCCCCGCATACGACCACCAAACGACGCATGGCGGGGGCACCCAGAGGCCATAACTAGTGCGGAAAGTGGCAGGCAAATTTTGGAAAAAAGTAGAATTTTTGTCGTAGGAGGCTATTAGCGTGAGCAGTCCGAATTCAGTTCATATTAACATTTTCAGGCCAGAAAACGGCAAATATGGATAAAGCATTGATTCGCATATACATATCCATATTAAGGCTTTTTTTTAGAGGAATCCAAAAACGCCCAAAAACAGGAAAATTAGTTGTAAGTCGTTGCTATGCGTCGCCACGTCAGCTTGTTTTAAATAGATAGTAAATAAATAAAATATATATATAAGAGAGTAATAGCTCATTTATATATTCTGTGTATTGCGTGAATGACAGAATTTGGTCGGCGCGCCGACGCGGGCGGTTGCAGGATCGATTAAAAGCGCGTTTTGAGGGTGACACAGGGTAAATACGAGGGTGACGCGCTTATTCTTGCTCTTCGATGATTGGCGGAGATAACGTCCAGATACGGCTGCGGTGTCCGCGAGTATAGGCGATACGGTTCGGGTACTTTTTGGATAGGCGACCAAGATACGTACCGGTGGCATTCGACCAGCTAAGCAATCGTGCCGACTCGCGGCCACAGGATTCATCGGCCTGAATAATCCTTTGGAGCTCATATGCCGCGCCAGACCAAGGTGACGCAATAGGTGAGCTAAATAGAACCGTGTCGATCATAGTAAGGAGCCGGTATTCGGGCGACATGGAGTCTATGGTGACCAGTAATTCGGGGTGGTGGAAATGGGTGACGCCGTAGCGCTGGCCTCGGACATAATCGGGTATTTTCCAGCTGCATAGATAATCGAGGAATGCGGGAATTTCAGACACAAGTTGATTCCATAGAGATTGTTGCTCTTCGTTGGTTTCCGATGGCATAGGCATAGGGAAGCTGGTGGCACGCAGGATGATGATTTTATCTTCGATGGAATCGTCTATTGGCGGCAACACCATGAGGTTTTCAGGCTCATCGTTAATTGAGATTGTAAGACGCCAAAACGGGGTGAGCGTAATGGCCTCACAGTTCTTTTTGTGGCATCGCTGGGTGTAACAGGCAGCGATTTGCTTGATCTGTGCGCCGAAAGCGCGGCGGGCGCGAATGTCGGTAGAAGCCGGTTCGTCTTCGATACATAGGTGTTCTGCTTTAAACATCTCGCTGTTGAATGATGTTGAATCTACCATAAAGTCGTAGGGTTTAGCTGAGCGTCCGCCCAAAATACGGGTAATCAGGAGTTGGAGTAGCGATTTACCGCAGTTATGTGGGCCGCAAAGAGCAAGTGCTTGTCCGGGTCTAAGCTGCTTCTTTCGGAGTGATTCGTAGGCGATCTTGAGCCACGCGAATAGGTAGTCGCGCTGGTTGTAATTGTCGTCTAAAAGCAAGCCAGACATAATGGTGTCTATGTTTTCCCATGTGCCAGGAGAAGGCTTGATAATGGTGGGTGAATCGGTGACCAACACGCGCCGACCGTCAATCTCATAGAATCCGCTGGCGTAACCGGCCAATGAGCCAACGTAATCAACGTCGCGGTCGTCGCGGAGTTGGATAATAAACTCATCGGCTTCAGACACGTTCTCTCCCTTTTCCTTGTGAGGGCGCATTCCACGGTGGGCGAGTTCCTTTTTGAATTGCATTTCAGACAATGACAGCCAGCATTTGCGCTTGTTTTTGAGCAGGTATTCCTTCTTATTTTTGTCGTAGTAAAACGACTCTGGTTGGGGTAGTTCTTTTGCTTCCCATCCCTTGGTTTTTTTGAAGATGTCAAAGAGTTCTTCCCTTGTTCCGCCAGCCGCAATCCAATCGGCGGCGTCGTTCACCTTATGTCCGTCACGGTCAGGTAGTTCGATAATATGGATTCTGGTTGCTTTTACGTGGATTGAATTGGCTACGAGTTGGGCGTGTTTGCGCCCGGCCTCGTCTTTGTGGGCTATGATTATTACCTTCGCGCCAGCGAGCGCTTCGGTGTAATTGTTCTGCCACTTACCGGCACCGCCGGAGTTACAGGTAGTACACAAGCCGAGTGTTTTGAAAGCATTTACGTCTTTTTCTCCTTCCATCACGAATATGGTAGAGTTTGATTTAATGCCATCTATGACTTCAGGCAGGCGATAGAGAACACGTTCGACACCAGTCATATTCCACAACCACTTGGTAGGATTGTCTGGGTTTGGGCGGCGTTGTTTAAATGCTTTTGGGTGGTATCTACACACTTGGTATAGAAATTTATTATCTGCGGACACGTAATTATATTCCTCAACGAAGTGTGGTTTTTCTTCTTTAGGCGGAAACAGGTCTTGCATTTTTAGGTTCGCGGCTGCCATTATTGCTTCATTTGCACACCCGGCATGGCAGTGTAGGAGTGTTTTTCCGCCATCCCCCCTTGAGATTGAGAGCGATGCGTTCTTATCGTCATGCGCTGGGCATAGGCATTGCCATCCGCCGGAGGTTTGTTTCACGCCTTGGAAATGGGAAAGTATTCGGTCAATGGTCATACGGCGCCTCGCTTTTGCAGTAAACCATGCGACCACATAGGCGGATGAGCGGAGAACCAGTTGCCCAGGGGGGGCATAGGAAACCGCCAAGTAACCTTTCGGTTATATGAGCCGTATGGCCGCATGGCTTAAAGAACGGATTAGTCATAGATATACTCTGGTTTTTTATTCATTCGCAAAAATCTACCATTACGCCTCGGTTTTGTCAAGTATTATATTTTTTTCTTGACTTTTTGCCCGTTTTATGGCAGTGTTTTTTAAAACAAGGAAACAAGTATATGGACGTAGTTCAAGACGAGTTTACGCCAGAAAAACCGATTGCTTCGGTTGCTCTGGCTATTCCTGCGCTTCCTGCTGAACGCAAGATGGGCCGACCGCCGAACGCGCCGCCGTCACTATATCACCAACGCAACGAATACTTTGATAAAGTAGAGGCAGAGGGAGACGGCGCACGGCAGGCGCGTGACTTACACAGCGAGATCAAGTTACTTCGGGCAACAACGCTGGAAATGCTTGAGAACTTCAGGAAATACCCAAAAGAAAGCGATGATGCGTCAAAGGTATTGGCAATCTGTCGGCTGACTAAGGCGATCAGCACGCTATCCAAGGTGGACTTTGAACTGGCGAAGGAAGGGTTTATCAGTAAGGGAAGCCTGAAGGTTTGGCTATCGAATCTGGCAAGGGAGCTCAAATTAGAGTTTCCGCTTAAGACTGATCAGGATAAATTTGCGAGGGCAGCACAAAAAGTTGGTGAGCCGCTGGGGAACGAATAAATTTTATTAGTCACAAGAAAAAACTTACGATATGAACCCTAAAGAATCCTTTTTTTCTAAGGCATTAGCGGGCAACGAGCAGACGTCGTTCAATATGTGGGAGCCGTTTGATATACCACCGCGACCGGCATGGCTGCTTGAGAAGGCGAAGCAAGCTGAAGTTGAGATCGAACCTAACGGAAATGAGTTCCAAATCGGGATGATGATGGATGTGCAGGAAACTCCAGGGTCGGCAATGGCCGCCGCCGCTACGCAAACAGGCAAGTCGGAGTTGGGTAGGATGGAAGCGATCATCATGGCAAGTGGGCAGATACCCATTTCACTCCGTTATCCGGCAGGAGTTGACACGGGGATTCTACGCCTTATTACCAAGCCGAACATTACTCGCTTCGGCAGGATTGACGTTAAGACCGGTGAGGTTATAGATCATGACGTTAAAGTCGAGTTGCCGTATCATGGCGGCGAATGGAATTGCGGCAATATTATAGGTGTCGGAATATACCCGCCGGAAAAATTGCCAACCGAAATCAACAGCCAAATATGGGTTTGCACATGGAAGGAAGCTAAGGATCGGATGTGGATTCCGCGGCTACGTGAACTTATCCCCCCGTATTTTCTCAACCAGAAAAGGGGCGTCAACGGATGGTTGGAAAGCAAACAGGCATATTTTTTTAGTAACGGAAATATCATTGCGTTTATCACGTATGAGCAAGACTATCGGCGTGTTGAAGCCGAAAAAGCTAAAGTAGCCATGATCATTTTGGACGAGGAACCGCCTATCCGTAAGTTTTGGACTTCTGCGATGGAGCATTGTAAATATCTACGCACATATTTTACGCCGATCAACGGTCTTAACTGGATGTATCACGATGTTTATTTGCCGGTTCTTAGCGGGGCGAATAAGTTTTGCAAGATTTACCGATGCTCGCAGTACGATTCGCCTTATCAGGATGGACGCGAAAAGATTGATCAGAAAATAAAGACGTACAAACCCTATGAATTGAAAGCGCGTGTCTGGGGCCAATTCAGTGATATGCAGGGCAAGCCGTATTACACTTGGGATATAACTCAAAAGAATCTACGCACTTACGTCCCGCGCCACTCGTATGCAAAAATCTGGCCAACACAGAAGCCGGAGACCGTTCGCGAAGCACTCAAGTTGAAGATGCTGTTTGAGACTGTGGACGATCCAGGGGAAGATATATGGCAAATTTACGAAGAGTATCGTGAAACGGATACCTACTGGCTGGCGGCTGATATTGCCGAGGGCAACGAAAACCCCGAAGCCGCTGCCGATGCCAGCGTTGCGTATATCCGCAGGTTGCCGCGTGAAGGCGAAGTTGACCCGGTGTTGGTGGCCGCTCTCTATTCGCGAATGAGGAATGTGGAGTTTGCGTGGATGTGCCTGTATGCTTCGATCTTCTACAACCTGTGCTTGATGGCTCCCGAAGCGCGCGGCGAGGATGCCGCCGTGTTTCTCACAACGATTATCGGGTACCCGTTCATTTATCAGCACGTTGTTACCAGCGACAAGACCAGACGGTTGAAAGAGGTCAACGGGTTTGATACCACGGTGGGAAATCGCAAGGTTATCTTCGACTTGGCTGGTACGTGGATATATGATAGGCCAGATAATCCAAGAATATTCCATTACGAGCTACTAAGGGAATATGCCGAGTGTATTGTTGGCAAGAATGGCAGGCCTGATCACGGCGAGAACGGGCATACAGATTGCCTTGTGCCGTGGGGTATCAGCCAGTTTGTTTATACATTCGCTAAAAACCAGATAAGGAATAACCGCAATCGTAAGTTTTCGCTATCCAAAGAACCGGATCCCATGACGTTCCAGAATGTGTTTGGGAATCGCTACATAAAGGAAACCCGCAAGATACTCGGAAGCAGCTCCGGGCTTGATAGTCGCGCACGATTTGACAAGAAATACGCCACGCAAACAATGTAAAGGAAGGTGCAATCATGGCTGATAAAAATAATAATACTTATGCCGCTTATACGCCCTCGGAAGATTCAGACAAGAAGCTGCGGAAATATCTCGCGCTTTTTAAGTTGGCGTGGAAAGAGGCCCGCCCGTATTTTGATCTCGCAAACGAGGACGTGCGGCTTTTCAATCAAGATGTGAACCCAGACAGACCTACGTTGTCTGATATTACGTTGGCGCAGGCACGCTTATTCGTCGACCAATCATTGCCTCCGCTGATGAGCAGGTTATTTGATGCGGACAATCCATTCGATTTAATCCCAACGGACTCCAAGATAGAGTATGAAACAGCGCGCAAAATCAGAGACCTTGTTCTCTACAATATGCGGACGCACATGCAGATTGAGAGGAATGGATACTTGACACTGCGTGAAGCAGTTAAGCTCGGCAAGGGGTATGGCATAATCGAACCACGGATTATTACCCCGCCAATATCCGAAGAACAGATTGTACTGACCGGTAACGAAGCTGTTAGCAACCGTATCATGGGTATTGGCAAGACAGAACTTGTTCCCGGCTACACCTGTTTACCGTTTGGCACGGTAATTCCAACGCCTGACGGTGCTACCCCCGACGAAGTGAGCTGTGTGTTTGTATTGAGAATGTTCCAAGAAGAACCGTTCCGCAAGATGTTCGACAAGAAGCTCAACCCTGACACTCCGTTCGAGGGCCCGATAGAAAAGATCATAGACCTTGCACGGTCGAAGGTATTCAACGGTTACTTGGCCACACCGCGCCAGATTGCGACGCAGATTGCCGGCCTGCAACGGTCGCCAGTACAGGCCATGAACGAGGTCGGAAGTGATACGCCTGTTATTATCCCTGTGTTGCAGTGTTTCTCAAGGGACGAACACGTTTGGTACGCTTGCGACCAGTTTGAGATTTACAGTGCGAAGGCTAAATACCAGACATTACGTAATCCAGTGGTAGCAGCAACATTCGATCCCGACGGTGTTGAGTGGTTCACGCCGGGCATCATACGCCCGCGGCGCAGAATGATTATGGGCTCTGAAGATTTCTTCAACGCTATTATGGATATGATTTCCATGTCATTGCATCCGCACCAGATTATCAATCGTGATGCTCTAATTAGCGAAGACCAGAAGACCGACATGCAACCTTACGGGCGCACGTATATTAGTGGTTCGGCGAAAGCCGCTGATGTGATTTCGTGGGCGCAGTTGCCACAATTGCCAGCGTATGTGTTTGAGGCCGGCAATAAGCTGGAAGAGCATGATACCGCGAGCGTCGGCCAGCCGAAGTCATTGCAGGGGCAAGGAACGCCAGGGCTGGTGCGTGGCGGGTCGGGTGCTATGGAGTCGCTGCTGCAAAGCACGTCGGGGAGAGAGAAACTGACGGCGAAGCATATTGAAAACGGGTGGTATTCGGCTGTCGTGGAAAATACTTTAGTGCTTAGCCAATTACTTGCTAAAGACAAGCAGTATCTCCCTGCTATAAAATATAACCCTGAAAGCAAGGGTAGCAAGAATGAGTTTAACTTCTCGGAAATCACAAGGCAAGACATCCGAAGGGTTTATAGCGTTCAGCTTAGCTTCACCGACAAGCTCCGCAACGAGATGGCTGAGTTTTCCATGAAGACTGCGAAGTATGACAGGCTGGTGCAGAATGAAAACGTCAATAGACAAGAAGCGTTGGCATGGCTGATCGGAAATGACCGCGACTACAACCGCCTGACAGCAGGTGTCGACCCTAAAGACAACCTCAAGTCCATGCAGGCGGTAGCGCAGGCACAGAAACCGCAATCCGCAGGGGGCACAAGCCCAGCGCCAGCTTCGGAAATTCCGACAATAGGTGGAGCGGGAGCGGCGATTGGAGGGCTTGGAGCTTAAAAACGAAGGCAAGGCATGAAGGTACGAGTGATAGCAAATACTACAACCAACATCGCTTAGACTATTTTCTTGCCTTGCCTCATTTTAATAAAAATAGAAAGGGAAAAATATGAGATTAGAAGCCCAAGTCAAGTCGGATGTTGAACGTATTGACAGCGTAATAAAGGATGTCAAGGAGTCTAAGGAAATCGGGGAGATTCCCGGTGCTGACCGTTTTGTTGCATTGCTCTGGAAATCCTATGAATATGAAACAAAATCATTGACAGAACTCGACCCGTTCTCCGAACATTTTGTAACGGAATATTCCCAACATAAATATTTCAAGAGAGAAATTGTAAAGATTATTAATTATATAGAACACGCTTCTGACGTTCTGGCAAGCTTAGAGAAGGATAAACTCGCTCTGCACAAGGAGTTAGAACTAATAAACGATGCAAGGGTGCGGTTGGAAAAGAATGCTTATTGATACTATATATAGTATATTTAATTTTGTTGTTGACTTTTTATACAAAATATAGTATGTATTATTCAATAAATGGGAAAAGGGAGCGATTAACAAATCCCCAAACGAAAGGATAGCAGTATGATAAACGACCCCAAAAATGCCCCCGATAAGGGAAAAGGCACGGAAGAGGGAACGTCGCAGGGAGAGAAAGCGTGGGAAACGCTCGGATTTAGTTCGGAAGAGTCCATGGTGGAAGCTGCTAAAGAGGCAACTGTCCTTCGCGGGAAGGTCGCCACAGCGGAAGCAGCCGTGGAGAAAGAGAAGAGTGGTCGGCAGAAAACCGACTCCGCATTTATGCGGCAGACAACCGAACTGGGCGAGTTGCGTAAGCAATTGAAGGATGCAGAGGCCAAGGCGAAACTGTCGCCTGAAGAAGAGAAATCGGACGAGGAAATCATCGAATCGCTTTCGGCAGATGATGGAAGGCGCTTTGACGAACTATTAGATAAGCCCGAAAATCTCGAACTCAAGAAGGCGGTGCAAAAGGGTGGTACTAAGGCGATGGCGGAGTTTGTCCGTTCATTCAACGAAAACGCCCCAGTAGACATCAAGGCCCCCGTATTCGGCACATTAAAGAAAAAGAAAAGTGATTTTGTCCAGAAAAGCTCAATAGCCAACATGGTCAAGTCGCTTTTTGAATTAAACGAAACAGAAAGCAGAAACAAATTACCAGCCACTTCTCCGGCGGGGAGTCCCTCTGATGGGGGCACTAAGACGAAGAAAGTGTCCGCTATAGGAACAGTTACCGCAAGTTTCTATGACGGGACGAAACCAAAGGGATAAGTTCGGCTGTAGGAGATTATTATGTCAAACACAGCAAGTATTCATGGTGCGTATCTAACCTATGATGCGACTGCCGGACAAACCGCCCTTAACGATGGTGGAATTTTCAGGGTGCGCGATATTGACCCTGACAATCCGTTCAAACGCCCGTATAGCGCCATGTTCTACAAGTTTTTGACCGCTGTTCCGCATGGCCGAACGGCCACGCAGGACAAGGTTGAATGGGGCGAGCAGGAACGTATCCTGAACTACCTTACGGTCAATGGATCAACTGCGGCTGACGCGACGTCAATTACAGTAACGAACGCCTACAACTCTGTCCCTGGTGACAAGTTCGTCAACTGGCGTACGGATGAAACTATTCGTATTGACGCTCTGGATTCCAACACGCAGATTTCAACTGACGCCGTTACTGGTTACGGCAGAGGATTTGCGGGGACGACAGCCGCGCCGATGCGTATTGGTGACTATCTGTACAAGACGGGCAACGCCCTGACCGAAAAAGGACGCACCCCTGAAACTCTGTCGAAGATGCCCACGAGCGCGTACAACTACTGCTCGTTTTACATCAAGGCAGTGGATGTTACGCGCCAACAGGAAAACTCAGTCATGCTCGGCAACTTCGGTAAGATGTCTGAGAAGATGGCCAACAGTCTGCATAATTTCCGCGAGGAAATCAATATGGACTTGTGGAAGGGGCGGCGCGCATTGATCGTTGTGGCTGCTGGCTCGGCGCATGATTCCGGTGGCGGAAACCTGTACCAGATGAACGGGTTCGACGAGCAGGTTAAAACGCACGCATGGGATTTGGACGATATCGGGCAGATGACGTGGGAACTCTGGAATGAAATACTGAGCCCTACGTTTGACAATGACTCCGGCGACAGGTTCCTGTATTGTGGCAAGAACGTCATGGCGAGCATCCGCAGCACGTCTCGCGGCAACGTAGTGCCTACGGTTTATCCTTCGACGCTTGAAGGTGTGAACATCACGGCGATTACGGTTGATGGCGGCACGGTTCACTTGGTTCCCGACCCCGACGGTCTACCTCCGGGTTCTGCCCGTTTGGTGCATCCGTCGTTCGTTGAGTATCGTGAACGTGATGGTTACGGCGAACAGTGGATAATGAACACCAAACTTCCGACGCAGGTTCAGGAAGAAGTCAACACGCTGTTGGCCGGTGGGACATTGATAGTCAAGAACGAGGAAACGATGGCCAAGATTGATAATCTCGGCGGCCCGTTCACTCGCGGTATCAAGATGGACTAAAATAAGTGAAGCCGAGGGGACAGGATTCACCTTCCCCTCGGTATCACCAACAAGGAAGGAATCAGATATGACGAAACAGGCCACAAGGAACGGAGAACAAGTCATGGAGCAGAAACCGGAAGTCACGGTTTCCCAGAACTCCCCGAAACAGGTCGTGTTCCGAAGCAAGGATATAGAATTGGCGCTCGTGTTCAAAGCCGGGTATATGGACAAGTCTCATGGTCAGTCGAATTATGTGCCCAGCGAGATAGAGGTATTTGAGGAGTATTTTTTGCGTATAGATGCAACTCCCGAAAACAGCAAACGCATTGAGCGTATACGGAAGCATGATTCAAATGGTATTTCCTTCAGGGAAGTGCCAGACTTTAGAGAACGCGAGGACTTGCCACCGATAGACGAGTTGGAAGTAATGTCAATTAAGGAGTTAAAAGACCTGTGTGGCAAGCGAAAAGTGGCAGTGAGCGAAGAAGCCAGCAAGGAAGCAATCATGCTGGCGCTAATAAAAAAACAGTAAAAATCAGAAACACTAACAGGAGATGATGACATGTTAATGAAACTTAAATCTGCGGCTTTGGCTGCCCCGTGTATTCGGATGCGTTACACCGGCAAGTATGCGTATGCCACCTGGGTATTGGTCGAGACTGCGGCTACGCCTGTGCTTAGTTTGGGAGTGAGCGATACCAGTCTTGCAGCGGCGGCTACTGCCGCGCAAACGGTAATCACCGGCGACCTTACGTTTACCTTGCGTGATGTTGTTCAGTCCATCAATAACTGGATTGACACCACGGCTGCCCGCGCGGTTCTGCAAGGCGACTTCCAGGCTGGACTATACAATGCGCTTTACTCCGATGTTTTCGGTAACGGTACGGCTGCACAGTTTGCCGCCGCTACCGGTACGGTGCAGTTGAAGAATACTTGGGCTGGCGCCATAATCAAAGATGATGCTGCTAACGGTTCTTCGCACACATCCTTGATGATTGCGCCTCCTTCGATGAGTCCCGGCGGAATGGTTGCAATCAAGGAAGTTACGGGGCATCCCGGCACTTCTGGTACGCCGACGGTTACGCGAGCCATTTATGATATGGACGGTAATTCTCTGGTGTCAACTGCGGCTATTGGTTCGGCAACCGATGCGTTATTGGCGGTTGCGCTGCCCGCATTTGCGGAACCCGTAATCCTGTGCGATGGCCCTGTCATCGTGCGTGATACCGTTGAGACTTATGGGCACAACGATGCCACGACCATGCGCGTAATGTATTCGTTCCCGCAAGCCAAAAACTTCTAATCGGGAACAATAAAGTCTTAACCCGGTTGGGCGTGGTGCAAAAACTACGGCCAACCGGAAAGACAAGGAGATAAGATGATGAATGGAATTGTAAAAAAGATAAGTTTACTTGGTATTGCGCTGATTACGGCATGGAGTTGTCAAGCGGTTGATTATAACCAGCACTTCGGGCGGCCTGCGCGGGCATATCGTGTTGGTCTTGGGTCGGGGGAAGCTCCGTCTTCCGCTGACATGAAAGGTGTTGGTGTTCGTCCGGGCGACATCGTGATAAATACGGATGATGATGCGTTGTTTATCATGTCAACTACGAATGTTTATACCAAGATAGAGGCGGATGGAACTGTTACAATAGTGTCAATGGATATTAGTGACCGTATGGATATCGGTGGATGGGGTTATGCAGGTGAACACGCTCCGTTGGCTGATACAGACGAGACTCATACTATGGCTGGTTTCGGCCAGTTTAACGAGGTTTCTACTGTGGTTTCGGCTGGAAAGGTCATGGCGGCGAAATATTCCAGGCTTCTGATAAGTGAAAGCCAGACCAATTCGTCTACCTTTATTGGAACTGAGAGTCAACTAAGACTTCGTGGAGCCAACATCGGCGAGGGAGTTCATGCTGGACTCTGGGCTTATGCTGAGCAATCCGGGGTTTCGACTCAAAGCGATGCTGGCACGTTTGACGCCATAACTGCAACGGTTGAATCTGAGGCCACTTATGTTGTTGGTGCTACTGAGCAGATTTCAGGCATTACGCTTGATTCGTCTATTAATGCAGGTGCAACGATAGATGGAAGTGCCAACTTCTCTGCGGTATATATCAAGTCCAATGGTAAAGATTGGTTCAACGGTATTTATATTACCGGATGCGACAATGATATATTGCTTGATGGCGGGGCTACGATAGACCAAAGCGCCGCTGACACGCTGACGTTCACCGAGGACAAGGTTGATGTGGTTGGCGACTTTACAGCCAGTACGATTAAGGCCGATAATGGGATTACGTCTAACTTCACGTTCTTGTCGGCTACTGCGACTACCGGCAAAATGTGGTTCTCTGGTGGTGTTTTGACCAACGTAACGCTATCGGGTGAATAATCGCAATGAGAGAGATCGTGGCGGGTACGGAAAAATTACCTGCCCGCCCGTTCTTTCCTGATGAAGGAGGGAAGCTCATGGCGATGAAAAAACTTGCTACATTATTTACCAGTTTCGTGTTATCTTTGTCCGTATTTGCAGCTGTTCCACCGGTAACCTTTTACACCGATGTAGATAATCCTATTGCGTGGGAAGTAACCACCTATGCGGGGAATACCCCCACTATTACCGTAGGCATCCAGACCAATGGTGGCGCATATACCGGCTTGGGCGCTGGTTGGTCGGCATATTTGAACTACGGCAAAAATAACTACGCATCCGCACTCAAGACGATTACGGGAACGGTGGCGGCGGCTACGGGGATTGTGACGTTCAATTGCCTTACCAATAGCTTCCCTGCTTCCGGCGATTATTTCGCTGAGGTATACCTCCAAAACACCGATGCTTCCAAGATCACCACGGGTCAAGGCGTCATCCGCGTTAAGAAATCTCCAAGCGCAGGTTCCTACGGAGACTTGAATTTGAGTCCGCGCATTAACTGGGATATTTTGGTTAATCTTGGAACCGTCCCCTGGAGTGACTTTTCGACAAATTTTCTACAATCTCAAATCTCTGCCAACCTCACGTCGGCCAACGCAACCAGCGTAGTATTTCAGGCGCTACATGACGCTCAGGCGGCCACGAACGCCCTCAAGGTTGACATTGCCACGTTTAATGCCACTAATGCGTTGAAGGTAGATATAGCTACGTTCAATGCCACGAATGCCTTAAAGGTTGACGTGACGACGTTTAACGCCACCAATGCTTTGAAGGTAGATATGGCGGACTACATCATTGTGACAAACCTGTTTACTACTGGCAAGGTGGACTTGGTTACGTTTAATGCTACAAATGCTTTAAAGGTGGACACGGCTGTTTTTAATGCCACCAACGCCCTCAAGGTTGACTTGGTTACGTTTAATGCTACAAATGCTTTAAAGGTTGATGTGGCCACGTTTAATGCCACGAATGTTCTGAAAACAGATTTGTCAATTTATAGCGTGGCAACAAATTTGCTTTCTACTGGCAAGGTGGATTTAGTTACTTTTAAGGCTACTAATGTAGTATTACAATCGGAAATAGACGACAAATACCCATCGAGTAATCCGAGCAATTTCCTGACTACTACGGACAATCGTTTCGACCATCTTTACGTTGCCGATTTGTCCGTGTTGGGTGCGAACATCGGCACAAATAATCTGGCGCAGGGTGTTTATACTGGCGTTGTCAATTCAACTATTGCCTATACGGGTTCGGTAGGCGTTGTGGCTGGGCGAACATATGCCTATGGGTATTCCAAGATTTATTCTTCAGGCACTTCGACGCTTTCTATCGCGGGAAATTCCATAGTCTTAACGGCAGCGGAGAGCGATAGCAACTTTTTTACTTATCATTTAGGTGAAGGAAGCAATCTTGTCATTACGCTTGTTGGCACACCTTCTGCGTTATGCAGTGCGTCAAATATTTACGTGTGTCAATCCACCAATGGTGATGCGTCTGCGGCGCGTGATTTTAATGTAGGTAGGCGTCTTATTGTAGATGGTGCAATATTTACAGGCACCGACACAAATGCGGTATGGGGCAATATTACCGGGACATTAGCAAACCAACTTGATTTAACGAACACGGTGGCAAAGGCGGCAAGTGCGTTGCAGGCATCCGACTTGTCTGACCTTGAGGCCGCCACGAACGCGCTGAACATTGCGACGAACGCGTTGAATACGGCGACGAACGCGCTGAACACGCTGAAGCTCGACGCTTCTGAGACGAACGGATGGGAGATTGGGAGTCATGCGGGGCTGGCGACCGGCACACCACTCTATGTCGAATCCGATCCCAACTATGCAGTACAAAGCAACGCCATTTTAACGCACACCGAATCGGCGCATGAGGTTACTGCGGAAGGTGGTTTTCAGGCCGGCACAGGTGCTGCTGTAGGTTTAGGTGGTGCTGGCGGCGCTATAGGTATAACGGCTGGAGTAATAGGAGGTGGTGCTGTTGGGGATTCCGCGTATGCTTGGGATGGGGGTGCAGTTGGAAAAAACGCATATACTCTTGGTGGGGGAGCGATTGGGGATAGTGCTAAAACAGGGTATGGTTTTGCTGGTGGAAGATCAGCGTTCGCCACAAGCAATGGCCTTTATTCTGGAGAGGGTATAGACGCAATCCAACTTGGCGGTGGCGGCAACACCAATGCCGGAACATTGGGAGTCTACGATTTTCAACTTCAGGACGCCGGTGGAAATGTGCCGTTGGCGCGTATGACCAATGCGCTCGTATCGGTATCCGGCACAGCGGCAGAAGCCCTTGCGACCGCGAACGCGGCCTCGGCAACGCTTGCGGCCTCTGCATCTGGGTGGGAGCAGGCGGTAACGGATAGCGGAACGTGGACAAACAACGCCTTGTCTTGGGACGATGGGAACGGGTTGACCAATCTTGACCTAACGGCGTTGAACGCTGCGACAAATGCGCTGAACACTGCGACGAACGCGTTGAATACGGCAGTTACAAGCCTCAACGCTGCGACCAATGCGCTTAACACATACGCCACTAACGCCGTTTTGAAGTCTGGAAATCATGTGATGACTGGCAATCTGACGGCTGGCGACATCACGGCTACAAATCAAGTGTATGTTTCGAAGGGGTTGGCTGATAATAGTGCGGTAAATCGTGAGCAGCTGTATGATTTGCTTGCGGAGGCGAGCGTGTCTACTCTCTACGGGTCTACAAACTTCAACGCTTTTGGCTTAAGCGGAAGTTGGTTGTCTGCGCCTGATGAAAACACTACAATTTTCACAAACGCTTTCACATCTGCAAATGAGACTCTAAAAGTTGGTACGTTTTGGATGACCAACTCGACAGCCTTGATACGCGCTGGAACTTACAACGGTGTTTTCCACGCTGAGAGGGCAACGGGTAATGGGACTTGTTATAGTTATATTGAGTTGGTATATACCGATGATGATGGGGCTACGACAAATTTAATATCCACAAGCAATCCCAGTGGAACTATTATCGAGCATACCGAATATAGGGTCACAGCCATAAATATCAACAATATCGAGGATACCAGCTTGTATCTTGGTGCTTCTGTTTATATCGTAAAAACAGCTGGCAGCCAGGCAACAGATATTTTGCTCTTTCAAGGGGCTTCCCATCCCTCACGAATGGAAACTCCCGGCTTCGGTGAGACGGACATTGGTACTCGTGGTGCGACTAATCTTGTATTCACCGGCGATTGGAACACCGGAGTTTGGAATAGCACAACGCGCTCTATCACCGTTGCGGACCCAGGGTATACCGCATCAATATTTCCCGTTCTACGCTTGGATCTTGGTGGGCAGTGGACGGACTTTGAGTTAAAAGCCACCACAAACAATTTCACATCTCTTTGTTATTATTACATCTCGTCCGAGGATAATGCCGTTGCCGACGATACAAATGTCTGGGTGTATTTCACCGATGATTACCATGCCGATCCGCGTCAATGGATTCGACAGATTATCGGGCTTGATCGCAGCATTTACGATCAGCTTGAAAATCCATACAGTGTGGTGAAATCGGTTTATGTCTATCCCTCTCATAATTGCGCGGAGGACTGGGAAGAATGGATGAGCAAGTCCAACACGAATCTCGTATGGTCTTATGTCCGTTTCGACGGAGTTGATTATGAAAAGAACTACGACGACACAGGCGCGCGCTGGACAACGGTTCAACCTTCCGAATGGATTGCAGAGCGGGTTTATGTAGCTGAAACTTCAGGCGTCACGAACTCCGTGTTGACCAACAAGGTTGATGTTTTGCAAGCACCATATATGGGAGAACTCGGCGGAACGAATGGGGTCTACTGGACTGTTGGGAGCGATAAATACTGGATACTATTTGAATGAAATTCACCATTAACATTTTTATTATGATGCTTTTCGCGGTCTCTGGCTTTGCGAGTGATATTGTGCTTGGTAAAAATAATGAGATTACTTGGGGCGGAGAGAGTGGGAACAGGATTGCGTCGTTTGGTGGCATTACGGCCACGGGCGGCACGATGGTAACGAATGATGGATATATCTATCACAGTTTCTTGTCTGGTACTAATAACTTCGTCGTGCTGGTTAGCTCACAACTTTGTGAGGTTTTATTTTTCGGTGGTGCCGGGGGTGCTGGTGGCGGCGGTGCTCCGGGTGGGGGTAGCGGGGCAGGTGGTCTGATTTACACAAATATATATTTAAGTGGAACTAACATAGCCATAGTCGGCTCCGGTAGAGGTGCGGGAACAAATGGAATTGCCAGCACATTTGCGGGATTGACCGCGTGGGGCGGGGGACGGGGCGCAAGTTATCGTCCGTTTGCTGCCGCAGGGCCAGGCGGTTCTGGAGGTGGTGGTGCTGGGTGGAGTGCTGGGTATAACACATTTAATGGTGCGGCTGGAACTAACGGGCAGGGTTTTGCTGGCGGAAATGGGAGAGGTAATAACAATACTCCGTATGAAGCTGGCGGTGGGGGAGGCGCAGCAAGCGTCGGTTCAAATGGAGTTGCCGGGTCATACAAATCGGGTGACGGTGGAATTGGCAAAGAGTACGCACAATTCGCCATCGTCGGCGGGTCTCCGGCGGGTTGGTTCTGCGGCGGCGGGGGAGGGGCGGGAACGGATCAAGGAACAGTCGCGGGTGCAGGAGGCAAAGGT
>Ga0307928_10001655_pt1 | contig 16963 bp, 38 predicted proteins | sample AceLakmetagen232_FD_201815 | JGI IMG/M metagenome (GOLD analysis project Ga0307928, IMG submission 201815) | Saline water microbial communities from Ace Lake, Antarctica - #232 | ecosystem: Environmental > Aquatic > Non-marine Saline and Alkaline > Saline | place: Antarctica: Ace Lake... | reverse complement strand
GAAAGAAAAGCAAGAAGGAAAAGAAAGGTAAGGGAAAGAAAGACCCGGAAGAGAAGAAGGGAAAGAAAGGCAAGGGAAAGAAAGGCAAAAAGAACAAAGACCCGGAAGAGAAGAAGGGAAAGAAAGGTAAGGGAAAATCTTCCAGTAATTACGAAGAAGGGGAGAAGTATAAAGTAACCACAGATGATGGAACATGGTGTGGTGCAATTTTAAGAATATCTTCAAATGGTAATCTGAGGTTTAGATTACTTGGTGATGATAGACAAGAATTTGGACCTACTTGTACAGTTAATCCCGATGATGTAAAACTCAAACCTATTGATGATAGTGATGTTAAGAAGGGTAAGAAGGGAAAGAAAGATCGGGATGAAGAAGTTCCGTCAAAGAAAAAGAAAGGCAAGAAGGGAAAGAAAGATCGGGATGAAGAAGTTCCGGCAAAGAAGAAAAAGGGTGGTAAGAAAGATGGAGAGGATATTGCTAATGTATTAGAAGCCCTTTTCAAAGGCAAGTTTGGTGGCAAGAATCGTGGACCTTTTAACATTGATCGAAATCAGTTTGCAGAGATCAGTGGATACAAGAAAGTAAAAGATGACTTGTTAAATGAAACTCAAACAGAATTGCTTAATCTTGGTTTGGCCTTGATTGATGTTCCTGAAGAGGACATCCTGGTAGTAATTGAAGCCAAAAAGTTTGCTTCTTTAAGAAGTCCTTCTAAGAAGGAGTGGACAAAACTTTCTAAAACTTTCTAAACCAAAATAGGGTAGCAGGATATTATTACTTGTTACCCTATTTAGGATTGTATTAAAAATGATTTATGTGATGTGATGTAGGGGGATAATAATAATACATCTACCTGTCCTTAGAGACATGGGCCGATTATACACTTTGCTAACGGGTGGAGTTCTGTGAGTCTACTAATGCTTTCAAAATGAAGAAGCCTGCGAGATAAACAAAGTGTGGATACCCTGTTGGTGCAAAACCGGCCATCACTTATTTTTTAAAATAGGAGAAAATTATGAAAATTTCCAAAGCAACATTACCAAGACTTCGTAAAAAAGTAAATCAATTGAAACATGATAACTCAACAAGTTATAAAATCGGACACATTAATAATGCAATAAAAACAAGATCAAAGTAGTGGGATAAATATGATGCAGTGTAGGGGGACCCGGTAAAGCCGGATGGAATAATACACTTCCAGTATTGTCTATAAAGACAATTTTTATTAAGCACCTTCCAGCTATAGAATATTTTTCCGTATCAAATAACATGGAATGTCTTCTGTAGTTAACCAGGATCGAGTACCAAGTGTGGATACCCTGTCGGTTAAAATCCGGCCATCATTTTATTACTACTTACTACTATTAGGAGTATAAAAAATGAAAACGTTTACTACCAAAGAATGTGAAGCACTAATAGGAATTGACTATAAAAAAGTAAATCAGTTAGTGATTAGAAGAATGATAGAACCAGAAAACCCTTTTCCAGGAACAGGTAAGTCAACTCTATTATCCTTAAAGAATCTTTTAGAGATTAATTGTATTCATTGTATGAAAGGAATGGGTTATAAACCTATAATCATGATTTTGGAGCAATTACAAAAAAACTTTTCTGATATTTTTGAAAAAGAAATTCCAGAAAATACAAAAAATGACTTAATAATTTATTCCAATTTTAGTGATAATAATGAACCAACAGTAAAGGTAGCGGAATTACAAGTGTTTAATGAAATAAATTTTTTAACTACTTTATTGGAAACAGGAAAGGTTTGGATGTCAATAAATATAAGTGCAATGAAAAGGGATTTGGTTGAAAAAATAAGGGTACATTTAAAGGAGTACAAAAAATGAAAACAACTCAAAGAAATCTTGTTCTACTCTTAAAAAAGTTTTTGTCCCAAAAGAATATGATAGTATCTCCTTTTATGATTACTACTAACTGCTTATTTTTGGATCAAGTTACATCTGGAACAACAAGAACACAGCTTTCTAAAAAATTAAGACTGTATAAAATAGACTTGGATAAATCACAAAAACAACTTAAGAAAATAACTTCCACAAAGGGAGTAAATATAAAATCTTTTATAAATGTAATTCCTAAAATTAAAATACCTAACAAAACTTATTTTAGACCGATAGTAGTAAAAGATAGAAAAAAGATAGAGAAGAAATATAACTTAAAACTAAAACTCAGAAAAAATGATAGATTTATAATCAGTTCTTTACTATCTTTAAAACTAAAATGGAAAGATTCTTTTGAGTCTTATAAAGGACACTTTCATATTACTAACGATAAGTCAATTTCTACAACTTTGTTACATACAATTAGAACCTTCTCTATTTCCGAAAGTAGTGTAAATCAAATACTTAAAATTCCTTATAAAGAAACTGATTTATCTTTAATAATATATCTTCCGATAAAAGGTAAAATTCCTCTTTTGACTAAGGAGTGTTTAGAAGCAAAATTTATAAAAAAGAAAGTAGAAGTAAATCTTCCTGAATTTAATATAAGTAATAAAATTAATATTCAGGCTTTCCTTAAAGAAATAGGAATTACTTATTTGTTTGATAATCATGCTAACTTTTCTAAAATAGATAAGGAAAATTTAACTTATCTTAGTAACTTTAAGCAACAAAATAAAATAGAGGTAGATGAAAAAGGTACAAAAGCTTATTCTAAAACAACAATAGTTGGACGTACAAAAAGTAAAGTATCAAGAATTGTTCCAATTACATTTAAAGCTAACAGACCTTTTTACTTTACTATAGTAAATGGAAAAAATAATATTTTATTATTTGGACGACTTATAGATCCAACGAAAGGAGGTAAAAAATAAATAAACAAAATTAACTTAAACCCTTTAAAAGGAGAAATTGTTATGAAATTTAAAAAAGGTAGTAGAATTGTTGTTGATTTAAAGAAAGACGGAATATGGATTGGAACAGTTAAAGCAACAGGTAAGAATATCAAAGTCAGGTTTGATGATGGTGATGAGATGAGCTTTACTGCTAACGATAAGGCAATACTTGGGGAAGGAATAAAGAAAAAGAACAAAGAAGAAATCTCCAAGAGAGATCTGAAGAAATGGCTGGTAGGAAGTAAAAAGGACAAGAAAGAAACTGGTAAGAAAGAAGACAAGAAAAAGGCCGGTAAGAAAAAGAGTGGTAGAGGAAAAGGATTGACTGCCAAGAATATTTCTTTTAAAGGATGTGATACTCCTATTGAAGAAGTAATGGGAAAGAAAAAGCTGGCCTCCGGAGAGATGGTGAAAAAGATATGGGACTATGTAAAGGCCAATGACCTCAGAGAATAAACCTTCCTAAACTACTTATCTAACAAGAGGGGAGGATTATTTCTCCCCTCTTTTCAAACTTTCTAATCTAACAACCAAATCTATTAAACGACTTTGTAAAAATTGTATAGTAACGGCAGAGCTATATCTACTTGAAGGAGAAGTAAAATGATAGAATATACTACTAAGGAATTATCTAATTTATGTAACATAACTAATAGAACAATTAGATTTTATTTAGAAGAAGAATTATTAACCACAAAAAAATCTTTTGGTAAAGGTAAAGTAAGAAGATATAATTCCAGAAATTTATCTGAAATTAAAATAATAAGACAAATGACTTTACTTGGAATAAGAATTAAACAGGTTAAATATATTATGAAAACTCTTAAAAAAATTGAAGATAAGAGTTTTCATAATATAGTTTTAATACGACTTGTGTATGATAAAAACTTTTTATTACAGATAACTACTTACAATAATCAAAAGGAAGAAATTAAAGATAAGAAAGATATTGATTCTTATTTAATATACCTATTAATAAATATTAAACAAAACGACTTAAAAAAGGAGAAATAAAATGAAAATAGAAAAAATTTGTGGGGAATCTTTTAATGAAATGAGAAGTAAATATCCTGGGATGACTACAGGAGACTTACAATCTGTAGCTACTTTCATACAAATACTGAAAGATAATTGCAAGAATAATAAATTTACTTTCTTTTGGTTAGATGGCGAAAGAGAGGTATTGGAAGGAATAACTCATATTGATGCAATAAATAAATCAGGGTATTCTAAAATAGCTATGTCAGCCCTTGATTTCTATTCTGAAGGAGATGATGATAGTTATATTTGGGATAATGGTTGGACTAAAAAATAAATTAATCTTTTAATCAAAAGGAGAAGTAAAATGAAAATAGAAATTTCTCAAGAAGGAACAGATCAAAAAGAGGATATTGACTTTACTTTAAATAAAGGAGACTTTATCCTCAAAATAAATGGTCTAAAAAAAATCAAGAAATATTCTTTTTATGTTAAAGAAGATGGAACACTTTCTATGTCATCTGCACTTATGGAAATAGAAAATTCTGTAGTAAAATTTTATCCTATAGTCTTGAACAAAGCAGAATATGAATGTTTTAATAACACTCATGCCACTGTCTATGAAAAGGAAATAAGATAGGGAGAAATTATAGACAAACGACTTAGAAAAGGAGAAGTAAAATGATATACTTTAATCTTTACATTTTTGAACAAACAGGAGAAGTTAACTCAATATTTGATATAATACAAAGTGTTCCTTTAAATACTAAAGGTAGTATACAAAAAAATAAAAAAAGTATCCTCAAAGCTTTTCGTAAAGATAGAGAGGAAAGTATAATAGGACCCTCAGTCCCAGACAAAAATCCTTCCGAAGATATTTCTACTGTTGAATTTTATTATACTCCATGTATGGTAAAACAAAAAAATTATCAAACAAATTATCTTTCTTATACAATATCTGAAACCATTCAAGTGATAGATGCCTTTACTTGTATTGGTTCAAGGTTTGGATTAAAACCTTTATCGGTTATTGTGGAAGTATGTCAATCTAATTGTGGAGGCAACCCTATTTGGGCAAATATCTATTATGTTGCTAACAGCGAAGTACCTGCTTCTATAATAAGAGTAAATAATTTTTCTACTTTTATAGATAGAGAAAATATAGTCACTGAGGATTAAGAGAGAAAGTAAATAACTTATTAAAAATAAACTTAAAAAAGGAGAAACAATGGAAAAAGAATTAGAACAAATCTTTAATAGAATTAGTGAAATATCAGAAGAACATTGTGAGGATTATCCTAATTTAGAAGAAAAGGATACTCTTGAAAAACTGTGGGCTATTTCAACCACTTTACAAGGAATAACATTAGCCAATGAGGACTGTCATAACGTTATTAAAACACTTCAAGAAAAACTTGGATTAACTGTGGAAGAATTACTTCCTATATTCGAGAACATACAAAATCAAAAAGACTACAAAAGAAATTTCGCTTATAGAATATACAATAAACCTTACAGAAAATTAAAAAGACATGAAATAATTGAAAAAGGAGCAATGCAATCATGGGGAGGTGGAGAACTTCAACCTATAGTTCTTTACAGTGGTATAGAAGGATCTACTCCTAATGAATTTTCAACAGAAAGAGATTTCTATAATCCTGTTTAAAACAGACAAAAACGATGTAGAAAGGAGAAGTAAAAATGAAAATTATGGTTGTATTTGATGATGATGGAGTAAAAATTACTGGAGAAGATTTTGAAATTAAAGGTACAAACATGATTGTTTATGCAGTAGCTAAATTTCTGGATAACAATGCAATACAGGGTTCTATAAAGGAATTTACTGATGATTTAGCCAGAGTCATCACTTTTGAAATAGAAGATAAAAATCTTTTACTTTTAAATATAGAAAAAGTAATGACTCTGGCTATTTCAAAAGTAAATAAAAAGGAGATTAATTATGTTTAGATTAAAAGAAAAAGTAATGGTAGAATGTGATTCAGGATTAGGAACTGGAGGAGAAACTAAGATAGTAAAGATAGATATACGTTACAATGAAAAAACTGGAAAACCTTATAAAGTGTTTATTACAGAAGAAGGTCAGGGATTTGATAAAGATGGACATCCTCTAAACCCACCTTGGGCTTATAAAATGATTAAACTTTAAAAATAAATAAAAAGGAGATTAGTTATGGCTATTGAATGTTATGAAGTATTAAATGACTTGACAAAAGAAGTAGATATTACACAACGAAAGATTACACATCAAGTTATAGAACTTCAAAAGGAATTATTAAAGGTACGTAACAGAAAAGTAAGATTTATATTTGATAACCTTGAAAGGCTACTGGAGTTAAAGAAATCTATTTCTATTGTCCTGGAAAGGAATCAAGATAGTTTCAAAAAACCTAAAACTAAAGTAATGAACAACATCAAAATAGGATTTTCTAAAACCAAAGCAGATGTTACATGGGAAGATACTGAGGATCTTATTAAAGCAATTGAAGAGAACTTATCCCATATAGGTATTCAATTAATTAAGACAACTAAAAAACCTCTTAAAAATGCTTTACTTCAATTAACACCTAAAGAAGCAGACCTAATAGGTTTGGATATTATACCTTCAGAAGATGCAGTATTAATTAAAACTGTGGACAAAGAAATTGAAAAGTTGATTAAAGAAATTAATGAGGAGTATATTGAATTGCTTAAAAAGAAGAAAAAGTAACTTGACAAAAAATACAAATTATGTTATAATACATAAAAAATAAAGGGGGAATTAAAAATGTCTGATACAATTAAAGCTGTATGTGAATGTAAAGAATTAAGTGAAACTGAACTTGTAGTTGGTATTGAAGTTAGTCCTTTTAATAGTTGGGGAGGTTGGACTTGGTTATTTCATATACTTATGATTATCATTACAGGAACCTTTTGGATTTTCTTTATTATAGGATATTATATAAGTAAAGGTTCTCATTATGAGTGTCAATTTTGTGGAAAAACTATTGAACCAATTAATCACAGATAAATAATAACAGGAGAAGTAAAATGACAATTGCCAATAAATTGGAAGAAAAAAGAAGAAGGTATGAAGAACTCAAAAGAGGGAAAAACAAATACACTTTCAAAGATGATGGCATAAAAAGAACTCATGACAAAATGTTTTTATTGGATGTTAGTCTTTCTATGAGTGGAAACAAACTCCAGAATGCCAAAATTGCGTTAGACAAATATATTAAAGCAGGAGATGGTTTAATAGTATTTGGGGAAGAAGCACATTATATTCCTGAAGGACAATTAAATACTATTCAACCTTATGGATTAACTGCAATGCTTCCTGCTATAGTATTATCAATGAAATATAATGCAGTAGAAATTATAATAATAACTGATGGTGATCCTAATGAAGGTGGTAATACTATGGATGTACTTGAATATGTTTCTGATTTAACAGGATTCAAAATTGATACCATTGGTATAGGAGATGATTGTGATATTTCTTTTCTGGAAACTTTATCTGAAGGAACTGGAGGTAAAAGTATACACGTAGATTCCCCGGAATATTTAGATGGAGCAATTGCTTTACTATATGCTCCTTCTATTCAATTAACAGAAGGATAAAAACAACTAATAAAAAAGGAGAAGTAAAATGAAAAATAAATGTTATAACGGTGGAGATAAACATAAATTTGAGTCAAGATATGATGATGAAGGTATTTTACCTAAATTATCTGAGGAACTTGTTACTGAAGCACTTATACGGGAAGCTTTAGATGACTTAAAGGACTTATACGTAAAACGAATTTATGTCAAAGATATTTGTGTATGGTGCGGGAAAAGTAGTAAAAGAGATTCATAATAATAGTAGCTGGTACGACTTTGGTTTTATTTTATAAGGATAAAAAAGGAGAAGTAAAATGAAAAAAGCAAAGTGGATAGTTGATGTAAAAACCTCTTTATTAAGTGATGAAGAAGTCACAGAATTTGAAGAAGGAATGGAAGACGGAATTGAGTTGTATGAAATCTCAGCTATAAAAGAGTATGATGAACTTAGGATAAGGTCATTGGGATGGAGTGCAGCAGATGTAAAAATTATATTATTTAGTGAAGATCATAATCCTTTAACATGTGAGGACATTGTTCCTGAAGAAAGAATTGAATGGGCCAAAAAAGTAACTCAAGGATTTTGTGACTTGTTAAATAAAATGGAAACAGACAAGTAAAAGGAGAAATATGAAATCTATAAGAGTCATAAGCATGGATGAAGTAGTTGCCGTGAAAGGTGTGATTAATGACATCTATGAAGTTGAAATAGGTTATCGTAAGAATAAAGATCTTGATGGCAAGACTCAACAGGTGATAAAACATGCCATTGAACAATTGAAGAAAGGAAACTTTGTATTCTTAGAAGGAGTGAAGGAGGAATAAAATGAAAATTAGTAATAGAGTCTTGACTGAACTACAAGATTTTGTTTTTTCACATAAAATGTCAGAAGTTGTTAAGATTAAACGCTTAATTGATAAATAAAGGAGAAATAATTATGATTAATGGAAAATGTTTTTCCGATGTAGATGAATTTAAGTATGAAATTTGGCCTACCGAATTTTATGATATACCAATAGAGGGAGCTTGGGTTCAAGCTGAATCTGGAAGAATAGCACAAATATGTAAAATTATACATACTACACGAAAGTTCATTAAAATAGAAATTATAAAAATAATTAAAAAGGAGGAAGAATAATGACACTAACAAGACTACTAATAATAGGATTAATAATGGTAGGATTATATATAGCACAATCTATTGCTTTAATGAATATTAGTACTAACCCTAATATCCTTTCCAAATTGGATTTTATATCAACTAAAGTAGATTTAATTCTATCCATTAAGGATACTAAACCTACTTTAAAGATACAAAAAAATATTTCAAAATTAAAACCAAATTTAGATAAACAAGTAGTCAAACTCATTTCAGAATCTATTCTAAAGTATTCAACTAAATTCAAACTTCCACCTAATTTAATAGTTTCTATAATCAACAGAGAATCAAAATTTGAAATAACAGCAAAAAACAAAAGTGGAGCAGAAGGACTTATGCAAATAATGACTAAAGTACATAAGGACAAAATTAAAAAATTAGGCATAACAAGTAAAGAAGTATTTTATATTGATAACAATATACATTTAGGATGTTGGATACTACGAGAATACTACAATGAATCTAAATCAATATATTTAGCTTTAAGAAAATATGTTGGTGGAGAACATCCTGAATATATTAAAAACATATTTACTACATACATTAATTTTGATATGCAAGGAGAAGTAAAATGAAATTAAAATATCTTGTAATGGATAATTTAGGAAGTTTAAGGGATACAACAGGTTTCATAATCTTTCCTGAATTTGAATTACATTCCAGTGTTGCCTATAAATATAAAAGTGTTCTTTCTAAAACAGGTAAAGAACATGTAATGGGAGCAGGATTTGTTCAGTTAATACCAAGAAGTGAAGATAGAATAGAGGCACATTGTTACGGGAGGTCAGGGAGCTTAAATATTGATAGTAGGAAAAAAGATAGTAAATTATTAACAAGTTATATTAATAGGGAGTAATAAAAATGGGAAACAAATGTTATAACGGAAGAAGTAGAACTTGAACCAAAAGTTACTTTTAGAGGAATACTTCTTCCTATGTCTGCAGAAGAATATAGAAAACTACTTGTAAAAAAAGATTACGTTAAAGATGTTTGTGTCTGGTGTGGAAAAACTATTAAAAAAGATCAATTATGATTTTGTTGACTATCTTAATAAAATTAAAAAAGGAGAAGTAAAATGAAAGGACAATTAAAGTTTAACATGATTCAAAATTGGAATGAAGAATTTCCAGATTTAAAACCTTATGAAGTAATTAAATTAAATAAAGAGGAAAACAAGGAAGGATATTCACACTGTGATGAATATGGAAAATCTGATTATCTTCCAGGTTTGGGTAAGAAACATGATTATAGATCTTTTGTTGCAGCAGATGAAAATACTGTATTAGCTTTTCTTGGAGAGTCTTTTGAAAAAAATGGTAAAACATTCCTGAAGGTATTTCAAGGAGATAAAAAAGTCACCTAAAGTTGTAGTTTGTAAGGAGTAATAAAAATGAAAACGTATATAAAATATTTATATTGGAAAATAAAAAGTAGTATAACTAATTACCTGTTATCATTTAAATTAATTGCTTGGTTAAAATGGTTAATAGAAAAACGACCTTATATTACTTATAAAGGTTATAATTGTGGTCTATGTGGTAAATGGGTGAACAAAGAATTTAGTATACCAGAATATAAATCTTGTGGACGTTGGTGGGACACTTGGGGAATTTGTATAAATTGTAAAAATTAAATTTAGTAATACTATACCTTGGGTGTTCGTGCATCTGTTCTAATCTATTTCACTGGAGGAAAGAACTTTAGAGCATAACGGCATTTTCAGGGTATTATTTAAAAGGAGAAGTAATGTCTCAAACCGACTTGACAAAAAATACAAAATATGTTATAATACATAAATTATAAACACTATAAAAAAGGAGAAGTAAAATGAAAAAGAAAGTATTGAAGTCTAAATGTAAAGTAGAAGCTGTAGAAAATGTAAAAAATCCAAGACACTTAGCTGATAAATTTGAAATTATGATTAAAGATTTAAATCAATATTTAAATAAAGCAGAAAATGAGATAGAAAAAATTATAAAGAATCTTGAAGAAAAAACAGGTATAATAATAACTTCAATTGAACTAAATGAAGATGATACTTTATATGATGAGGCATATGAAGATTCTATTCATGTAACTCTTACACATAATTTATTTAATAAAGTAAAGTAATTATTTAAATTAAAAATGACTTAAAAAAGGAGAAATATAATGTTTAAAAAGAAAGGTATTAGTAAAAAAGAAGATGTTATAAAGGAAACTGTAGAAGAAAATGTAAAAAAACCAAAACACTTAGTTGATGAAATTGAAAAACTTACTAAAGACCTGAATCAAAAATTAAACAAAACAGAAAAGAAAATAAGAGACATTCTTATAAACCTTGAGGACGAAACTGGTATTACAGTAACGACAATTAATATTACCAAAGATGATGATCAAGGTATAACAGATGATAATTTAGGTATAAATATAAGAAGAGATTTATACTATGATGAAATTTTTGGAATTAGGAAACATGAAGGAAGAAAACTTGAAAAGTGGCATAAATAAGAAAGTAGTAGTAGTAATCCAAAAGGGGATTAAGGAGAAGCAAAAATGAAAAAGAAAAGTAGTATTAAAAAAGAAGGTATTATGAGGGAAGCTGTAGAAGAAATAATAGGATCATTTATAGCCAAATACGATAAATTAATTGACATGAAATCAAAAACAGAACGATTGGAGGATTTAGAAGAGGAAAGATCCTATCTTGATGATGATATAGACAGTGGCATGAATAATGTAAGAGAGGGGTTGGATTTAATAAATATAGGATTGGATTTTATATCAAAAACATTAGAAGAAATAAATAAATTAGATAAAGATATTGAAACTGAAAATATAAAACTTGGAAAGGATAAAAAGAAAAGAATATGTAAGTATGAGGGTTGTTCCTATTACGACAAAACTGCTAAGACTTATTGTTGTAATGCTTGTTCTGCTGACGCTTATGTTACTAAAAGACTTAACAAAAAAAAAGAGGAGGAAAATAAAAATGGAAGATAATGAACAATATAAAAATGATAATGAACAATATAAAAATGATAATTATGAAACTGGTTTGTATAATAGCACTTATAAATCTTTTGGAAAAATGCACATTGCTACAAGTTATGATAAATGTTGGTGTGGAATTCCGATTGCCAAAGCCGGAGAAATTGAAGAAGATAATTTCATTGATGTGGTTACTTGTAAGGTGTGTAAAGAAAAATGGATGATACTTCATGAAGAAGATTCTAAAGAATGGTAAAATACAAAGTTGGTTAAAAATAAACTAAAAAGAAGAAAAATATACAAATTAAAAGGAGAAGTAAATATGTATAAATACCATAAAGTTATTGGGATACGTAAAATGAGATGGGATAAATGTTGGCATATCTTATATAAGATCAATAATCAAATAACATGGGATAGGGTCAGTAAAAAAGAAGCTATGGATATTGAAAAACTTATCTAAAAAATTTATTAAGAATACTACTTTTCTATATAATATAAAGGAGAAATAAAATGAAAAATAGTGACTTAACATTTATTTTATTTATTTTAATATTGCTTATATGTGTGATATAAAGGAGAAAAATGATTAAAATAATAGAATTAGATTCAGTACATTTTAATAATAAAATATGTAATAATTGTGAAAAGAGATATAAAAAAGAGGGTTCAGTTAAACTTCTTAAAATTGGTACTTCATCTCATAAACTTTGTAAAGCTTGTTTAAAAGAAATCCATAATCAAATTCATCAAAAATGTGACCTTCCATTAATGCATACCTCTATTAAATTATAAAAAATATACAAACTAAAAGGAGAAGTAAAATGAAGTACATAAGACATAAAGAAGATGGTGTATACATTATCCCTTTACAGTTATGTATGGCAACTGTAGCAAAAAAACTTTTTGGACCTGAAGCAGTACATGAGGTTATCTCTGGTGGGTACTTAAATTTAGGTATCCTTAAACCTGTTCCTATGGGTAGATCTATATCACTTAACTTAGATCCTTTACCAGATGATGTTGATGTTATGATAAAACAATTTACCAAAATAACAAAACTATCAGATGAAATAGATAAAAAAGATATTGGAAAACTGATAGATGATGTTGATAGCCTTAAAATAGAAAATCTTACGTTAAAAAAAGAAGTTAAAGAACTAAAAAGGAGAAATAGAAATGATTGATAAAGATGACTTGTTACAAAGGGCAATTGATGGTGCGGATTTCCTTGCAAGGATGGTTAAACCAAATGGTAAATTTGTTTATGGTTACAAAGATCCAAATACAAATAAGGAAATAGAAGGATATAATATTCTCCGTCATGCAGGTTGTATATGGGCTATGTTAGTAATTAATGAAATAGTTCCTAATAAAGAATACATGAAAAAATCTAAGTTAGCTTTAGATTGGATGATTAAAAAACGTGTTCACTTTTATAAGGAGTTAGATGTTTGGGATGATAAAGTATCTATGATAACAGAAGGAGGGAGTGCTAAACTTGGTGGAAATGGACTTGCTACTCTTGCTTTACTTAAATACAATCAATTTCAATCTAACTTAAAATATTCAAATCTTGCTGAAGAATTAGTAGATTATATTTCTTTATTTTGTGTAGATTCAAATGGTCAGTTTTTATACCACAAAAGAAATGTCAAATTTAATGTAGCTACTAAATTTGTTTCAGGATTCTATCCTGGAGAAGCAGTTTTAGCTTTGTGTGAATATGACAAATATATAGGTGCAAGTATTCATTCAGAAATGATTAAAGCAATTTTTGATTACCATTTTAGATTAAGAGAATCTACCAAACATATAAGAGATCATTGGATGATACAAGCAATAGAACAAAGCGGATTAAAAAATAAATATCAGGACTATACAAATTCAATTGCTTATGAAGAAATAAGAACTAAACCTTCTAAAAAACCTGGACCAACAGCTTGTAGGTCAGAAGCTTTACTTTCCTTTTTAGAAATATCAAAAGATACAAATCAACTTGCAGTAATGAGATCCTATCTTGATAAATTTATAAAAAAGCAAATGAAAATGCAAGTAAGGGAAGGTAGACATAAAGGAGGTTTTCTTTGGAGTCCAACTGATACCACTTTAAGATGCGATTCTGTCCAACATAATATTTGTAGCTTCATTCGTTATTATAAATTATTAAAGAAGGAGAATTAAAAAATGGACTATGTAAAACTTTTATCAGAACAAATAATAGAAATATTATCAACACCTTTTGCTATTTTAAAAGACGTTGCTAAAATATTTGAAGATAGTGGAATCGATTATGCTATTACAGGTGCTATTGCAATGGATATTTATAATTATAAAAGAAGTACAGATGATTTAGATATCCTTATTTCTAAGAAAGGATTTAAAATATTAAAAGATGAGCTTGTAGGAAAATATTTCTATTTTAGAAAAGGGACTAAAAAGAATTTATATTACAATGGTCCAGTAGGAAAAGTTGAAGTAGATATAATAGTAGAAGGAGATAACAAAAGTGGAGTAATAATACCAAATCCGAGACATATCCGAAATAAAATTGGAGGAACATATTTTGTAACATTAGAAAAATTAATTGAAATTAAAATAGCTGGTGGAAATCAACCTATGCGTGAATATGACTGGCCTGATGTAAAACGTTTAATTAGAATAAATAATCTTGAAAGAAATTTTTCTAATAAATTAGATAGAATATTTAGAAAGAAGTACTTAGAATTTTGGGATAATATTTATGAATAAAAATTAAAAAAGGAGAACTAAAAAATGGAGTCACATAAAGAAATAATTCGCTTTGTTGAATTTATATCTAATAAAAAAAGAAAAACTATTCATTTAGTAAATATTTCATCTATGGCTATGAAAAATCTTCCTGAAGATGAGGAACACTCTAATATTGGAAATATAATTACAACATTATGTGGTTATGTTATTTATGGAGTAGATAAATCTTCAACTAAATATAATAAAAAAATAATATGTAAACATTGTCTTAAACAATTATTAGTTGATAGATATGATAAGTATCAATTTGCGAGTCCAAAAGAAGAAAAGGACTTGATGGAATATGCAAAGGAATATGCAAAGATCCTTATATGTAAAGGGTATTAAATCAAAAGTAGGAGAACTTAAAACTCTTAATTATAAGCATTTATCTGATAAAGACTTAGGAAAATTGGCAGCAGCTATTCTTAGATCAGATGTTACTAATTACATAGTAGAACCACTTTTAAAAAAGAAGGTAACTAAATGAAATGCTTACGATGTGGACGGTGTTGTTTCTATTCTATAACAATTATACATCCCAATTCTGTTAGAGAAAATTTGGATTTACATTCCTTAAAAGAAAAAGATTCAATGTTTCTGGATGGTAGTAAAAAATGTCCACATCTTTCTTGGAAAGGAAAAGATGCAGTTTGTGCTATCCATCATTACTCTTGGTTTAAAGGTACACCTTGTGGCCGATTTACACAAGTAGAATCTTCTCCAGATATACTTTGTAGAATAGGTGAAATGTTACGAACTAATGAGGAATCATGGAAATTTTTAACTAAACAAATAATCTAATAAAAAAGGAGAAATAAAAATGGGTGTAATATATGAACCTAAAAATGCAGCTAAAGAATATGCAGACTTAGCTCTTAATATGTATATTGGATGTCAGCATGGATGTACTTACTGTTATGCTCCAAGATCTACTTTTAAGAAAAGGGAAGAATTTGTTAACAACGCTGAAATAAAGAAAAATATTATTGAACGCCTGGAAAAGAATTTAAAATTACTTTCAAAAAAGAAGGTTAAAAGACTTCCAGTATTAATGTCTTTTTCCTGTGATCCCTATCAACCTATTGAGGAAGTTGAAAAAGTAACCAGAGTTGCAATTCAAATGTTAAATAAACATAAGTTTCCTGTTAGGATATTAACTAAAGGAGGTAAACTTGCACAAAGAGATTTCGATCTACTTGTAAAAAATAAAAAAAATGAATTTGGAGTAAGTTTAACTTTAACTAATAAAAAACAACAAAGGGAATGGGAGCCAGGAGCAGCTACTCACAAACAAAGAGTAGCAAATCTTAAGAAAGCTAAAAAACTTGGTATTAAAACCTGGGTAAGCTTAGAACCAATATTGGATCTTAAACAAACTTTAAACATTATAGATTCAACTCATGACTTTGTAGACCGATATGGAGTAGGTAAATTAAATTATAACAAGCATCAAAGGACAATTGATTGGAAGGAAGCAAAAAAAAAGATTGTAGCAAAGTTAAAATCTTATAACAAGAAAACTGTAATTCATAAATCTTTAAAAGAGGTATAAACCAACTTAACATATTTTTTTAAATATGTTATAATGTATAAAAATTGAGTAATAAACTTTCAACTAAATAGGAGACAGACATGACAAAAAAAGGTGATCCAAAAAAGGTAGAGAGGAAGTATACTAAATTAGTTAATCGTATTGATACTTTAAGATATTATCAATCTATTATAGAAGATGTTTTTGATATGGTAGACCATTATGGTTCAGTAGCTATTGCAAAGATGCATGTTTTAAAAATTGTACAATCAGTTGGTGTAAAAGCTGGATTACCTTCAAATGAAGAAGTAGATATTCAATTGTATGATGCACTTAGAATTGGTTTGAATGACCCTGAATATGATATAAGTTAATTTGCTTCTAACAAAAAAAGAGGACAGATATGAAAAAACAAATTAGTAAAAAAATACAACTATTTAATCGTATATTTATATGTCCTTTGTGTTGCTCTGATTGCAAGGGTGAAGTTACTATGGGCCTTAAATATCGTGCAACTAAATCAAAACCAAAAAATAAGTTAGTGTGTGGTGGATTTATTAAATAATAATAAAAAGGAGATATAATATGTCATTAGTAACTCAGGAAATATTTAAACTCACTAATAATTGGATTGATCTACCAGATTATAAAATTAAACCTGAGTCAGAATACCATAGTATGAGAGGAATGCAACCAAGATCCTATAAAGAATTATTTAACCAACAATATAGATTACTTATTTCTCCGTGTGGTAGTGGAAAGACTTATTCTATACTTTACTTAACAGCCGGAGAATTTATTACAAAACCTACCAAAACTATTATAGCAGTTCCTCAAACCCTTATTGCCAATGGGTATTTATCAGCTAAGTTATTACTCCCTAATAATAAAAAGGTTGATTGGCATATTCTTAATAAACTAAATCTATGTTCAGATAATAAAGTAGTTCAGGAAGCAAATACTAAGACTATAATTGATTTTTTAAAAGCACCTTGTGTTCCTGATATATTATCTGCTAATGTAGTAATATGTACTCACCAACTATTAGCTTTTCTGTATGCTAAATTACAAAAGAAAAAACAACTTAGT
>Ga0307928_10001654_pt1 | contig 16976 bp, 24 predicted proteins | sample AceLakmetagen232_FD_201815 | JGI IMG/M metagenome (GOLD analysis project Ga0307928, IMG submission 201815) | Saline water microbial communities from Ace Lake, Antarctica - #232 | ecosystem: Environmental > Aquatic > Non-marine Saline and Alkaline > Saline | place: Antarctica: Ace Lake... | reverse complement strand
TAGAGTTAGAGAAATTTCTAAGCAAAGGATATAATCTAAATATTGAAAAGCTAAAGAAGGAGTTTATTAAAAAGAAACTAAGAAAATCATTTCCAAATCTTAATTTTGATAAAATAAGGGAACTATACTTATATCCTCCAAAAAAACTACCAACATATTATGATGAAAACAAATATATAACAATAGATGCTTTTGTATTCAGGAAATACTTAATAGGAATAATCCAAATGATATTTAATCACATGGATCTAGTTGTTTGCATCATAGGGGATGAAGGAGCAGGAAAATCATGTAAGTGTAGTCAAGATATGTTTATCCTTTGGTGGTTAATGAAAGAACTGGGAATAATAGATTACCCATTCAATATAAACGAAATCTTTGTTAATACATTAAGGAAATTCTCAGAATTAGAAGATAAATACTACGGAGTACCCTTTAGGATATTAGGACTAGATGAAGGGAACGAACTTAATAGACAAGATTGGAAAGAGGATGATGTAAAGTTATTCTGGCAAAGACTAAGAAGGGAAAGACACGAACAAAGAATTAAATTTATTAACATCCCTGTTTTGGGAGAAATGATTATAAATATAGTATTAAGTAGAATAAATTTTATATTCAATATGAGGAATAAGAACAAAGCAGAAACAGGAACTTTATACAAAGGAGATTATGATTTCTATATCATTCCAAGAGGAGATAAAATATTCTCCCCTTTCCTAAGTAGAGAACTTTCTAAAGAAGAAATCAAAAATAAGCTATATTTAAATCTTAAAGATAAATCTTACCTTAAAGGGATCCCTAAAGATATTAAAATTAAAACCTGCCATTGTAACGGAGTATGGGGATTTGCAGAAAAAGATTATATCAAAGAACTTAAAGAAACAAACAAACAATATACAATAACAAAGGGATTAAAGTTTGGTACATCTGAAACATTTGCTTTTTACAAATCAAGATTCACACCTGCCAAAGTAAACATAAGTAAGGATAGCGTATTCTATCCATCCCTAAATAAAATGATACATAAAATTAAATCTTTTTGGAATAACGATCCAGAACTATTAACAAAATATACAAACATATTCAAACAAAAACAGGAGGAAAAAGACAATGACGGAAGAAAACCAACAAGGGAAAAGCCCAGAGATAAATATGTCGAAGAAAGCACAGTTGATGTTTTGTAGTTTACTTTTTTTATTAATTATATACATCTGTGTATTAATAGGACAGGGAGAATATGATAAAGAGTTCTGTGAAGATAAACTAAAAGATAAATTATTAGATACAGATAAGGTAGCACTATTAATAGATTATGTAACACCACATACACATGGAGTAAATATTTATAACGAAAAATATAGTTATGGTTGTTGTAGAATACCAAAAGGAGAAACAAGAATAAGCAAAAGCCAAAATTGTGTATATGCAGAAAACTATAAGAAACCCACAATCAAACAAAAAATAGATTACTTTTTGAAAAAGTTTATATAAAGGCATATAATAAATACATTTATGGCAGATAAAGTATTTGGCATTGATAAAGGCATCATGACAGCATTTGCTTTAATGGTGGCTATTGTGGGGGTTTTGACCACATTCTTCCTTTCAGAATATGTTTCGGCTATTCTATTAGGTAGTGTATTCCAAACCACAACAGCAGGAAGCATCCCTATTACCTCAGATGCTCAGACCTTTCTCGGTACAGCAGAAGATGACTTTATTACTGTATTCGGTTATGTAAACACAGGTGTAAAATTCGCAGGTGCTTTAATAACTGTTGTTGCAGTAATACTTGTTTTCAAAGCCTTCTTACCTGATAAGAAGGAAAGGAACTCAATGGATTATTAAATCCATTTATAGTAAGCCAAAAGCTTACTTTTATTTTATTTTAAAATGAAAAAAAAACAAACAATCAAAGACCTAATCTATTCAAAGTATTGTAAAGAAACTAATATGAATGGGGCAGAGTTAAAGAAATGGAATAAGAATCCATTATCCAAAAAGGCATCATTAAACAGAAAGCCAATTCAGATGGCAATAAGATTAAAAGGAAAGAAACCTAAACAATGGGGTTTAACCGAAATCAAATGGGCTTTAAGAAAAGCAATCCCTTATTTAAGGAGAGCAAAGAAGATTAAATCAAAAAACAAAATAGGGAAAAATTATACTAAGAATCAAATAGCTTTAAAGAACTGGGGATTTGATGTTAAGAAAAGGAGGAGAAAATGAATAAAGCAAAACTAAAACAAAGAGTGGCAATCATTAAAAGGCTAAAGACAAAAGAAGGAAGGCAACTATCATTAGAAAACAAAAAGAAAAAAGAACTATCCGAAATAATAAAGAGAGCAAAAGTATTAAAAACAGACATAATCAAATTACAAGATGCAAGATACAAAGGCAAAAAAGTAATGAGAAGCAAAACTTATGAACTAAGTAAGAAGGCAGGAAAGAAAATAATGGATTACTTATATAACTTCAAAGTTTAAGTCCTCAATCATCACAGGAGTAAGACAAGGGAATTACAACCTCCCTGTCTTGCTCCAAAACCAAAAACGAAACATTTATATAAAAACTATTTCTAAATATATTAAAATGGTTAAATTAGATTTAGAGGTTAATGAGATTATAGGTCTCGCAGAAACAGGAAGGATTGACAAAATAAAACTAAAGAAATTCTTAACACAAGCAAAAAGAGAAGAATTAGAAGATTTCTTAGTAAGCGAATATGGAAAAACAGAAGATGATGACATAAACGATTTAGATGATATAGATGATGACGATTTAGATGATGACTTAGACGAAGATAAGATAGAAGATAAGATAGAAGATAAAGAAGATTTTTAAATAAAATGGTAAAAGAGATTGAGGACAACTCCAATAAACCCATTAAAAATGAAAAAGATAAAGAATTAACAAATGCTTTAGATTTTTTAGGGGTAGATAAGAAAGAGTTAGAAGACGAAGCATTTGTTAATTTCAAAATAGATAAAGAGGTTTCTAAAAAAGTAACTAAATTAACTCAGTTAGCTATGTCTTATAGGATGGTTCTAGAAGGGAAAAGCTTTGATGAAGAAAGCGAAGGATATAAACAAACATCTAAATCAATAGCAGGAAAAAGATTTATAGCTAAAAGCTATGGATTATTAATGTCTTATGCATCTGAATCTAATTTATTAACACAGAAAGATATGGATACTTTTGCCATGCAATACTGGGATACTTGCAGGAAAGTAGAATCTGAATTATTAAGGGATAGATCAATCAATGAAAAAAATACAAGAGTTATATTCAAAATGTTCAAAGATACATTATTCAATATAGGGGAAATAATAACAGGTGCAGGAAAGAACATGGATGCAATCTTTGGAAAGATAGTAGAAGATAGAAAAGAAGAAAAGCAAGAATGGTAAAGAAAAAAGCAACCATAAGAGAAATATATAAACTTACTAAGATAACTTCAAAAAAAATAGCAAGAAAAGTATATGATGTAAGATTATATGAAAAAGAAAATAAAGAAAATTCAATGTGGGAAAAGTATTCTTCTATTGAATTTTCATCAAAGAAAAAAGCATTATTATTTAAAGAAGCAACTGAAAGAAGATGGCAAAGAAAAAACCAAAAAAGAAAGTAGAAACAAACGAAAAGCTTAAAGGAATAAGCAGTAATAAAATCTGGATAAAAGTATTCAAAGATTTCGGAAGCAATACAGCAATCCTTAAAGCCGAATATGATGCAACAGAAAGAAGGGATACATATAATAATCTAATTGCAATTAATAAAGAGTTCTTGCATGATGAAGATATAGATTTTTCTATGGATGATGTTTATAATGAAATGCAAGTATTATTAGAATTTAAAAATAAAAAGAAAGTAGACAAGATAGAAGTATTAGATAAAAAAATAAAATACCAAGAAGAACTTATTAAAATTCTAGAGAAGTTTCCAGAATTTAATTCAATTTATAATTATTCAGATGAAAATTTAAAACTAAAAGATTATAGATTACTAACAGAATATACACAAAATATAGAGGGAGCAGGAGCATACTTCACAATAGAAAAAGGAAAAAGGGTATATAGTTATGATTCAGTAGATGGATTTTTAATACCAGTATGGCGAGGAATAGCAAAACATTCACAATATCCAGATCATACAAGAAAGAAAAAAATAGTTATACAAGAAGATATAATCCTAAAACAAGAACTACAAAAATACAATATCAATAAAAAATTAGGAAATATGTTAGTTTGGGGAATGATAATCAATTCTATATTAATGGCTATCTTTGTATTTGGTATCTTTAAAACAACAGCTATCTATACAGATTATGATGCCAAAGCCCACGAATCAGCATCCCTATGTGTAGAATATACATCAAGCATAAATCAACTATATGCAGAAGCATTAGAAAATAAATTAATATCATCTGATACTTATATCAATCAACAAAAAATAAAAGGCGAAGTCAAAGAACTAAAACCTAAAACGGCAGGATAATGTTTTTATTAATCTATCTTATAATAAATATTTTATTCTTAGCCTATGTTAGATTAAGAGACGTAAATAAATTATCTGGATTAAATATAATATATAAAATAATATTTGTTTCATTTATAGGTATATTTGCTTTGCCATTACAGGTAATATATTACTCAAAAGCGAAACTTTTAAATAAATCAAATTCTAAAAAAGAGTATAATGGCATTTAGTAGTCTTTCTCAGGCAACCCAAGATATATTTATGATAAGATTTGAATTTTTTGGAAAAATATTTTTAATAGGATTTTTCTTAGTAATAGCATTATATTATATACTTTATCTTAGAAAAACACAAAAAGATACACCATATATATTAGTAGCCTTATTAAGAACATGGCTTTATGCCCTATCATTAATTTATTTATTCTTTACCCCTTTATTCATAGTATTTTTATATCCACAAAAACCACTAGACAGTATTTTAGGAGCAACATTTTTATTTTATAGGTATGCCATTTTAATAATAGGGATATTAATATTTATTAATTTGCTTTTCTTTGCACCATTAATAATAGCAAAAATAGGGGGCTTAGAGATTAAAAGCAAAAACACCAGTATAATATTAGAAAAATGGTTTGGAAAATATAAAGAGATATTCAACAAAAGATGAAGGACAGGACACTAGTTAATACTCAAATAACAGTAAGCTTAGTTAAATACTTACAAAAAATAAGATTAGAATTAGAAGATAAAGAAAAAAGCAAAACAAGAAATAGAAAAAGAATAACAAAAAGAGAAGTATGTGGGGAACTAATAAAAAGATGCATAATAAAAAGGGTAGCTTAGGAAAAATAATGGAAACAAGTTTAGTTTTTCCTGTTATAAGTATAATGTTTTTATTTGTAGCTTTATTATTATGGTCATCAGCAAATGATATATTATTCTACCAAATGCAAAACATAACAGAGACTATGGAATCACAAGGCATAGTTAAAGCAGGAACTTCTACACTAACTCAGGGTTTTGGTGATGATTTCACAAATTTCAATTTAAACTTAGATACTTTATGGTTTATAGCTTACTTATCATTTGTAATTTCTAGTTTTATTGTAGCATATAGATCCAAAACTCAGAATTACTTTTCTTTCTTAGGGGTTTTATTCTATGGTATAATGGGATTTTTATTCTTATTAACTTTGTTCTATACTATAACAGAATGGTTTAAGATAAATATATTACAATCAATAATTCCCACAGCACATATACTATTACCTAAATTTTATTATTATTTAGATAATATAGGGGTATTCTCAGCAGTACATTTCGTTTTATGTTTATTAATTAATATGGTTGATTTCGATTTAAAAACAATCTTCCAAAGAAAGAAAGTAGAACAACAAGCTTTAGGACAAGAGGATGATGAAATATTATGAAAGGATATAAAGAATTAGAAGAAGATGGGGAACTCCTAGAAGAATTAGCAGATTACGATATGGAGCATTATAAGGATGAAGAATGAAAGGAGAGGGAGAGAATTTAATAATAATTGGGGCTTTGATAATAGGCTTATGTATAATAATGGCTTTTGCTATGGGGGGGATTTCTGTGTTAGATAGTTCTCAACTAGGGGATGTTACATTTAATGCTAAAGTTAATGTTAGTGGAACGCCCACAAACGAAACAGACCTAGACAACAAAACAATAGTAAGAAAGAACTCAACAGATGATATTATTAATGCTGAAATATCATGCGAGAATGTTACTGGGGCAGTTTCAGATTTATGTACTATAACATCTGGGGGAAGTAGTGTTTACACAGATGTAGATAATCATTTCATAATTAATGCATCTTCTGATACAGTAGGATTTAATGATGCTTTACTAAACTCAACAGCAAACACACTAATAGATAATAGGGTAACAGAATCTTTTATTACTAATCTGGGATTCATATTAGAATCAACAGTTAATAGTTATTTCTCAACCAATTTTACATACTTTGAGAATAAGATTAATGGATTAAATAATCTTTCTATGTCAGAAGTATCTAGTTTTATTAATTCTTCTGGGGTTGCTTATATGAATACAAGCAATTCGGGAAACATTACAATAGAAAGCGAAGGTTATTCAGCAACAATACCATATTTTACTTTAGTAGATAGAGTTGCAGGATTCTTTACAAATGGTTCAACAAACTGGGTTAAATTAGGGGGTTGGTTATATGCTTTAGAAGTAGAAGGGAACGCATATTTTGATGATGATGTAGGCATAGATAACTCTCTAGATGTTCAAAATGATTTAAATGTTAATGATGCTATAACAAGTGGAAGTATAACTTCTTTATGGGGGCAAATTGGAAGTATATATTCAGACACTTGGAAAACTAACATTACAACTGATGTTTTAATAGATGGAGATATAACAGCAAATGATTATAAGGGATTATGGTATGGAAAGAACTATACAGGATTTAACAATACAGATTATATTAATGAAGTAGTTGCAGGGATAAATAATCTTTCTATGTCAGATATTGAAGCTAAAGAATATATTAATGAATCAGAATTTAATAACGATACAATAATAAGAAAAGACAATACTACTTGGATAAAAGAAAATCAAGATTATAATACTTCTCAAGAAATGTTTAACGCAATAGATAACGGAACTTTCCTTCATATTAATGATCCAAGATATAATAATACTTTATACATAGAAGCAGTAAATGATACTTTGCAAGCAGAAATATTAAATAGGATAAATGAAGATATAGCAATAAGAACCAACATAACTCAAGAAAAAATATGGAGAACAACCAACGAAACTTTAATATATAATTTAATCAATGCTTTAAATTCTTCAATGCTTAGTATAACTTTATCCAATACAAATTTAATAATAGCCTTAACTTTAGAAAGTAGAAACAATGATACTTTAATAAGAAACGAAATAAACCAAATAAATATAAGTATTAATGCAAACGGGAATAAGATTTTAGAATTGAACCAAACAACAGTATTAATTAATAATACTTTAAGAGGGATTATTAATTTTAGCAACCATACAGATGTTAATTTTTCTAATGGATATTTCAATAACATTTGGATTTATAACAATCTAACCGTATATAATGATGTAGATATTAATGGGGAATTCTTTTTAGGAAATTCAACAGATGCAATTATATATTCCAATAGTGGAGAAAATATATTCGCAACAAATTACGCCTCAAATAATTTAAAGTTAGGCACAGATGCTTTAAAGGATTGCATAGATCCTTTAACTTGTTTGGACCATATAGCGGAAGGGGATAGTTCTATGCAAGCCTTAACAACAGGGGCGGGCTGTATGGCTAAAGGCGTAGTATCTGCCCCACAAATGCAAGAATGCTATTATTCAACCTTCGATGGATATTCTACAGCAAGCAATATTAATTATAGTGAATATAATTATGTTGCAAGTGCAGGTTCAGGACAAGATTTATTAGGACATTCGGAGAATAACATAAGAATAGGATATGGCTTTTCAGTAGGGGCAGAACAAAACGATACATTTTATTTTAATATTCCTTCTGGGGGTCCAGATGATACACCAATATTTGAAGGAGTGCAAGATGAAAATATTAACTTTTGGTTAAATAAAATGTCGATACCAATAGATAATTCAGAAATAACACAGGGGGCAAGTGATGATGTAGGCATAAGGTCAGACATAGCAAATGCTAGATGGATATATAACACATCAAGACTAGGTGCAGGGTTTGGCAACGAGTTCGTAATTTATGGCGATGATGACGACAAAACTTTACTATTAGAAGGATTAGCAACAGTATATGATAATGATTATCAAGACTTAACAGATAAAACAGCCTGTAACGGAAACCCACAACTAGCAAATATGAATATAGATGAATTACCATCTAATTTTTGGAAAAGAGATTTTATTAAAAATAACGATTTTCCAGAACCTATTGATGATCCTTGGGTTTGCTTTGCTATGGAAATTAATTCAGAATATAAAGAAGGGAGTGATTTTGAAGTCTATCTTCATTTAGAAGATGATGATGTGGCAGGTTGTGATGTTGTTGCAGAAGTAGAGATTACTTGTGCAAATCAAGGCACGACATTTTTACCAGCAACAATATTTAATGCCATAGGTTCATTTCCAATATTATCGCCATCAGACCATTTAATGATACCAATGGGAATATATGCAGGGGCAGGATTAGACATAAGCCATATATGTAATGTTGTAGTCAAAAGGGTTGCTTCTGATCCTAGAGATACTTGCCCCCTAGGAAAGAAAGTCTTTTTCGCAACAATAGAAAGAAGATTTGAAGAAAATACATTAGGTTCAAGATTACCATATAATAAGTAAGGAGAATAAAAATGAAAGCAAAAACATTAGTTTATTTGAGTATAGCTGTTTTATTATCTATAATAGTTATAAGTGCTACTTCATCTTCAAGCCTAAGTAGTAGACAACAACAAATTTTAGATAAAAAAAACACTACAACGGTAGACTTGGGTTTGATTAGTTTAGATAGCATAAGAATGGATATAGTAGAAGGCGATTTAAACAGAATTAAAAGAACTATTTTAAGAATGGATATAGATAAAGCAGAAAATCAAGTAGAACTATTGAAACAAACATTTAATAAAAGTTGTAGTTTAAATTGTAAATGATAGAAGATAAATTATTTAAAGGAATATTACTGGGAAGTATTATAATAGCTTTAAGTATTTTTTCAACTTTAATTATGCCAAACCTAATGATAATAGACCAAAACCAATTAGAAAATATCACATTCCAAATATCAATAGTAAACGAAACCTACAATGTTTCAAATATTATAATGGGGGATGGAGAATTATATTTTAATGAAACAGACCAAAGATTTTATGGCTGTAACTCAACAATATGTAAAAAATTAGCACTAGAATGAAAAAAACAATATTGTTTATAAGTTTATTAATTCTTTTATGTAGCTTTGCCGTTAATACTAAAGCCATACAATTTATAGAAGATTCTTTTAATGATAATTCTTTAAATACTGATTTATGGAATCTTACGACTTGGAGTGGTGGTGGTGGTATTATTACACCAACAGAAACCAACTATGGACTAAGATATAATGCCACAGGAGATTTAAGAGCAGGATTATCTAATGCCTATTTAATGCAAGTAGGGGATATATGGAACTTAGAATGGAATCAAACAATAACAGCATCAGTTGTAGATACAGTTATAATTTTAGGAACTGGAATTAATCCAGACGGAACAAATATACAAAGTTTTTTAGGTAGTTGGGGGGGAAGTCCTGCATGGAATTATCCAATGGATTCAGCAGGAGATCCTTTACCAGTAGGCAAATATAATCTAACAGTAAAAAGAAATTCAACAGGATACTGGGCTAAGATGTCTGGAACTGGAATAGCAGATATTAAATATAAGAGGGATAAAAGTTCGGCAAGTGGAGATAAATGGATAGGGTTTAGCATTATTTTTGGGGGAGGTCAAACAGGGGATATATATATAAAAAAAGTTTCATATTGTTCTAATGAATCTTGTGAAGGGGCAATTTTAGAAAAACCAACACCACTAGATAATACAGCAAACAACACACAGGTAATGATAAATGTTTCTTGTTCTTCTGATAATGTTTATCTTTATTTTGATAATCAAACAAACCCAAACACATTAGTTATAACAAATCAAACAAGCCCTGCTAATTATACAACAAGTGTTACAGGACAAGTAGATTATTATTTTAAAGCAAGTTGTGGATTAAACGGAGCAAACACAACCATAAGGACATGGAACTATGACACAACAACCCCAAACATAACAATACTTCAAAATCTAACATCAAAACAACTAAAAATAAATCTCTCACAATATATAGAAGTATATGATAATAATAGTGGGTTAAGAAGTTGTTTAGCGAATTTTACATTTAATTCTACAAACGAATCAAAAACTGGAAGTTGCACATCAGAAATAACATTAACAACAGAAGGAAGTTATGATTTTAGGATAATATCTTATGACAATGCAAATAATTTATTTACATACAATTCAACATTTATTGCAAATACTTTAAGCTATGTATATTTTTTCGATAATAAAACTGCATTACCATTAACAGCATCAAAAGTAGATATAACTTACCCAGATTCTTCAAGCCTAACAAAATATACAAATAATGCAGGGGCAGTAAACTTTTCAGCAAATGGAATATATGGGAATTATACAATAACTTTCACAGATAAAACAGGATATGTAACACCTATATCATTTACAGAAGAAATAAATGTTAGCAATTCCCCAATAAACAAATCATATTCTATAAATAGGGCTAAAATAACTATAAACATATATGATAGGGAAACAAAAGAAAGAATAAATGCAAATGTTTCTGTTCAAATACCAACCCTACTTAATACAACTACTAATAATGGTTCAGTAATATTAAATAATGTTAGCATAGTAGCAGGAGAATATGGAGTATATACCCAATCAGATAATTATTACACAGAGAAAAAAACAATTACTTATACAAGCCAAAACCTAGTAGAAGTAGATTTATATTTAGTAAATAAAACATCTACAGACATAGGAAATTTAATAGTACAGGTTTATGATGATTTCTATAATTATATAATCGGTGCAAATGTTAAGCTATTAGAATTTGATGCTGTAACAAATTCTTTTATAGAAATAGCCCAATCTAATTCTGATTCTAACGGGGAAAGTATTTTTCAAGTAGAACTAGGAACTAAATTTTATATTGCAACAGCTACATTTACAACTGCAACCAATGTATTAAGTACACAATCCACAACAACAGGGCAAATAATTGCTTTAACTAATACAGTAATAGAATTACATTTTAAAGAAGCAGAAGCATTTATACCAAACGATTTATTTGATTTCTCAATAACCCCATATAATACTTCATTAATTGGAAACTTATCTATATTATCTGCAAGATTTGATGATCCTGCAAATTTAAACCATAAAGTATGCATAGGCTATTTTACACAAAACGGATTAAATGAAATAAACCAATCAGAAACATGTATAACTGGAAGTGCAGGATATATAAGTGCAACAGGTGGCTATTTATTAGATAGGTCCTTTTCATGGATAGCTAAAATTTATGTAATAGGCGAAGGAGGAGAAAAGATAATCTATAAATCATATCCTTATAATGCACTAGAAGGTACTTTATTAACAGAGTTTGAAGAATATTTAGTTAAGCCCATTCTATTCGCAATCATATTAATCTTATTAGCTTTATCACTATACTTAAAAAATATTAAAATATTTGGAATAGGAATAATACCGTTTGCACCAATAAGTTTAAGATTTTATCCAGACTTAATAGGGGGAGTAACAATGACTTTTATAATCCTATTAGGAATATCAATATTATATTTAACAAATAAAAAAAGGGAAATTTAAAATGGCAAAAAAACTAACAAATGTAGAAACATACATAGGAATAGTTTTTATATTCTTTATAATAATTACAGCATTAATATACTTAGGTAATGAAGTAAAAGATAATACAAATGCAAAATTAGATAATAATTCAATAGTATATATAGCAAAATTAAAAGGAACTAATGCCACACTAGAATTACAAAAATATAATGTAGATAGTGGGGATGTTAAAGAAAGCCTAATTGTAAGTTCCAATGCATCACAAGGAAATCCAAAAGACCAAGCACTAGAGTTTTTATATTCAAAAGAGAAATCATACGATTATGAAGTAATTATAAAAGTAATATTTCAATTACCACAAACAGTAATAGAATTATTTGGTTTCGAGTTAAATGATTGGAAATGGATAACTAACTGGCTTAATTGGGTATTTGACCTTTTAATTGGTTTAGCTATACTTTATTTAATAACAGGGAGGAATAATTAATTAAAATGCCAATAACAAAAGTAGGATTAAACTTAACAAATTTGAATATAACGGCACCATCATTCGATTTTAAAAATAGTAGTAAAGATTTAATTAATGATTTACCTATAAAAGCGAATGAAATAACTGGGGGTTGGTGGGGAGTAATTTCATTAACTGTATTATTTGGATTCTTAATGTGGAAACTAAATCAAGACCAATCACTAGGGGGTGACTATGGTTATTCAAGTATGAGGTCATTAAGTATCTCTGCATGTATATGTTCAATCATAGGATTATACGCACTTAATCTAGGTTACTTTGCTAATTTCTATCATGTATCTATCTTTATATTAGTTGCTTTTATATCTCTGGGGGCAGTATGGAAAAGCCAGAACTAACAAAGCCAGAAATAACTTTAGTTAAAAAAGGATTATTTTATTATATTTTTCAATTATTATTTTTACCAATAAGATTATTATTATTTCTATTCAAATTTATTTTAAAATATGTTAAAATATATCTAGGAATCATGAAAGAACACCAAAATTATCTTAAAAAATCAAAAAGTTTAAATAAAATGCTTTCCAAGAAACCATTAGACAATGAAATATTATAAATAAGGGGTAAATGAAATGTTTAAAGAATATGGAAAGAAGGATGGTTCAAAAAAAGGAAAGAAAGAAGGTGGCAAAGGAAGAAACCAAACTGATGAATGCAGACACAAAAACATTAAGGGGTAAATGAAAATGAAATTAATTAATGGATGGAAAAAAATATGGTCTAAAGGAAGTGGAAAAAAGTATGGAATAAATTTATATAAATATAATAAAAAAGGACAAAATAATATGCAAATTGCAAAATATAGGAGTGCAGATAAATTTGATAAATATATGGAGAATAAATATAAATGGCATGGAAAATGGTATGGAAAATGGTATGTAAATTTATATTATCCAGAAAAAATAAAATTATTTAATACTAAAACACAAGCTATGAAATTCGCATTAAATTATATGAAAAAACATTAAGGGGTAAATGAAAATGAAAAAATTAACTTTTTATGACTTAAAGAGAAAGAAGAAATTTTCAACAACAAAATACACAACAAAAGTAAGGGGAAAAAGAAAGTTTGCAGTAGCTAAAGCACCAAGTGGAATAGAAGCATGGAGAATATTGGGTATGGCTTAAAATGAAAGTAACATTTAAAGACCTATCTATATGGTTAAAAATCCCCATAGTTTCAAGTTGGATAGTAGGCACAATATATTTAATGGCTTTCTCAATAGGGTTTATAATAGGTTTAGCAGGTTTATATTATGGTTGAAAACGCAATACAAAGAAATGTAAGAGAAAGCAAAGAGAATACTCAAAAGAAATTATCAGAAAAGAAAGCAGAGCTTTCTTCTAGGGGAGAGTATTGGCATGAGAGTTCAGCAGAAAGAAGTATAAGAAAAGCAAGAGAAAACGCAACACAAGGACAAACTAATTCTACTAAAACAACAGGTAAAACAATATCACCAAAGACACAAACAATAGCTGAAAAAGTTTATGAGAAGGCAAAAGCATATAGGTCACTTTCAGATAGGGATAGATTAACTTATAAGACACTAAGGGAACAAGGAAAAAGCCCCACAATAGAAAACGGGGCAATAGTAGTTAAGGAAAAGGGAATCACAAAAAAGATTAAACAAGGGGAAACAGTTGGCACATCAGGAAGCCTAAAGAATTTAAGAATGAGGGCAGATTTAATTAAAGACATGGAAAAACAAAGCCAAGCAAGAGCAAAGCAAGATACCTCAGCATTTGAGGGCAGAGTAAAAGCAGATTTAGAAAAAACAAATTATAGAATTGTTGCAAAAAGAGGAGATTTCTTAATCGCAAAAAAAGGAAATGAAAGAAAGATAATTAATTTATCTTCAAGAGATACTTTTACATCACCAACACCAATTCAATATTCTAAAGGGATCATAACTTATAAAGATAAAGGAAGGAAAGTAACTCTTTATGCAGATGGCAGAAGTACAAAAACACCAAAGACAGCAAAGATAAAAGAATCCTTCACACCTACTAAAAGGTCAGATAAAATAAGGAAAGATAAAATAAGAAAAGATAAAGAACTAAAAAAATATGAAAATGATTTCTGGGGATTTGCTAAAGATATGGGTTTATCAATAAATAAAGGAGTAAAAAATCTTATAGAAGCAGGTAAATTATCAGCAAAAGTTATGATACCCATGGCAGAACAGATAAAACAATTAAGTAAAATAAATTATGATTTAAAAAGAATAGGGAAGAATAAAAATATAAGTAAAGAAGAACTAAGCAGACTAAAGAAAGACCTAATTAAAAGTAAAGAATTAAGCAAAAAAGTAGATTATGAAAAGACAGGCATAACATATAAAAAATTAATAGAAGCAGAAGAAACAAAATTAGTAAGGAATTTATCATTATTAACGACAGCAGGAATAATAGTCGGAATAGCAGGAGGAGTAACAGCAATAGTGGGAGGTACACTTTTAACGATATATGATGTAGCTATAACAGGAAAGGCAACACTAGATTTAATAAAGCACCCAACAAAAAGGAATTTAGGAACTTTAGTAACTTTATTAATTCCAAATGCTATATTTGGTGCAAGAACAATATTAAAAAAAGGATTCAGATTTAATAAAACAGGATTAAAAGGTTTCAAAAAAGGAGCATCAAAGAAATTATTAGAACTAACTAAAAAAACAAAAGCAACAACAAACAAAAGGGTAATAAGTAGCTATAAAAAACAAATAAAGATATTAGAACAAGGGATTAAAGAAGCAGATTTCATATTAAAACAAAAAGAATTATTTGCAAAAGGAAAAATAACTCAAAAACAATATTTAAAAAGTCTTAAAAAATTAGAAAAAAGCTATAAAACAGGCATACATAAAAAAACAAAAGAAGTATTAAAAGACATATTCAAAGAACCTAAAAAATCCAAAGCAAGAAAAGTTAAAGCTAAAAGTAACAAAGCAAGAGACAAGAAGAAAGCAAGGGAACAATCAAAAATAGACAAAAAAAATAAGCAGGAAAAAGAAAACATAAATAAATTAAAGAAAGTAAACGAAGAAATTACTGATATAATTAAAAATGTTAAAACAAGAAAACTCACTCCAAGAGAACTTAGACAGTTAAGAAATTTAAAATCACAAAGAAAAACAATTTCTAAAAAGTTGAATAGAAGAATAAAATATCTAGTCAAAGAACCTAAAAAATCCAAAGCAAGAAAAGTTAAAGCTAAAAGTAACAAAGCAAGGAATAAAAAGAAAGTAAAAGAAAGATTAGCAAGAAAGAAAAGACTAGAACAAGAAAGAAAACTATTAAATGAATCTAAAGAAATAGATGAAGAAATTATAAGATTAACTATAAGAAGGAAGAAAGGGGGATTAACTAAAACAGATACTAGAAGGTTAAAAATATTACAATCAAAAAGGAAAATACTTTCTAAGAAATTAGGAAAGAAACTTAAAAAAATATTCAAAGAACCTAAAAGAACCAAGATAACTAAAAAAAGAATTAGAGAAAAGGCAAAGGAAAGAGAATTAGAAAACATAATTGAAAAATGGAAGAAATTAAAAGAAAAATATGATATTAAAAGGGGAGAATTAATAACTTTCAATATTAATAAAAGATTAAAATTAAAAAGAAGCATAATCGAAATAGAAAAAGACTTAATGAAATTAAGGAAAAAAGAAGGTATAAATAGCAGATTAAGAAATTACACAAATCAAATAATAAAAGAAATTACACGATCACAAAGGAAACTAAAAATAACAGATACAAAAAAAGTTAGGAAAGGGGTAAGAAAGGGAACAATTAAAAAAATAGGAAAGCCAGAAAATGATTTAATTGCAAATTCTAAAAGATATTTAGAAGGGATTAAAAGAAGAAAGAATATAACGATAGAAGAAAGAATAAAAATAGATTCAAATTTAAAGAAGATAGAGAAAAAAATAAGTAAAGTAAGGGCTAAAACAAAAAACCCAAAAGTAAAAGAAAGAATCAAGAAGATAGAAAAGACAACAGAAAAAGAAATAAAATCAAATACAGGACAAGTACAAATAGTATTAGTAAAGCAAATAACCAAAGTTGTAACAAAAACAAAACAGATGATTAAACAAAAAGGAAGATTTAAAAGAAAAGAAATGCAAAGATTAAGGGAAGAAATAAAATTAATTGAACAACAGGCAAAACAACTAGACTTAACCAATGTATTAAGAAGATTCAAAGTATTATCAGGTATTTCAAGATTTGGAAATATTACAAATCAAATATACAAACAAAAAACAGTAACTAAAACAAGCCAAGCACAGAAACAGAAGCAAGCACAGAAGTCCAGACAAGCACAGAAGTCCAGACAAGCACAGAAGTCCAGACAAGCACAGAAGTCCAGACAAGCACAGAAGTCCAGACAAGCACAGAAGTCCAGACAAGCACAGAAACAGAAGCAAGCACAAAAGACAAGTCAAGCACAGAAGTCCAGACAAGCACAGAAACAGAAGCAAGCACAAAAGACAAGTCAAGCATTAAAGCCAAAGCAAATA
>Ga0307928_10001653_pt1 | contig 16977 bp, 15 predicted proteins | sample AceLakmetagen232_FD_201815 | JGI IMG/M metagenome (GOLD analysis project Ga0307928, IMG submission 201815) | Saline water microbial communities from Ace Lake, Antarctica - #232 | ecosystem: Environmental > Aquatic > Non-marine Saline and Alkaline > Saline | place: Antarctica: Ace Lake... | reverse complement strand
GCATAAACTTTGAGGTTTTTTGAAAGGGCAGTAAGATGAGTAAGAATTATTTTCCACAAGCAATTGATGTTTTGATTAATCAGTGTCAGGGCGTCGAGGGGTCTGCCCTATATGCTATTTTGGTAGAGATTGCTAAAAGCAAACCATCAGAAGTTGTAAAGGCGGCAGAGCGAGTTCGTAGGCTAAAGGGCATTTTAACTTGGGAGAATAAATGTCGTATTCTTTTGGCTTCTGGACATAAGATTGACGCTATCAAGGAATGCTGTGCTCTTACGGGTTGGGGATTGAGGGAGGCAAAAGAAGCGGTCGAACGTCTTTGATTTATTAAAACTTTGAGGTATTCGGGGCTAGGCACGATCAGCCGAATTGGTGGGACGTCCTGCCACCTTGCCCCGATCTTTTTGAATCAGGACCATCATTAAGGACAGTGATTTTGATAGCAGTATAAATATTAAACTATTTTGAAAGGACAGTTAAGATGAAAGTAAAATTTGAATTTGTAGCTCCCTTGTTGGGAACAATATCAGGCAACAAAGATGTTGCGACTGAGTTTATTGTTGCCAAGGCAGCAGAAAACAGGAATTTGGATGTGGAGGAAATAGTAACAATAAAGAAGGAGGAATTGTCTACTTTGCCCGCTGAAGATATAGACAAGTCATCTACTTTATTTCATAGGGATGAGGAAGGTAGACCATTTCTTTATTCTTATATGATTAATGGTTTCTTCAAAGCTGCTTGTGATGCTATGATTGATGGTGACGGTGAGAATGATATTTTCAAGAAGCACACAAAGAAAGAATTGAAGGATATGAAGCTTACACGTTGGTCTTACAAAAGCACAATAAATAAATTGATCAGAGTAAAGGAAAGGAGATTGTATTTAGCTTTGTCTGGACCAATAGATGTGGAAGAAAGGTCTATGCGAGTTACTACTATGCAAGGGGATAGGGTCTGCTTAGCAAGATCTGAATCAGCTCCAGAAGGAACAACAATTGAACTAACTATAGAATGTCTTAATTCAAAATTATGGCCTTATATTGAGGAATGGTTGGGCTATGGTATATTTGGTGGGTTGGGTCAATGGAGATCTAGTTACTTTGGATCTTTTACGTGGGAGCGTCTTGATGCTCCGGTAAAGAAAACAAGAACAAAGCTTGCTGTATCATGAATACCTACCAAATTTGTTTGGTATAAAAGTAAAAGTATGGTCAGGTATCGTTTTGTTTGGGTATTGTTTTGTGATGGTATAGTATAGTAGAGTTGGGTGGAGTTGAGTATCGTAAAGTATTGGTTTAGTGATGTCCTGTCAAGTAACGGTTATGTATTGGTTTAGTAAGGATTATTTGCAAAAAGTAGTATTTATCTAGAAAGGACAGTAAGATGATAACCGAACAGATTGTATTCAAAAGAAGGCATTATCTTACACGCAAAGGTATACGTAGGAAAATTTTAAAGGAAAGGGAAGACAGCAAACTTAGAAAAGAATGCTATATTGAGCGTATTGAATTAGTTAGGGTAGCAAAGAAAAGAAAGATTCTTAATTTTGTACCCAAATGGAATGCAAGCGTTGAAGGCTATGTGATTAACCAAATTAGAAAACATGCATGGCGTATGAGAAACAGGTATACGTCAGAGGATTTGTATCAGGAAGCTTATCTAGTTTTTGATAGAGTGAAGAAAAGGTACCCGTATATAAGAGAACCACAACATTTCATGTCATTATTCAAAACGAGTTTGTATAATACCTTTGTTGATCTGATGAACAAAACTAGAAGGATACCAGTATTTTCCTGTGAATTGATAGATGATGAGGAGCAAGGCAGTTTTGAAAATACATTAGAGGCTCATTCATTTTGTGAATCTGATGTAGAGTTAATGCTGCAAATGCAGGATGCGCCAGCTTTATTAATTCCAATATTTCAGCATTTTTGTGATGTTAATGAGATCAAATCCTTGCTATTATTAAGAGATGATCAGGAAGAACTGCACGTAGCTAAGAAGCCAAGGGAGAATTCTAAGGCTATAAGGAAGCATAAAATCACGTTACAGGGCAATGAGTTATTTTGGGAAATTATAAGAAGATACATTTGTAAGATGAAAAAGCAGGATTATCTTTCTCCCGATAGTTTCCAAATTCCTGTTTCTGTTCAGAAACGTATAAATATAAAACAAATACTAATGCAGTGGTACAATGGGGACCAGAGTTCAAAATAAACTTAAACTGTATAACTGAATTGGTAAGGTAAGAATCTTAATAAGGACAATATCATGGCAATTAAAACATACACAGTAAGAAAAGAGATGTTTGTTGATTATGCTCATCACATAGCTAAGCATCCTGGGGCCTGCATGAATATTCATGGGCATACTTGGTGTTGGCAAGTATCCTTATCTGCTACAGAGTTGGATGAGTTAGGGATGGTGATGGATTTTTCAGTAATTAAGAAACACCTTTTAACCACTGTGCATGAATTGTTTGATCATAGTTTGGTTTTGGGGGCTGCTGAGTATAACGATATCCATAGTAATTTTGCAGCAATAGGAAAGTTGTTTCGGGCTGGTAGCCCTGCAAGGAAAAAGATGCTTCCTGGATTTTTATTTATGGGGGTTTCGAATTATCCTAGAGGGAGTTTGAAAGTAGTGACCACAGAGTTTGTACCAACTTGTGAAACGTTAGCAGGGTGGTTTTTTGATTATGCAGAAAATGAATTGGAGCGGCTAGATTTGCATAGAAGAGTGAAAGTCGCTTCAGTCTGTATATATGAATGTCTTCATCCTACAACTTCGTGTTGTACGGTGAGTAAATTGTAAAAAGTTTATAATTAGTAAAGGAAGTAAAAAACATGGCTAGTAAACTAGAGAAGGAAATTCTGAAAGCAACAGGTGCGAAGAAGCAAGGTAAGAAGGAACAGGAACAAATTTATCTTGGACGGCTTGTTCATGCAGCACAAGCTGTTGATGAGGAATCTTGGGATGAGCTAAGTGAGAAGGCCCAGGATTGGTTAAATGAGGGTGTTGAGGCCTTGAATGATGGTGATGATGTTAAATCTCTTGGTGAAGAGAAACCAAAGAAACCAAAGGAGGAGCTTAAGAAACGAAAGACGAAGAAGAAGGCAAAGAAGGAACCAGACCCAGAGCCAGAGCCCGATGATTCAGACGATGACGATGACTCAGACGATGACTCAGACGATGACGATGACTCAGACGATGACTCAGACGATGACTCAGACGATGACTCAGACGATGACTCAGACGATGATTCAGACGATGATTCAGACGATGACGATGACTCAGACGATGATTCAGACGAAGACGATGATTCAGACGAAGACGATGATGATGATTCTGACGATGATTCAGATAATGACGATGATTCAGATAATGACGATGATTCAGACGAAGATGAAGAACCTGCTCCTGGGAAACACAAAAAGGTTGAGAAGGAAGCTAGTAAGAAAACAGAGGAGGATAAACCTAAACCCAAGAAACGTGGGGCCCTCAATGAGGCACGCAAGGTAATACTTACCAACCCGAAATTGTCTGTTGATGAAGTGGTAGCAAAGATGGAAGAAGCTGGTTTTACTACTTCTCCAGCTTCGGTGGCCAGCGTTCAGTACGAAATTAAAAACACGTTAAAGGTTATGAAAGATCTTGATATGTTGAAGTAGGATCTGAAGCTCACGGCCCAGATCTTACAATTAGCCAGCGGAACGTTCCTTGTCCTTTCTTTCCGCTGGCTTTTATTTAATTTATAGGAGTAACACTATGCCAAGTGCCTTGGTAGTTTTTTCTGGGGGACAAGATTCCACCACCTGTCTATATGCAGCTAAAAAGGCCCATGATGAAGTGACAGCTTTATGTTTTGATTATGGTCAAAAGCATATTATTGAGCTTGAGTCTGCTAGTAGAATAGCTGATATGGTTGAGTGCAAATTGATTAAGATGCCAATTCCTGGAGTTCTTAGTGGAACAAGCCCTCTTATTTATCATGAGAATCAGGTTCATACTTATGAGTCAGCTGATGTTCTTCCAGGGGGTTTGGAGAATACTTTTGTTCCGGCACGTAATTTGTTGTTTTTAACTATAGCTGCTTCAGTGGCCTATGCTATTGGAGCTGATTATTTATATACTGGAGTGTGTCAAGCTGATTTTGGTGGTTATCCTGATTGTAGGCAGTCTTTTATTGACGTAGCAGAAAAGGCGATAAACCAAGCTTTGTTCTTGCCTGAAGATGAAAGACATTTGAGTATCGAAACTCCTTTGATGAATTTTACAAAGGCTGAATCTGTTTTGTTTGCTAAGGGTTTACCGGGATGTTTCGACGCTTTGGCTTATTCTCACACTTGCTATCAAGGGGTTTGCCCTCCTTGTGGTAAATGCCATTCATGTCTGTTGCGTTCTCGTGGTTTTGGCGAGGCTGGTATTGAAGATCCATTGTTGACTAGATTAAGAGGTGAGTTATGAGTTTGCCTGATGTGCAAAATAGTACAGATAGTCGGGGTATTTCAATAAATGAAGTTGGAATTACTGGGGTCAAGGTCCCTATATCATTTCCAGGAAAAGATGGAAGTCAGCACCATTCAGTAGCTGATATTGATATGGGTGTGTATTTGCCTGCTGATCAAAAAGGAACCCACATGTCCAGGTTCCAGACCATTCTTTCTGATTCAGAGCTTCATTTACCGCAGACAGGGGATTATTTGAAAAGGATAACCACTGAATTGGGATCACGAAAGGCATTCATGCGTCTTGAATTTCCTTTATTTACATCTGTATGTTCCCCTGTTTCTGGGTTGAGTGGTTCTCTTGACTACCATTGTTATTATAGAGCTTATTATGACGCTAGGGCTGACTCATTATGTGAGCTTATAGGAGTTAAGGCCCCTGTTACTACCCTTTGTCCTTGTTCTAAGGAAATAGCAGTAGAAGGGGCTCATAATCAGCGAGCCTATGTGAGTGCCCTGATGATGTCTTTGGTTTTTCATGATAGGGTGTGGTTTGAAGATCTTGCTGATGTAGCTTTGAATTCAGGATCTTGTCCTGTATATCCTATTTTGAAAAGGGCTGATGAGAAGTGGGTTACTGAGAAGGCCTATAATAACCCTAAGTTTGTTGAGGACGCTGCTCGTGATGCGTATATATCATTGGGCGTTAAAATGCCTAACAGATTCAAAGAAGCGCAGTGGCTTCTTGTTTTTGTTTCTAGTGAAGAAAGTATACATCATCATAATGCTTTTGCTAGGATAGAGGTTGGGAACAGAAATTCTTTAGTAGATGATTTTATAACTCGAAGTTGAAGGAACTTTTATGGATAAAAAGGTAAATTTAATGCTTGATTCAGGGGCTTTCTCAGCATGGCGTCAGCAGAATCCTATTGATGTAAAAGAGTACGCAAAATATCTTGAGAAGAATTATGATATTGTTGACACGGTCATTAATTTGGATGTCATGCCAGGCGAGTGTGGGAAGGAAAGGTCTCTTGCAGAGGTTGATTACTCTGCTACACAGAGTTTTAAGAATTTTATATATCTACGCAAGTGTGGTTTTGAAACAATGCCAGTATTTCATCAAGGGGAGAATTTTGTTTGGTTAGAAAAGATACTGGATGCTGGAGGCACCTATATTGGCGTCTCTCCTATAAATAATGCTAGATCTAAGGTTAGAATGCTGTGGATGGACAAGGTATTTGCTTACCTGTGTGGAGATAAAGGATTTCCTGAAGTAAAAACTCATGGGTTTGGTATGACTGTACCATCTCTCGTTAACAGGTATCCTTGGTATTCGGTTGATAGTATTTCATGGATATTGATAGGGGCCTTTGGTAGTATTTTGATACCTAGACTTGTTAATGGAAAACCAGATTATAAGGAAAAAGTCAATTTAATTTCTATGTCAACAAGGGGATCTAAATTTGTGAGGGCCGGTGCAGGTACTGTGAGAAGCTATCAAACTTTTGGAATTAAAGAAAAAAAGTGTATTGAAGATTATTGTAATCAGCTAGGTTTTGATATTGCCTCAGTACAAACTAATGGTTATGTCAGGAAGGAAATAAACCTTCTTTTTTATAAAAATCTAGCTAATAGTTTTACTCCAAAAATAGTTTCAGAGAGGGCAAAGAGTCTTTTTATGACTAATAAAAGTAGTTTAGGTACTACACACAGTAAATGGAATAAATTGAAGTTTGTATTTGGTGGTGGTGGTGGTTCTATTAGCGCTCATGGAGAAATTTTACAGCGTAATAATGAGCATGAAAGATTACTTTCCTACTATGAGATGAGAAGTAAACCGGAAACATACTTGTCTTATTATATAAATACAGGACAGTTTCCAAAAACAAGGAAGAAGTTACATAAATCTAAATCAAAAACCAAACGTGTTAGAAATCGTATAATAAAGAAACGCACTAAATTAAAAAGAATCGGAGAATAAGACAATGAACAGAATCAAACTAATGGATTCACTTGCTCAAGTGACTCCTGCATTATCAACTAAGAATATGGTTCCTGCTTTTTCCTGTGTTTGCTTTACAGGTAAAACCATGCAGACTTATAATGATGTTATTGCTTTACAGTTAAAATTCAAAAGTGATTATGTTGGTGGGGTTGTCGGGAAACTGCTTTCAACTTTTGTAAAGACCGCTGCGACTGATGAAATAGAATTTACTCCTGAAGGTGAAGAGTTGCTGCTAAAGTCTGGCAGATCAAAACTCACAGTAACACCTTTATCAGAGGGTGAGTTTGTTTTTAAGATGCCAAAACTAAAAGAAGGAAACAAGATAGCTTGCCCTGAGAATCTGGTTAACGCAGTGAATAGGGTTTGTCTTTCATTGGGCAGAGATCCAGGTTTTCCAACTACGATGGGGGTGACAATTATTCCAAAGAAGAAAGGTGTTTATCTTTGTTCAGCAGAAGGCTCATCTGCAATCACAAGAGTGTTCCTGAAAGATAAGGATTTTTCTAATGCTTTGCCAGGACCAATTTTGCTACCTCCTCAATTGTGTGATTTCTTCTTGAAGATTGCTTCTAAGGACTCACCTAAAAATATGTATCTGTCTGAGGAGTGGGTAATCTTTACTTTTGAATCTGGATTGAAGTTATTTTCTCGCTTGGGTGAAGAAATTGATCCAGAGTTGTTTGAAGGGGCTATGCGTAACCATTACACGCCGAACAAGGATTCATTCGTAACCTTACCATCAGGCACCGAAGGTGCGTTAGATCGAGCACTAGCCGTGTTAGATGGGGCAGCAGAGAAGATTGGTACTGTATCAGTAAAGAAGAGTCGTTTGCGCATTGAAGCAACCGCAGCGCAAGGGAGTCTATTTGATGTTCTTAAATTACCTGATCATGACAATGTGAAGATACGATTGGACTTAGTTCGTTTTAAGTCAGCTTTGCAGTTTGCTGACTCAATCTTCATTACTGAGGATTCTGTATTATTAAAGCAAGGGAGTCTTGTACATTTAATTGCTGTTCATTATCAAGAAGGCGAAGATGCTGACTAAATATAATGATTTTTTAATTAGTAAGAGGGTCAATACAGATTTCAGGGGTTTTGAGCCTACTTGGATTCCTGATTTCCTATTTGACTTTCAGAAAGAGTTGGTGGTTTGGTCAATCAAGAAAGGACAAGCAGCTATCTTTGCTGACTGTGGCCTCGGAAAAACGCCGATGCAACTTGTATGGGCTCAAAATGTGGTCGAGCAAACAGGTAAGAGTGTACTTATTTTTGCTCCTTTAGCAGTAACTAATCAAACAGTACGAGAGGCGAAAAAATTTGGTATCGGTATTCATAAAACACGAAATGGAAAAGTGCATAAGGGTATTAACATTACAAATTATGAGAGGCTGCATTATTTTGATCAAAAAGACATAGCAGGTATTGTTATAGATGAATCTGGAATAATCAAAAACTTTGCAGGTAAGTTTCGTCAAAATATCACAGAGTTTACCAAAGACATACCATATCGTTTATTATGCACGGCTACCCCTTCTCCTAATGACTACATGGAACTTGGGACATCAGCAGAGCTCCTTTCTAACATGACTAGAATGCAGATGCTAGGTATGTTCTTCACAAACTCAGGAGATAGTACACAGCAGTGGCTTTTAAAAGGACATGCAAAGAAGAGGTTTTGGGAATGGGTGGCTACTTGGGCACGAGCTATAAGAAAGCCATCAGATTTTGGATATGATGATGGTGATTTTGTACTTCCTAAAATGGGGATAAAATACCATACTTTAGAGACGCCACCAATAAGAGGATATTTATTTAATGTGGCAGCAAGAACTTTGCAGCAGCAGAGATCAGAACGCAATAGGTCTATTAATGAGCGTTGTGAGATGACTGCTGACATTGCAATCAAAGCTAATGACTACCATCTATGTTGGTGCAATCTTAACAAGGAGGGCGATTTACTTGAAAAATTAATTCCTGGTTCTATTCAAGTTGCTGGAGCTAACTCAGATGAAGAAAAGGAGGAACGGTTAGAGGCTTTTGCAAATGGTGAGTTTAAGGTTCTTGTAACCAAAACAAAAATAGCCTGTTTTGGTTTGAATCTTCAGCATTGTAATGCTATGACTTTCTTTCCTAGTCATTCACATGAGCAGTTCTATCAGGCTTTAAGAAGGTGCTGGAGGTTTGGTCAGAAGCGGTCAGTAACCTGCAACATTGTTATGACTGACAGGGAATCTCTTATTGTTTCTAATATGATAAGGAAAGAGAAGCAAGCGGTAGAAATGTATGATCAGATAATAAAAGAGATGCACGAATTTCAAACTAATAAAAGAGTTGTCAAAAAGGTACTTCCTGAAATGATGCAACTTCCAGAATGGTTATAAGGTGTATAGAGATATATGAGAGTAAAATTAAACAAGCAACTTATAAAAGATGAATACAGTATTTATTGTGGTGATTGTTGTAAGGTTGTTAAAGGACTACCAGATGAATCAGTAGGCTTTAGCGTGTTTTCACCCCCATTTTGTAATCTATATTCTTACTCAGATGATGAAGCTGATATGGGCAATTCTAAAGGGTATGAGGAGTTCTTTGATCATTTCTCATTCTTGATAAAAGAGTTGCATAGGATAACAAAGCCGGGAAGAAATATAGTAGTTCATTGTATGGACTTACCTGTAGCAAAACAGAATGCTGGCTATATTGGAATAAAAGACTTTCCTGGTGATCTAGTACGCGCATTTGAAAAGTTGGGTTTCATTTTTCACGCTCGTTTTTGTGTGTGGAAAGATCCACTATTGGCTGCTGTAAGGACTAAGGCGTTAGGTTTAGCCCATAAGCAGATAATTAAAGATTCTGTTATGTGTCGCACCGGTATTCTTGATTATGTGTTGGTATTTCGTAAGCCAGGGGAAAATACAATACCAGTACAGCACTCAAAGGGATTGACAGAGTATTATGGAAGTAGAAAAGTACCCAAAGAGCTAGATCATTTTTTAACAAAAAAGAACTTAGTACAAAAAGAAAATAAAAGGTCACATTGGATCTGGCAACAGTACGCATCTCCTGTTTGGTTTGATATAAGGCAAGGGAACGTATTATCTTTTCGTGGTGGTAGATCAGAGGAAGATCAGAAGCATATTTGTCCACTGCAATTAGATGTGATAGAAAGATGTATAGCTTTATGGTCTACTGAAGGTGATGTTGTGTTTACTCCATTTATGGGTATTGGCTCAGAAATATATGTGGCTGTGAAAAATAAAAGAAAAGGTATTGGGATTGAATTAAAAGAATCATATTATGATCAAGCTGCAAAAAATCTAAAAAGTATATTTAGATATAAGAGAACATCACTTTTAGTAAAAGAAGGCGAAGATGATGCATAAACCCCTGGTTTCCAGGATCACCAGTAAGAATATATCTGCAAGGGCTGTGAAGAAGGCTGTAAGTAGACAGACAACAGAGTATTTAAGGGAGAGTGGATGTTCTGCCTGTCCTATGACAAAGCTTCCTAATGGGTGTCCTGAAATGCCTTTCATAGGTCCAAAGGATGCTGATATTTATGTACTATTATCTGATGTTTCTACTGATGATTTGGAAGAAAAAGAATACTTAGTAAATACGCAGATCCTTGATAATGCTTTGAATGGTGTGCCTGTTAGATACGGAGTTTGTGTTAGGGGACAAGCTAAATCTGTCATTGATATTAAGGCACCGAAAGATATTATTTCCCATTGTTGCAGCTCTTCTATCATCGAAGATATTGTAAGGGTCAAGCCCAAAGTAATAATAGCTTGTGGCATGGCTGCTACATCTTGGGTTTTGCCTGGTGCAGTTGATGGGATTTATGCTTGGAGAGGCCGTATGGCCCCTACTAAGATCGGTACTCATTCTTGTTGGGTTGCCCCTGTGATGGACCCTGAAGATGTAGATAATCTAGCTAAAAATATAATGAAGATACCACCAAAGGAGTGGAAGAAAGCTTTTCATGTAGATGTTCGTAGAGCTATTAGTCGTTCTAAAAAGAAAGTAGTCATAAAGGTTCCAGATATTAAGGAAATAAAACAGGGCATTAGATATGTTATTGGGGTGGAAGGTGACTTAGCAAAAGTAAAGAAGCATTTGAAGAAGATGGCTGGGAAACCATTAGTCACTTTTGATATTGAAACTAGTTGCTTGCGTCCTTATACAAAAGGGGCAAAGATTCTTTCTATTGCTGTTGGTACGGGCAAGGATGTGCTTGCTTTTCCTATTGATCATCCTCGTGATAAGTGGACTATAAAGAAGAGAAGGTCAGTAAAGAAATATTTACTGGAATTCTTAATGGCTAAGATTAAGAAAGTAGGGCAGAGCACCGATTTTGATTTAGAGTGGCTACTTGATATGTTTGGTCCCTCATTCATGCAATTTGGATCATGGCATGATAGCCAGGCTCAAGCATACATTCTCGATAATAGGGCAAGTTTGCAGAGTTTAGATGCCTTGTGCCTTATTAATTTCGGATTCAATTTGAAAGTTATTTCTAATGTGAACAGGAAGAATTGTTTAGCTGCTGATTTGAAGGATCTTCTTATCTATAACGCACTCGATGTAAAATGGACCCATAAGGTTTTTCTGAAGCAATTGAAGCTGCTTAAAAAGAGGGGTATGCTATCTATTTATAATATGCAGGCTAAGAGGTCTAAGACCATAGCTTATTCTCAGAATATAGGTATTCCAATTGATCAAGAGCGAGGAGCAGAATTATCAAAAGAATTAAAGAAAAAGGAAGATAGGGCTTTAGATAAGCTGCTTGATATGGATTGCGTGAAATTGTATAAGAAAAGGTGTGGTAAAACATTCTCACCTACATCTTCTCCAGCTTGCGTAGTACTATTTAGAGATATTTTAAAAGTAAAGTGGGAAGGCAAAGGAAAGTTTTCAGCAGACAAAACAGCTTTAAAATTATTTGATCATCCAGCAGCAAAACAAATATTATCATACAGGGCAGCTTCGAAAAGAAGAGGCACTTATGTGGATAATATGTTGGTGGCTACGAAGGGTTCTAATGTTTATCCAGACGGAAAACTACACGTGTCTTTTAATTCAACTTTTACAGATACAGGGCGTTTTAGTACATCAGGACCAAATCTTAATTGGCCGAAGAGAGAAGGGAAGGAAACTAGAACATTAGTAGTTCCTCCTCCTAGAGATATTATAGCTTCTTATGATTATGGTCAAATAGAAGCTCGCGTAGCAGGGATGGTGAGTAAGGATAAGAAGTATTGTAAGTCTTTGTGGGATAGGTTTGATATTCATATGCATTGGGCTGAAGTAATTGTAAAGGCCTATCCAAAGATATTGGATAAATATGAAGGAACACAAAAAGAGAGAATTAAAACATTTCGAGGATATGTAAAGAATCAATTTGTGTTTCCTGTTATTTACGGATCTATGATGGAATCTGCTGCTAGAAATTTACAGATACCACCAAAGATCTTCAGTCCCGTTTACAATGAGTTTTGGGAAACTTATTCTACTATTCGTAAGTGGCAAAAAGAATTGATTGAGTTTTATAAGCATAATTTTTATGTGGAGAGTCTTACTGGTCGCAGGCGTTATGGGCCTTTAAATATGAATATGGTTTGTAACACCCCTGTTCAAGGGCCCGCTAGTGATATTGTAGTTGATGCTATGGATAGAATAAGTGAAATAGCTGTGCAGAAGGATATGCCTTGTTTACAGCCTGTAATGAATATACATGATGATTTAACGTTTTTCTTACCAAATAAATCTGATAAATATGAAGAGATCATTATAGAGCAGATGTTAAATGTTCCATTTGATTGGGTTAACGTGCCTATCACTATTGAATGTGAAAAAGGTAAAAATTGGTGTGATATGAAAAAAGCAGGTGAGTTTTCATCTGATCAATATTTGTAATTTGGATTAAACAGTATAGTAATATATAAGGAGAAATAAGAATCATGAGTGATTTTCATACAAAATATAGGCCAAAGACATTTGAAGAAGTGGTAGGGCAAGACGAAACAGTAAAAGCTTTACAAACTGTTTTGGCTACCAAGTCTTGCAGATCTTTTATTTTTACAGGGCCTTCCGGTGTGGGCAAAACAACCCTGGCAAGAATTATTGGCAGAGAGGTAGGTTGTACTAGGCGGAACCTTATTGAGATTGATGCCGCTACTCATACGGGTATTGATGCGATGCGTTCTATCACTGATACGTTGCGGTATAAGGCAATAGGCAAAGCAGCTAGGGTAGTTATCATAGATGAGTGCTTTGCTAAAGGAACGCTTGTTAGTACGCCTTCAGGTGCTATTTGCATTGAAGATATAGCTATAGGTGATAGCGTTTTTAATATGGATGGCCCCGCTGAAGTTAAAAACACTTTTGTAAATAAAGTAGATTTAGGCAGGGTTGTAAAAGTGGTAGCGGATGATAATTGTCTTATCTGCTCAGAGGATCATGAGTTTTTTACTACTGAAGGTTGGGTAAAAGCAAAAAATCTTAAAAATCATTTGATTTTCACAAGCAATTTTAGTACTACTATGGGAAGCACTGTATTACTAAAGGAGCTAGAAAATGAAAAAGTTAAGGTTGCGACTGAAAAAGCGTTATGTGAAGTTACGTGTAAAACCACCAACATCAGCAAAGTACAAGAAATGCGAGGATTGTGGGGAAGAGTTCTGGGCAGTGGTTTGGAATCGGAAGTACTGCAACAATTGCAATACTGTGGATATAACCTGCGAGGGATGTGGCGAGAGTTTTTCGAGACTTCGAAACGCTACGGAAATGAATTGTTCACGAGAGTGTGGGAATGCTACGGCAGGAGCGAAGAGACGAGGGCCTCATTCGGAGTCACACAAAAAAGCCGTCAAGGAAGGTCAGCAAAAGTCAAGGAGGGACAACCCGGAATTTTGGAAAAAGAAAGCCTACGAGAGCTCTCAAAGAATGAAGAAGAGCAACCCTGTACACATGCCTGGGGTATTAGAAAAAATAGAAGCTACGAAGAAAATAAATGGAACTTTACACATTTGGTCAGGAGAGCGTGGGGGCAATGGAAAGCTTACAAAAGAGCAAACGATTTTATCTGCTGCCCTGTGTTGGCCTATGGAAGTAATCATCAAGACGGGACACAATCAACAGGATGGGAGCGGGTTCCCTACCAATTACAAAGTGGACGTAGGAGAGGAGTCTTTGCGAATAGCTGTAGAGGTGGACGGGAGTGGGCACAGAGTGAAAAGGAATATCGCATTAGACAAGAAGAAGGAAGAGAAGTTGAAACAGTTAGGGTGGATAGTGTTGAGATTTACCAACGAGGAAATAATGACAAATCTTTTTTGGGTGTTATCGGTGATAAAGAAAGAAATCAAGGCTTTGTAGAGTTTCATGATTTGGAGATAGACGGACATCCTTCTTACCACGCCAACAGCGTTCTTGTTCACAATTGCCACGCGCTTAGTAAGCAGGCATGGCAGTCCTTATTAAAACCAATTGAGGAGCCACCAGCTGATGTATATTGGTGTTTGTGTACTACGGAACCTGGGAAAGTTCCAGCAACTATTAAGACGCGATGCCAAGCTTATGAGTTGAAGGATGTGAAAGCAAAAGAAATTTACAAACTTCTGAAAATAGTAGCTAAGGAGGAAAAGTGTTCCTGTGATCAGGAAGCTTTAAAATTGATTGCTAAGAATTCAATGGGATCACCACGAATGGCCTTAACTACTTTGGCCAAGTGTGCGAGAACAAAAGATATTGAAGAGGTCTCAGAACTTTTAAACACAGCGAAGAATGAAACGGAGTTTATTGGTTTCTTGCGTTGGGTATCTGGTGATAGGCATGAATGGGATGAGGCCAGAGAGTTTGTAAAACAAATGTCTGATAAAGCAGGAGAAGGAATCAGGCGTGTAGTAGTCAACTATCTTATGAAGTGTATTTTAGGCTGCAAGCAACCTGATAGAGCCTGTAAATTGTTAGGGACCCTGAGCGCTTTTTCAACTGCTTATCCATCAGATAGTAAGTCAGAGCATCTACTACTTTCACTTGGGGAGTTGATTTTTGAAACAGAGTGAGAAAACAGCGTTATATGAGGCTATGGTAGATCTTGACGGTATTGATATAGATACCGCTTTGATTCAGCAGCCTCAATGTTTTTATGAAGTCTGTTCTTTATTGGCTGACGCTAAATTAGAAAAAAGGGATTGTGAAGTTTCCTTGAAAAGGTTAGAGGGTCAGATTGGTAAAAGGACAAGAAGTAAGTATGAATCTAGGGATAATTATGCAACTGATTCTTGCATAAATGGATTAGTTGATTCTGATGATAAGGTTAAAATTCTACGAAAAAAGTATAATAGGTTATGCGTAGAAGTAGATAAGTTAGATGGGCTAAAAGAAGCTTATAGGCAGCGTTCATTTTCTTTAAACGCTTTAGCAGGTCGCAATACAGAAACAGAATATATGCCTGATAGTGTTTCTTCAAAACCACGTAAAAGAACTAAAGTAAAAAGAAATAAAATTTTAAGGAGTATTTGACAATGGCAAAGAAGAAGAGAAAGTTTACGTACAAGGCAAGATCGGCTGAATCTAACAAGAGGAGAGCTGACCAAAAAGGCAATAAGTTTGCAAGCATTTTTAAGGAGAACTTACAAACTTTTAGTACCCAGGATGATAATAGGATTAGAATCTTTCCTGCTGGTTGGGATGAGGCTGAGCATTATGGTATTGATATTTATGTTCATTACGGCATAGGCCCAGATAATCAGCAATTCTTGTGTAGAAAAGAGATGGGTAAAGGATCTTGTCCTATATGCGAGGAGCGACAATCTAATTTAGCTTCTGATCCTGATTATGCCTTTAAATTGAAGGCAACGCATAGAGTGGCTATTTGGCTATTGGATAGAAATGATCGCAAGGCAGGGCCTAAGCTATGGGCTATGCCGTGGACTGTAGACAGAGACGTATCACAACTGGCTCAGGATGAAGATAACGGTGAAGTGTTACCTATTGATCATCCTGATGATGGATACGATGTCCTGTTTTCTATGGAAGGCCCTAAAGGTGGCATGAAGAAGTATATCGGTTTGAAAATCAGCAGAAAGCCCTGCGCTATTTCAAAGAAGGAATCAAGGCAGGAAGAGTGGTTGGATTTCATTACGGAAAATCAGGTACTTGATTGTCTGAATTATTATAGTGAAGAACACATAACTGGTTGCTTCGGTGCTTCTATTCCTGATGATGATGAAGAAGAAGATCCAAGGGCTTCTCGCAGTAAACGAAAGTCTTCAAAGAAACCAAAAGATCGTGATGATGAAGATGAGCAAGGTGAAGATGAGCAAGATGAAGATGAGGAGGACGAAATTCCTTTTGATGATGAAGATGAGGACGAAGAAGAAGAACGGTCTTCCCGTAAGAAGAGTAAAAATAAAGGCAAGAAAAAACGCACTAAGATTGATAAGAAGAAAAAGAAAAAACCTGATCCTGACGAAGAGGACGACGATGACGAGTATGATATGGACTATGAAGACGAAGACGAAGACGATGCTGATTTAGATGATTTGGATTAACTAATGGCAAAGAAGAAAAAGGAAAAGAAGGTTCAAAAGATAGTGGTCAATGAGGAGCCACTATCTTTTATTAATTCAGGTTGTTCTCTTCTGAATTGTGTTATATCAGGTAAGGTTGATGGTGGCTATCCACAAGGTAGGGTAACTAATATTGTGGGTGATAAATCAACAGGTAAAACTTTACTTGCTATAGAGGCTTGCGCTAATTTTGCTGTTCAGCATCCTAAAGGTAAGATATTTTACAATGAGACAGAAGCAGCTTTTGATAAACCGTATGCAGCATCTTTGGGTATGCCAATTGAAAGGATAACTTTTACTCCTCAGTGTTACACGGTAGAGGATTGGTATGATCATCTAGTGGAAGTCATAAAGTCTGAAGCGAACGAACCCATTCTTTATATTTTGGATAGTTTAGATGCTTTAAGTGATGAGGCAGAACTTGCCCGTGATATTACTGATGCAACTTATGGGCAGAATAAAGCTAAAAAGATGAGTGAGTTATTTAGACGTTTGAACCAACAAATGAGTGGGTCTAATATAGCTCTTATTATCGTATCACAAGTGAGAGCTAAGATAGGTGTTAAATTTGGTAGACAAACAACAAGAGCAGGTGGGAAGGCCTTAGACTTTTTTGCCTCTTTAGTGATATTTTTAGCTCATATAAAGACACTTACAAAGACAAAGAAAAAGGTTGTTCGCCCTACTGGGGTCATCATAAAAGTTAAGTGTGACAAGAATAAGGTATCAATGCCTTTTAGAGAGTGTGAATTCCCTGTTATATTTAACTTTGGTGTTGATTCCGTTGCAGCTGCTCTTGAATGGGCTATAGCTAATGGGCAATACAAGTTTTTTGGGCTAAGTTCAGAAGTAAAAGCAAAAGAATATTTGAAAGAATCATATTCATGGAGCACAGAAGAATATTTTAAAGAGTTGCATCATATCAACCAGGGTTTACAAAAAG
>Ga0307928_10001652_pt1 | contig 16979 bp, 31 predicted proteins | sample AceLakmetagen232_FD_201815 | JGI IMG/M metagenome (GOLD analysis project Ga0307928, IMG submission 201815) | Saline water microbial communities from Ace Lake, Antarctica - #232 | ecosystem: Environmental > Aquatic > Non-marine Saline and Alkaline > Saline | place: Antarctica: Ace Lake... | reverse complement strand
AGGGCCAGCCAGGCAAGCGCGACGAAACGCGACGAACCGTGTTGCGAGACATCTGCCAGCGGCTCGAAGACAATCCAGACAGCACCTTCGAGTTGCTGCCAAGACGGGAGGCGAAAGCATCATGAAAATCGCACTCACAGCAGACTGGCATTTCAGGGGAAAAGATCTTGAGGCCGCGGTTCACCAGGGGCTCGCTCTGGTTCACGCGGCGCAGGAACGAGACTGCAAGGTTCTGGGCATCGCCGGCGACCAGTTCGATCGGTCGAGCATCGGTGACAACCAGGCGTCGACGGGCGGAATAGCGGCCGGTCTTCTCATGGTTCTCGGCGAAGCGCGAGCGGCCAATATGGACGTCATCTGCATCGTTGGAAATCACGACCAGGCCGGGGCTGGGAGCCTGGATGCGATGCACATTCTCGACGGTCGGCTTGGGATCCACGTTGCGCGTGACGCGCAGAGCAGTTGCATCGAAAAGGACAACGTGCGGTTCTGCTGCTTGCCCTGGCAATGGTCTGGCGACATCAACTCGGACTGGCAAACAGTGTGCGAGCAAGCCCGAGGATGGAATGGTCAGACGGTTCTTCTTGCCCACGCCCAGGTTATCGGGGCGGCCTATGGCGCCGGCGGCCGAGCCTGCGAACCCAACGACGGCAAGTGGCAGATCACGCGCCAGATGCTCGAGGAATCCCCGTTCGATTACATCGCCCTGGGCGATTTCCACAAGCGGCAAGACCTCTCTGGCGGACGCGGCGGCTACGTCGGCGCGCTCCGGCAACTCAACTTCGGCGAAGAGGGCAACCCGGCCGGCTTCGAGGTCTGGGACAGCGAGACGAACGAGACCGGATGGGTCGAACTCGACGCGGCGCCGCGATACCGGACCGTGACCTTGCAGTCCGGCGAGAAGGCCCCGAACCCCGACCCCAACGAGCGCCTCCGCGTCCAGTGGATCGGCGATGTCGATTACGCCGAAGTCCGAGCCCTCGAAGCCAAGGGGGTTGATGTCGAGCAGATACTCGAACGCGAAGAGCGAGTCCAGCGGGCCGAAGTGCCGGAAGGTGTTGTCGACCGTCCGCATGACCTGATCCGGCTCTATGCGGAGAACCAAGAGCCGCCGATTACGGGCGAACGCTTGGAGCAGATGCTTGCGGTCTTCGATCGCGTTGGGAAAGTCGCGGAAGTGGTGCCCGAGGCGAAGCCCGCCCAAGAGACGGCTGGGGCACCATTCTGAGGATAGCGCTTCGCAGCGCGCCGCTGCGCATCGCATCGCTGCGCATCGCAACGCAACGGAACACCAAACCAGAAAGGGACTCACCCCATGTTTCAAGCAATCGTAACACTCGAAAGCGCCACTCCCTATAGTCAGTCACGCCCTCACGACGAGCCCAAAAAGGACCGCGAAACGGGCAACGACTACGAACTGCGGACATGGCGCAATCGACTGCACACCGACAAAGACGACATGGTTTTCATCCCGGCCCAGGCATTCAAGAACTGCCTGAGCGAAGCCGCCAAGTATCTCGGGCGACAAGTGCCTGGCAAGGGCAAGAACACCTACACCAAGCATTTCGAAGCGGGCATCATGGTAATAGACAACGCCCCCCTCGGGATCCAAGGTGCCGACGTCGCGGGCGAACGGCTCTACCTAAACTCGGATGGCCGACGGGGCGGCAACAAGCGCGTCTGGCGCACGATGCCCTGCATCCCGCAGTGGAAGACCGAAGTCACATTCATCATCCTCGACGAGATCATTACGGAAGAGGTTTTCACGGACCATCTGTGCTGGGCCGGGCGGATCATCGGTATCGGTCGCTGGCGTCCGCGCAACAATGGGAACTACGGGCGCTTCGCTGTCAAGAAAGTGAAGTGGAGTGCAATGGGATAAGGCTGCCTCGCATCGCATCGCCACGCCGTGCAACGCGCCGCGCCGCCGCGCATCGCCCCGCCTCGCAACGCATCGCAACGGAACACCCCTGAAAGGACCAACCACCATGCCAGAACAGACGATCATCGCCGAACGCGCAGCAGAAACGCAACGGCTCATCAACTATCTGCTCGACGCCGAACCCGAAGCCATACTCACCTATGCCGACATGTCCAAGACATGCGGGCGTGACGTGCAAGGGACGGGCAGGCATAACCTGATATCAGCTATCCGAGCAATCCAGCGCGATCAAGGCCACGTTTTCGAGACTATCCGCACAGTGGGCGTGCGCCGCGCGCGGGGAGCCGACTTTCTCGCTATCGGCGATCAATCTATTGGCAAGATTCATCGTGCGGCCAAACGTGGAGCACAGAAACTGGCACGAGCCGATTTCGATTCACTCGACAACACGCAGCGCAACGCGCTCATGTCACGCCAAGCGGTAGTCGGAACGCTGCATCTCATGTCCGGCGCTCGCGGCCTCAAGCAGATCGAACAGCGCGCCGACGACGCACAGGGCAAGGTTGCGTTCTCGGATGTAGCGAGAATCTTCGCCAAGGAGTAGCGCTTCGCGCCGCAGCGCGGCGCGACGCATCGCGCCGCTGCGCATCGCAACGCAACGCAACGGAACACCAAACAAGGAGGCCAAGACCAATGAGACCGACCAAACTGAGACTTGAGGGCATCGGCCCTCATGTGGACACGACAATCGAGTGGGCATCCCTCGCAAGCCCGGCGGCCGTTGTGGCCGAATACGGCACCGGCAAAACGTTCCTGATCGAGGGCGTGATCGCCTGCCTATTCGGGGAGTTCGCCTGGTACTCGGGCAGCATCTATGACGCCCTCACCCAGGGCGGCGACGGCAAGGGCGCCCTGACCCTCGATTTCGAGCATGCGGGGCAATCCTATCGCGCCACGCGAACGATCCGAGACACCGGCAAAACGCGGACACAGAAGGCGTTGCTCGAGAATCCATCGACAGCCGAAGTGCTGGCCGGCCCGAAGGTTGGCGACTTCGAGGCGACCATCGCAACGCTGATCGGCGGGAAAGAGACGGCGCTCGCTACGTGGTTCCTTTCGCAAAATCGGCATGGTGACCTCTGCGGCCAGCCCGGCGAAGTCGAACTCGTTGCCCGGCGCCGCGCCGTATTCAACGACCTGATCGGTGCGGCGCATCTTGACGCCCTTGGCGAGCGTTGCGCGGTCGAGTCGCGACGGGGAACGACTGTTGCCGAGGAACTCGAGGCGCAGATTGCTGGGGAACTCGCTGTCGAGCAAGAACTCGACGTGGCGCGAGAGTCGATGCCTGACAGTGCCTATGACGTGACCGCAGCCGAGACATGCCAGATTCAGACCGAGAACCGCCTCGAAATGGCCCGCGCCACACTTCGGGACGCCGAAGGCGACGACGAGCGTCTCAAGGCGCAGATCGCACAGCACGAGACGGCGGTCAAGGCCCTCGAGACGGCACAGAAGGCGCTCGACAAGGCTCGCGAGAACGCCAAGGCGCTCGAGGCCAAGGCCAACGGCAAAGCCAAGGCCGAGTCGGACCTGGCCGACCTCGCGCGGCTCAGTGAAGAACGCAAGACCCTGGCCGGCGACCTGAACGTTTGGGAAGCGTATCACCAATGGAAACACGACCTCGCGAATCTCGAGCAGGTTGAGATGTACGAACGCAAGCGAGTCGACGACCTCATGGCCCTGCCCGGAGCGAGCGACGAAGACCGGGCCCTGGCCGCGCGGCTCGAAGAATTGCGGGCTCGATACGCCAGCGCCAAGGCGGCTAATGAGCAGGCCGAAAAGGAAAACGTCTGGCGCCGCGACGTGCGGGGCCGTCTGGAACGTGACGCGCATTCAACTGAGCGGCAGATCGCCGGACTCAAGGGGCGGCTTGAAAAGCGGCCGGAGACGCCCTTCGGCGAGAAATGCGAGCCGTGTCCATTCCTTGCCGAATATCGGGACTTGCCGGCCGAGATCGATCGGCAGATGGCGGCTGCGACGGCTTTGCACGCGGAACTCTCCGACGTGCCATCCGATGAGCCCCTGGCCGACCTGGCCGAGATTCGTGTCGAAGGCGAACGCGCGGCGGCGGCCGACAAGTCCATCCAGGACGCAGCCGAGACTCTCGAGAAGTTGGCCGACGCGAACCGCAAGCACCAGGACGCGGACGCGGCGGTCACGGTCCACAGGGGAAAGCAACCCTGCGAGGGCGAGCCACGGGACCCGCGCGAGCAGATCGAGGCGGTCAACCGGGCAGTCGAGGCGCTGGCCGGCGCGCAGCAACGGCTCGAGTACGCGATCGAGGCCGAAGAGAGGCTGAAGGATTGGGAGCACGAGCGCGACGTGGCCGACCAGCAGGCCGAGGAAGCCACCGAAGCGGTGGCCCGTCTTGCCCCTGCGGCGGACTCTGCACGGGCGACGCTGGCCGATCGGGAGTCTCAACGGGCAAACACCCGGGAAGCGGTCCGAGCGGCTGAGGCGGCCCGCAACGAAGCCCAGGCGCGACTCAAGGGCGCGGCCCAGGAACTCGCCAACGTAACGGCGCGAATCGCTGAACTCGAGCGAAGAGTCACGGCCACGGCCGAAAAACGCGAGCGGGTCTCCGGTCTCCGGTCGAATATCGCGGCCCTGGCCGATCTGCGAACCTGTTTCGGGCCGAAGGGCGTCCGTCAGATCCTGATCGATGCCGCGGCCCCGGAACTCGAGGCGATCGCCGACAACCTCTTCGAGAGGGCAACCGGCGGCCGCATGCGTCTCAGAATCGCCACGCAGCGGGCAAACCAGGACGGATCGACGGCCGAGGATTTCGCAATCCTCGTTCGCGATGAACGGGGCGAACGCGACGCACTCCGGTACTCGGGCGGCCAGTTGCAGTTGATCCAGATCCTTTTCAGGATCGCCGTCGCGATCTGGGTTGGCAAGATTCGAGGCCACAAGCCGGACAGCCTGTTCCTTGACGAGGCGTTCGACCGCCTGGGCGCCGAAGGTGCCGAAGACCTGATCCGCGTCCTCGAGTATCTCCGGGAGCGATTCGGCTGCATCGTGGTCGTCACCCATGATCGGTTGCTGGCCGATCGCATGCCGGCGCAAGTGCGGCTCGAGAAAACGTTTGGCCAGGTCTCGGTCGAGACGGCCGGCCAGGCTGTGGCATAGGCGAATCAGACAAACTCACAGCAAGGAGAAAGCAAGCGATGGACGACAAACGAAAGAAGGAAATCAGAGAGGCCCTGGTGTCGAGATTCGAGGGGCTGCTACTCGACCATGAAGGCGAGATGTTCGAGGCCTATGCCCGTGCGTTCCGCGAGCACGATAGCGAGAAGCCATTCGTTTTCGCACCGGCCTTTACGGGGAAAATAACGATCGACGCCGGCAAACACAAAGTGGGCGGAAAACTCGCTTGGTCGGTTCGGCAATCCTTCGACGCGATCGAGCAAACGATTTGCGACGAATCCACCCCCGACATGTTCAACCTGCAGCCAGAAGAACCCGAAGGCCAGGAGCCCGATTTGATCGAATACGACGGCGAATGCACCTCTGTCGAGCCGTCCGATGAGCCCGAAGAGGCGGTCGTCTTGGAGGGATCCCAGTAATGGCCTTCACCGCCGCCGTTCAGCGCTTTCTCGACGCCGGGTACGTCGCCACGATGTATCAAGCCGGGGCGCCAATGAAAGACATTCAGGCAGAGGTGCGACGACGCGAGAAGACGAACCTCTCGAACCCTACGGTGCGACGAATGATGCGAGCCATAGGCGTCCAATTGAGACCACATGGCGGCTGGCAAGATCCAACCGGGGCGACAGTCGCCGAACGAGACGAGCGCGCATATCGCCGCTACGAAGAAATCAGGCCAACTGTTCGTTGTGACCAAGCGGCCTTCGAAGCAATCGCAGCCGAAACCGGATTCGGTGCATCGACGGTCTACCAGCAAGTTCGGCGGAAACAGGCGCGAGCCAAGGCCCGCAAAAAGGTCGAAGAAGCCCGCAAGAAGGCCGAACAATACCGCCAACCACTCACGACTTCGCGGCCGCATTTTGGAGCACGTCGCAGGCTTGAACTCAATCCTGAGAGGCACTAATCGTGATCATCATCCAAGACAGCCGAGAGCAAACCCCGCTCCGTTTTTCGGACGACGTGCTGATCGAAGTCGGGGCCCTCAAGGTCGGCGACTACAGTCTGAAGGGCATGGAAGATCACGTCGCAATCGAACGGAAGAGTCTGCCCGACCTACTCGGCTCCCTGGGCAAGGAACGTGACCGCTTCACGCGAGAGATGCGACAAATGCAGGGCTACCGGCTCGCCGCCTTGGTTGTCGAGACAGACTGGGCAACGGTTCTTGCTGGCGACTACCCGCGTTCTGCGATGCACCCGAACGCTGTTGTCGGGTCGCTTCTGAGCATGGCGGACAAGTACGGGGTAATCCCGATCCTTGCCGGCAATCACCGGATGGCCGGAATTATCGTCGAGCGTCTTCTGCATCTGCGACGCTCGGACATCGAACGGCAGTGGAAACTCATCCACCGAGCCGAGAAGGCCGTCAAGGAGGCGGTACCAGCATGAAACCGAAAGTCTGTGGGCAGTGTGACCATTTCACGGTTGACCCGAAGATCCCGAGGGAGGGCATCTGCTCGAAACGAAGCCCGCTTCTCGGGCAACGGAATCGCATGTTCAGAAACGACCCGGCTTGCGAGGAAGGCGTTCGCGAGAACTACGGGCATTTTGAGGGCCCAGAAGCCGAAGAAACGAGAGGCTAATAATGGGTAGCAATTGCCGAGCGCTGCAACCCCTACGAGATAGTGATTTGGTCGAGCGTGTCTGGGCCAGTGGCGAGTCGATACCCAAGATGCTTGACGCGATTCGCACCGAGAGCGGTCTGCGAATTGACCCCAAGACTCTCAAGAAGATCGCCGCCCAAAAGGGCTTGCCCCCTCGCAAACGAGGGTATCGCCAGTCGCGCTTGACCGATGCTGAGGCGCTAAAGATGTTCCGGCATCTACAAGCAAGATCGCGAGAAAACTCCCCGACGTATGAGTGCGCCGGGGTGTTCCTCGCAGAGATGTGCGCCTATACCGGCCTGAGCATCGGAGGCACCCGAACCCAGGTTCGCCGGGGCCGCATGGCTGAGTGACACATGGCCAAAGTGAAAGAGGGCGGGTTGCCAAAAATCAGCCCGCCCAAACCCGAAAGGAGGTGATTGACATGCCCAACAAAGACCGAACAGGACCAAACGGCCAAGGCCCGAGAGATGGTCGCGGAGGTGGCAAGGGTCGACGTACAGGCCCCGGACAAGGAGCAATGACCGGCGGGGAAAAGGGAGTAAGAAAACCCGCCAAGTAGAGAACGAACTGAGTTTGCTGGCGGCGGCGTGGTGCCATAAGGCAGGGCGAGGATAGAGGCTGGCGACCTAATGCAGACCGGTTCGATTCCGGTGCCCGTCCGCCGACAATAAGCCGGTCCCAAGTCCGGCCCGCCAGCAATTCAAATCGAAAGGCACACCATGCCAAAAATCACGGTAACGCTCAATCAAATCCATCAGTTCCACCCATGTCCCGAAGGGTGGAGAAAACTCCTACGCGCGGTCGGCAAAACCGAGCCAGACGATGAGCCGTTTCCGCTGTCGGTTGGCTTGGATAGCAATGGTCTCGCAGACGTGTTTTGGGCGCTAAAAGCGCTGCCGCAACATGACAACCTCTGGCGTCGATATGCGGTCTGGTGTGTCGGTCAAGTCCGGCATTTGATGACTGATCAGCGGAGTTTAGACGCATTGGGTGTTTTTGAGCGTTACGCTATGGGCGATGCGACTGGCGATGAGCTGGCCGCTGCACGGGACGCTACATGGGACGCTGCACAGGACGCTACACGGACCGCTAGACGGGCCGCCGCATGGCCCGCACCACCCTCGCCCGCACGGGACGCCGCACTGGAAGCCGCACGGGACGCCGCATGGGCCGCCGCAGGGGCCGCACGAGTTCCCGCATGGGACGCTGTGGACGCCGCGGGGTTTGCTGCGGAGACCGCAGCATGGAAAGCCGTAGGGCGGGACGGACTGTACGCCGCACGGGCCGCTCAAGAGAACAAACTACGTCTTATCCTCGACGTTGGCGAGTGGGTAGAGAAAACACCATGAACATCCTCGCAATCGACCCCGGCCCGCCAGCAATTCAAACGAAAGGACAAAGCCGATGTCACGCATGATCTCTTGCTATCTCTTCGAGACCTTCACCGCCACGGGCGCAATCGACGCTCCGAACAAGCGCGACGTGTCGTTCGTCGACCTCGACGAGATAGCGGCGATTCAGGCAACACGACGGCTCGGGAACCAGGGGCGGTGCCATATCATTCTGCGCTCTGACGCCGGGATGGATGTTCTCGGAATCGCAACGGACTGGGCGGCGAAAGTTGAAGGGAAGGAACCAGAGTAATGGGAAAACATCGCGCACTTCAACCCTTGCGAGACAGCGACTTCATTCGCACGCGCTACGCTGACGGGCAAAGCATCCCTCAACTTGTAGAGGCGATTCCTGCGCATTTTGGCGTCCACATTGACCGCGCGACAGTCCGCCGAATCATGGCCGAGCAAGGGATCGAAGTTCGCAGATACAAACGCCAGCAATCCATATTAACCGACGCCCAGGCTCTAAGGCGCTTCCGCGAATTGGAGAAGACTGTTCCGCTCAAGCGCGACATTTGCCGGATGATGATGGCCGATACTGGGCTGTCCGCGTTCGGAGTTCAAAGTCAAATCTGGCGCGCAAAGGAGGTCGGCTGTGAAACGCGAAATGATGTCGTCGATTGAACGCATGAGCGCAAAGCAGGTGCTCCGCGCGGTTGATTTCTGGTGCGGGCTCCACTCCGAGATGATCGAAGAAATCGGCATTGGCGATGGTCGCGTAGACGGACTTGTTTTTCCAACTTGCGCCACGGGAATTGGCATGAATCGAAACGGAGATGCCAAAGGCAACTACCGCCATTTCTGGACGCGAGCCGGATTCCTCGGCATCGAGGTGAAAGTGAGCCGGCAGGATTTTCTCTCCGGTTTGAAGCGCGGTCAATTCGAGCAGTATCGGGAGCAACTCTCAGGGCTCTATCTTGCCGTTGCTCGGGGTGTCTGCAAGGCGTCTGAGATTCCCGACGATGTTGGTCTGATCGTCTGCTATCGGCCAGAAGGCTATGGGCACGTTCATGCAGTCTGCCGACGGCACCCAGAGTTCCGGGATATCCCGCTCGATCCTGATCTTTATTGGCGCGTGATGTTCAAGTACGCGGAACAGTCGCGAGAAACAGCACGGAGCAGGCAGGACCGAGAGCGCGAATTCGAGCAGAAGATCGGGCATGTGATCGCGTCCAAAATCATTCGCCCGGCCCGTGAAGAATTCGGACTGTGAAGGAGACCGCTATGCAGAGTGACCAACTGAAAATCATCACGGAATATGAGGATCGGATCTTTCGGGCCTTCGCTGGTGGCATTGTGATCGGCGCTGTTGGGGTTATTATTATTGGCTTGGTTATTCTCGGACTTTGTTGAGGAGGCGAGACGATGAAGACCGACCGAACCTGGATCCCCCTCACACTAATCGCGGCCCTGGGGCTGTGCTATGGCATCCATGTCCGGCTGGCCGACGCGAGAGAGGCCAGTGTTTGCAGTGCTTCGAGCGCTGGTAGCGAAACAGATTTCGTTACCAAATATCATGTTGCTGACCTCAGCACTATGATACCCATTAACCATCCGCTCACTTCGTGGGCTGGAACCCCAGAGCGTCGCCTTGAGCCGGTGCCGAACGTTGTTTCACGGCCTCTGCCGTGAGCGCAAGAACTCCCCCGGCAACTGCGTAGCGGGCGCGTGGGGGCGACCCGAGGGCAAGTCGTAAAACTGCCCTCTATCACCCGCCTGACCGCGCTCATGCTCGGAAAATGGCGACCTGGACCGGGTGCAACCAGGCTCAAATGGCGCAGGCCCGCCCGGAACACTGAAAGGAGACCGAGATGGACTTCAAAATTGACTCGAAGGGCAACCTTCACATTCAGCGAAGGAGCCAATGGGCGGAAGGGGACTCAGAATGAAACGCCTACTCGCAATCGCAGTCCTCGCGCTGCTGACAACCGACGCACAGGCCACGACGGCGGTTGACCTCAAGTGGAATCCGAGCCCGGCCCCGGACCTGAAAAACTACTCGGCCTACCGGGCAATGTCTGACGACCGTACCACGCCGAGCCTTGAGACGTTCGCCCTGATCGGCACAGTGACCTGCACCACGTTCATGGACCTCGACGTGCCGGCCAGCAATCTGTTCTATAGCGTAACGGCTCGCGACACGAGCGGCAACGAGTCGCCCAAGTGCGAGCCGATCCTGGTTGACGAGAAGGCACCGCAGGGAATAGGCGGTCTGCGCGCGGCCACCATCATCACGACGACCACGAGCACGAGCGTGAGCGTCACGACTACGGAGGTGGAGTGATGCCAAAAGCCATCGCCAAGTGGACGCAAACCATCACCTATGAAACAGACGGAACCCCTGAAAAGATCGCCAAACAACTTGAAATGGACCGCAAAAGATTCGCCCAGTACACAAGAATAATGTTTGACAAAACCAACGGCGACCCCGGCGACATCCGCACCGAGACCGTGACGGTCGAACTGGTGCCCGAGGGAGGGGATAGCGATGAGCGGAGGACACTTTGACTATCAGCAGTTCCCGATTGAGGGCATCGCCGCCGAAATTGAGTATCTGGTTGGGTCCAATAGCAGCCGGGGCGGGAGAAACTACCCCGATGACATCATCGAGAAGTTCGCCGAGGCGGCGATATTTCTGAGGAAAACAGCGGCGATGGTTCAGCAAATAGATTGGCTGGTCAGTGGTGACGACGGCCCGGGAAAGTTTCGAGAGCGCTGGGCAGAGGAAATGCCCGAGAACGACCAATGATCGTCACCACCCTCAACGCACTCGTAGCCGAACTTGAGCGCCAGGAACGCGCTGCAAAGCCGTTGACGCTCGACGAGGCAATCAACCGCTACTGGGAGAACCTATTCATCCGGTGCGAGGGTTGCACTACGGAAATGGCAACGAAGTCTGGCCGCACCCGCAGCCGGGTATATGCGGCGCTCAAGAAAATCAGCGCAGACGAAAGGGGAGAATGATGAGTAACCGAATGAGCAATGAGAAAATGAGGGAGCATCTACAACTACGGCAGAAGGCTCGAGGGGGAGCGACCACGGAATGGACGGATTTCGACGAGACCATGCTCGGTCGCCTCTTTGACATCGAGAAGCGCGCCGACCACGCCCACCAGTGGAGCCGGAGGCACGAGCGGGGCATCGCAGCCAATGAAGTGGATGTCAGATGTATTTACCGCCGACTTGCAGCCCTCGAAGCGGCGCAGGCCAAGCCGGACGACGAACCGGATCCCGCGCCCGAGCACCCGCCGATCCCTGAGTTTTCGGAGAGGTTTCGCGAAGAAGGGCTTTGCCCCATCCATATATTTGTTTGGGTCGGTCAGGGTCCGGCACCGAACAAACTCGGCATCGGTTGGGAGAAGTTCAACCCGAATGACTTCCGCCACGCCTGCATCGCCGAGCACGAGTGGGCCAAAGAGGCCCAACTTCAGGTAGTACTGGTGCATGTTGTGCGGCGGCGTGTTAAGCGCTGTTGCTTCACAGGGAGGATACTGGAAATGAACTACGCCGCCCTGATCGAAGCACTGAAGAACCCGCCTGAGCCTGATGTGAGACTGAAGGACTTGCTGCGTCGAGTGGCCAGGGCCGCAATAGATAGTCACGATTCCCTCCATGTTGACGTCAAGACCCATTTTGACCGATCTGCCGCGGTAGTCTTTCGCGGGCCTATCCTCGAAATCTGTGGGAGCCGGACACTGGGACATAACGTTCAAGCCGAAAAACTGTTAGACAAGGATGGCGACAGCTCGGCTCCCGAGTGGCAGAATGAGTGTTCGCACCAACAAGAATGGCGCGACTACGCTAAGCGCCTGCTGTCGCTGCTCGAGGAAGGGGAGACCGATGCTGACCAAAGCGGGACTTGAGAGGGTGCTATCTGTGTTGGATGATGCGGAGAGAGTTGTTATTAACTACGCCTACGGCAGCATGTGCGCATCGTGCGAGGAGACAGGTGAGCATAAAGTGGGCTGCGATCTGGTTATAGCCCAAAAGTTTGTCAGGGCCGCGCTGGCCGAACTCGACAAGCCCTGCGACGAGCACCCCCAAAGCGGCTGCGGCAAGCCGGGGCACACGACCGAGAGCAGCCCGGACGACATGGGCCATGACGACGAAACGGGCTATTGCCTGACGTGCGAACTGCAAGCCGAGAACGAGCGGCTCAAGGCGCGGGTTGCGGAAGAGGAACACGAACTCCGCAGACTGTTCGACCTGGTTGGCGGTGTAGACCAGGAGATCATCGTCGAAGTCCTGGGGAACGAAAGCGAGGCCGACGATGGCAAACAAGATTGAGTGGCCTTCACTGAGTTGGGAGCCAGACCTGCTCTGTCTCGGCTCACGATATTGGTTCTGGGCATATCGCGACTACCGGTCGCTGCGTCTCAACTGTTTCGGCCTCACGCTAAAGATCCCGTGGTGGCGCTACAAACGAAACGCTCTGCCCGAGGCCCTGAGACTGGACGACGAAAGGGAACCCGATGATCGAGACTGACCAAGAGAAACGCCATGCGAACGCGCGGGCGATATTTGATACACCAATCGAACAACGCAATGTGGCCTATGAGACCCTGGTTGCCGCCGCCAAAGCGTTCGAGGATTCTCCCAACGCGGATACTGCATGGGCCGCTTTGGGGGCATACTATGCGTACAACGGCGAAATCCCAAGCGGCAACAACGACCTGTGGCGTTCGATCAACCTCCACGTCCTCGCAGACTACGAGCGGCTGCGGGAAACTTTCGAGAAGGAAAACGCACCATGTCCCAGCGCCCCTACGCCATAGAGCATCGCTGGCCGTGGCGAGCATGGTGGCCGATCAACGAATGGCATGTCTGCCACCGCTACGCCACACGAGAGCGACGCGACCAGGCGCTGGCCGTGCTGCGATCTAAGGCGGCGCGAAGAGGGTCGGGCCAAGAGTATCGCCCGAAGGACGACTGACGAAAGGACGACCGATGATCGAGCAAGTGATTGACGCAACACGCACCCAAACGGTCTGGTTCATCATGGTCTCGCACCCGGCACTCGACTGGATGCGGGCAGGCAAAGCATACATCTCACGCGAGGTCGCAGAAGGGTGGGCCGAGTTTGTTAGTTCCTATTTTGGCGACCGGCCCACCAAGATCTCCGAATGCGTCCTCCATTATGTAGACGGCCATCTCGACGAGCAATCAATCGAGAAACTCGACAAGGAATACAACCTTGACCCACCCAAGGAGGCCCCCTCATGCAAATCCGAGTAGGCGAGACCATCTGTGATCCGATCATGCCGTTGCACACCGTCGAGGCGATTTCCGAGGCGTTGCACAAGAATGCGTGGCATGTCTCGTTGGCGTGTCAGTCGTGCGCCGACGGGGATTGGGTATTCAGTGCGCTGCCTGTGCGGAGACCTTGTGATGAACCCTGCAAAGACGCTTACACCAAAGACCCCCACTCGGCCATCGTCGCAACAATCCATGCCCACCGGGAGTTTTTCGCCCAACACGGCATCACGCTTGAGGACGACTGACGAAAGGAAGACAAGATGACGCTTGAACCAGGCTCAACGATCACAATTGACGACCAAGAATGTCTTATAATCTCTATCCACTCAGCGGGTGGTGGCGTGTTGACCGGCAAGCGCATCGATCCGCTTTGGCGCATCTATTTCAACCGCCCGGACGGCTCCAGGGGGCACCGAGACTGCATACTCCCGGATACCGAGGTGATCTGCGGTGACAGCTAATTCGTACGACCGAGGTTGGCTTATTGTATGGAGAGGCAGTTTGTGGGTCTACGCCGACACGGGCGAACGAGTGATTGGTTCGCGGTCCTGTTGCCGGTGCGGGAGAGCACCGACCTCGGAGGGGCACGACGCCTGCCTCGGGCATATAGAGGGGGTCACGAGCGCGTGTTGCGGTCATGGAGTCGAGGAGCCATACATCTGCAATCTGGGCCCGCATGACCCAACGCCTGTGGAGTCAGCATAACTTCCAGCATAACCCTCGGCAATAACCCGCTAAGCCCACCAGGATCAGCAACCCGCGTTTTGCGGAGTTGACGCGAGGCCAACATAACTAAGACGAAAGGGGCACGAGATGGCATTCCAGGTAGGCGACAAAGTGAAATGGACCAGCCAGGCGCATGGGCACGCCAAGACCAAGGAGGGGGTCGTCATTGCCGTGGTGCCTGCGGGCGACTACATGGTTGACCATATTCCGAGCGGCTACAATCGTCTCTTTTTCGGCTTGCCGCGAAAGCACAAGAGCTACCTGGTGCGGGTCGGTCGAGGCATGACGCCATACTGGCCGAGAATCAAACACCTACAGCCGAGCGACTGACCCGATGAATCCCCTTGACCAGACCGCCCGCAAACTCACCGTCGGCTCGCTCTTCTCGGGCATCGGTGGGCTGGAACTTGGCCTCGAGCAGACCGGCGGGTTCGAGACCATCTGGCAATGCGAGATTGACCCCTATGCCCGCGCTGTGCTCAAGCGACACTGGCCCGAGGTGCCATGCCATGACGACATCACCACACTTGACCCTGAGCGATTCGAGCGGCCCGACGTTATCTGCGGGGGCTCGCCCTGCCAGGACCTCAGCACCGCCGGCAAGCGGGCCGGTCTTGGCGGTCAACGCTCGGGTCTGTTCTACGAATACATGCGAGTCGTTGGGGCGTTTCGGCCCCGATGGATCCTTTGGGAGAACGTCGCCGGAGCTCTTTCCAGCAACGGAGGGGCCGACTTCTTTGCCGTCCTTGGGGAGTTTCGCTGTCTCGGGTATGATGCGGAATGGTGTTGTCTTCACGCATCCGACTTCGGCTATCCCCACCGGCGGCGACGGGTGTTCCTCGTGGCCTACCCCAGGGGCGAACGACCACAAGGGTTCGGCGCAGACGGGACAGCGCCGGGGACAACTCGACGAGGCGACCGAGCAGAAATGGCAGACGCCGAGTGTCGGCGACGTGACCGGGGGCCATCTGACTCGGGGCGGGAAGCGCAGCAACGAGAAACTCTTGCCGGGTCAGGCACAAGCCCTATCCCGCCACCAGGCCCAGGAGAACTCGACCGATGGGCCGACATCCTCATCGAGGCCCCGTGGCTCACGCCCGCGATTGAACCCGGCGTTTGTGGAGTGGCTGATGGGTTTTCCGAGGTACTGGACGGTCGTCCCGTCGACGTGGAAAGACGACACCGACTCAAGGCCCTCGGCAACGCCGTTGTCCCCGCCTGCGCCCGATGGATCGGCGAACGCATCCTTGAGACCGAGCAACTGACCGCATGAATCCCCTTGACGTGACAACCCCTGTCCCTGTAGATGTGTGTGAGCAACTCGCCAAGCTCGCAGAGATCGTTGACAGCCTACGGGCCAGCGGGGTCATCCCCCAATGCGACTCTTCCAGCAATACCAAACGTGGTACGCCGACCCCACCATCCCGGTCGCGATCGAGGCCCGAAAGCCGGAGACCGCATAGCCCGATGGGCCGAATCCTTGCAGCGCCTGTGCAGCGTTTTGATGGTGTTTTCCGGTTCACCGTGGTCTCTCATGGTGGCGTAAGTGCCCTACAATCAGGTAACACCCGCAACCACAGCACCCACGTTTCTGCCTCCGGAGCATGAGGTCACAGGTTCGAATCCTGTCGGGCGTACCACTGAGAAACCAGCACTTAGGCCACTTCCAGATCGCCAAACCCCAAACCCCTTGCAGCGCCCTTGCAGCGTTTTCAGTGACCGGGATCCCGCCTGAGATTTGCACCCGCTTTGCACCCATCGCCCGCGTTCCTTTTAATTTGATTTTTTACTTGACAACGAGGCGATCCCGTGCTATCCTCTATGTAGACGAAATGGGAAGGAAAAAGAGACCATGCAGACCACCGAAACGGAACACGTGAGGTTTGACATATCCAGCACTGACGCCCAGTTGGTACGGAAGGTGCTGGCCCGCGCGAAGGAAAATGGGTTGCTTCTTGACGACGCCCAGTCGTTTTTGATGGACCTGGCCGCCGCGAAAGCCAACGGCTGCCCGATAGATTTTCAGGCCTTGCTTGATAGCGACCAATTCGATTTTTGGCATGACGTTGTCAAAATCCAGCAGTATATCGACCGCGAGACGGGCAAGTTTCTGCATTGCTTCATCCCGCTTTGCGCCCGAGGGGGAAAGTAGCCATGCCCTTCGCGCCCGAAAAACTCCGAGCCGCCCGAGAGACCGCCAACCTGAGCCTCGAGCAACTGACGGGCCGATACTACGCGGCCACGGGACAAAGCATCTCGCGCACGACATTGCTCAAGTACGAGACCGGCGCGACCGAGCCGCGCGTCTCGACCGCCGAGGGGCTGGCCGCCGCCCTCGGGATTCGGCCGGCGGGGCTCATGGAGTAGGCTTGGCGTCGCAAAACTCCGGCGAGCAGCCCCCCCCCCTTCCGTAGTAACACCCAATTCAAAAAAACTTGCAAAAAGGCCTTGACTCTGGGCCGAGCATGCCCGATAGTGTAATCAGACTCAGACGAAAGGGCCCCGAACCATGCAGACCTACCCGACACTCACCGACGCGCAAGACGCCGCAGACGCCGCCGATCAGGCTGGCACCCGTCGCTGCACCTGCATCGTCGAGATCGACCACGTCGACCATGGCCGCTGCTACATTGCGGCGCGCGCCCCGATGACCTACCTCGCCCAGCCTAAGATCCTCGCACAGATACCGGAGATCACCCGACTCGTCACCGAGCATCCGCTCCGGCCGGCTGCAGAGATCGTCGTCTCGGCCACCGTGCCCTGTGATCGTTGCGGCGCCCAGGTCGATCGCGCGACCAGATATCGCCAGGACGAGTGGACTCGCCACTGTGGCCGGGGGCGAAGAACATCCGCCACGACACAGAGGGAGGCGTCAACGCGACGATCGTCAACCCGCAGGGCAATAAC
>Ga0307928_10001647_pt1 | contig 16995 bp, 18 predicted proteins | sample AceLakmetagen232_FD_201815 | JGI IMG/M metagenome (GOLD analysis project Ga0307928, IMG submission 201815) | Saline water microbial communities from Ace Lake, Antarctica - #232 | ecosystem: Environmental > Aquatic > Non-marine Saline and Alkaline > Saline | place: Antarctica: Ace Lake... | reverse complement strand
GCTAGTAGAACTAGACGTTGACGAACTAGTAGAGCTTGAAGTTGATGAACTTGTAGAACTTGAAGTTGAACTAGATGTTGACGAGCTAGTAGAACTAGACGTTGAACTTGTTGAACTAGACGTTGACGAACTCGTTGAACTTGAAGTTGAACTTGTCGAACTAGACGTTGACGAACTAGTAGAACTTGAAGTTGAACTAGACGTTGAAGAGCTAGTAGAACTTGAAGTTGAACTTGTTGAAGAGAAATACATGTTGCTATTAGCAATTGCTGCCTTTCTTACTTCAGTGATGGCAATAAGATTTATCCTAAACTCGTCCGTACCAGTATTAGAATAATACAATGGTATTGGAACTTGAACAGGGATTTTTGTGAAGTGAGCCGCTACTTTTCTCCCACCAACCCAAAATTCGACACGATCTATTCTCCATCTTATCTCATAAGAAGTTGGAATGTTTGTCCACGCTGTATCCCAAACGATTGAGGACTGATCTGGAACGTTAGATGTGTTACTATATGAACGGGCGTAAAAATTAGTACCGCTGATATAAAAATACGCAGCATTTCGATTCCCGAATGCCCTTGAATAAAGACCGAATACACGAGAATCTCCGCCAGTCGGAGCAGTAGGAATGGTCAATTTCGATTCGAAATTACCAAACATAAAAGTGGTGACAGTATTTATTTTCCCAGCGTTTAGCCTAATTTTCCCATTTATACAAACTGCATCTCCACTTATAGTAGTAAACCAATCTGGGTCATATCCGTATAAGTATGGGTCATAGAGAAAACTGTAGTTATCACTAACTAATTTTACATCCATAATGTTTAACTACAATATTGTTTTGTTTGATGTTCCTATGTCTAAACTATTAAGTCAGGAACTGAAGCGTTCTTGCTCTCTACGTCGATAGCTTCCTCTTCGAGTTCAACCTCCTCAGCCTCTACTTTAACCTCTGCTTTTGCTTTGGTTTTAGCCTTAGCTTTCTTTTTACCTACAGACTTCTTTTTTGTACTTGAAGCTTTTTTAGGCTTAAGTACTACTTCCTCCTTTTCTTCTTCAGAAGCCTCTTCTGTAACAGGAGTTTCACTTGATTTAGATTCTGCTAAGTCTTTTAGCATTTGTTTTGCTATTTCCTTAGCAGTTGCTACGACATATGCTTCCATTTCTGGAGTCAATTTAGGTTTCACTTTAGTAGATTGTGATTTACCAACTTGACCATATTGTATCTCAGATAGGTTGTGAGCAGGTTCATTTTCACCTCTTGTACTTGCAAATGGATCAGAGTTTCCTTCGTCTACACAAATGAAATCGCTTCCAAACCCAGGATGAGCTAAAAGCATTTTTGACATCTCTTCGTCGTTAATATTAACGACACCATTTTCAAATTTTACATATAAACCACTTACAGCTAATCTGCCAGTAACTGGTTCAGATGGAATACCATTTTTCAAAACAACACGTAAATTAGAATTTTTTGAAACAAACTTCATATTTTTTAACAATTCATAATTAATTTTCACGAAAGGGGAGGAGAGAACTATATCTACCTCCCCTGTTTTATATACTAACTACTTGGTATTTATTCTCTAGTATAAGAACAAATAAGGTAGTTTGCATCAGCATCAGTGATTGATGTAGTGTCTTTTACTCTAACAATCAAATCATTACCAACACCAGCGTCTAATGTTTTTACTCCAGCTGCGAAATTCACAGTTGTAGCAGCAGCGTCAACAGAAACTTTTTGGTAAATAACAGTTTCTGTCTTAGCAGCAGCATCCCATTCGATAATTTGGAATCCTTTAGCTTCAGCTCCATTAACATTAACGTTGTATAGAACTTCTGACAATCTAACTCTTCGAGAAGCTTTTGGTTTCTCGCTTCCTGGATTTCTGTCAATAGTACATCTATAAGTATAAATGAACTCATTATCAGAATTTTGAGCAGTATCTGTATCTACTAAACAATCATAGAATCCAGCAGATGAAATTGTCTTCACACCAGTTACGAAATCAGAATTTGTAGTTTCGTCTGTACGTAAAGCATCAAGAATTAAACATTCAAAAATGCCATCAGCATTAATAGCATCTGCCAATAATCCCATATTGGAATAAGTAGCGAATGTATAAGTATCAGTACCACCATCTGAAGTGATAAGAATAATATTTGTTGCTGTTGTAACAGTTACGCTAGTAACAGTACCAGTTCCTTTGTATTTTAGTCTCAATGCAACAGGAGTATCATCTACAACTGTAGCAGCGATATTTTGAGCGACACCTTGTCTAGTCAAAATTGAATCTAAACTTGCCATAAAATTAAATCTTTAAATTCTCAGGTTAATCCTGACAGTCAATTACCCGTGACTTTGTCGGACTACGGATCAGTGCCCGCAGGCGGGAGTGATTTTATGTCCCACTCCCGCATAGGACCTATATCTTAACGTTTCAACAACTTTACTTAAAGAATTTTGTATAAAGCATTTTTATATCTTTTTCCAAAATCCCTTTTATCACCTATGCCCTTAAGATCATCAGGAATATTATCTACAACCTTTTTACATTGATCGTAAAAAAACGATAAACTTCCAGTACCTTTAGTATAATTGCACCACATGCAACATGAAACTACGTTCCCCATAACATACGGCTTTGAATTATCTATTCTATCTAAGGACAAAATATGAACTTTATTACCACAATAACTACATGGCATATTCCACATAGCCTCTACATCACTGATTGTCAATGTAAATTCTATGCCTCTCTTTTTAGCGTCTTTTTTCATCTCGGTAAGCTTGCCAATAGGAGTTCTTCGAAATGCTTGCCCTCTTTTAACGTGACATTTCTTACACCAACTGTATGAACAAGAAGTGTAAAAATCATCCAACGGTAGTTCTTTGTTGCAAATTGAACATTTTTTAAGTGATCGTGTACCCATAAAATCTATGTTAATAGTTAATATAATAACTATACCATAGACCTTAAAAGGATACAACCTTTTAAGCCGTCACGCCCTTAAGTAGAGCATTTTTAGACGCTTGTACTCTCATCAATCCACACTCAGTAATATACTGATCAATCTCACCATCTACATCGTTACCTTGGATGTTTGTTTGTAACTTTGTATCACGACCAGACATGTAACAAGTCTTGAAACATTCAAGATCAAGTAAGAATGCATATCCAGAGTAATCTTCAACAAACAATGGGTTGTGAACGATATTAATCTTACCAAATGGTGTAACGTATTCTGAAATCTGAACACCATAAGTTTTATCCATAACCTTTGTTTGTAATTGACCACGTGAGAATTCATTTACTGCTTGTAATACGCTACCACCAGCAAATAAATATTTTGTGTCATTACCGTATGTGAAACCTTCTCGTAAGAAAGTATTAAAGTCAGGAGCTGTCAATACACCACCTTGGTTTTGGACATAAGAATCTCCACCTTCAATAAATTCTAGAACACCACCTGTAGCACGTCTTGGATGTGTTTGTGTACCTGTAATGTCATACTTCTTTTCACCCCACCAATAAGCTCGTTCGATATCTAGTAAATGTTCTGTTGCAGTTTTAGCTCTTAGGTATGGTAAATCTTTACCACCGTAAAGTTTAGCTTCTTTTTCTGTTCCTGAAACTGTGATAGATTTCTTGAAAATCTGTGTGTAGTTAGTCTCTTTAGTTGATCGAGTTGTATTAACGTTACGCGCACCTGCGTTTTCTTCGCTAACATTACCGATAATGTAAAGACCATCTCCATCAGCACCAGCAGCAGCAGCAGTTGAACCAAATGAACGTGAAGCAGCGACAACTGTAATAGTTGTTGCACTAGCAATAGTAGCAACTAACATTCTTTCACCTGTTCGAGCATTAAGAATAACGTCACCAACAGTGAAAATGTAAGCAGAACTAGAACCTGCCCCAGTTAATGTGATAGTAATTGCACCAGATGCAGCATAAGTACCTACATTTCTAGCATAACGACCACCGTAAAAATCTTCGAACCATCCAAATTCAGGGTTTCCTACTTCTTGTTTTAGTAAACCTGAACCCTTCCATGCTTTACCATCGTAAACTTTTCCAACATTACTCAAAAGAGTAACTAGAGGAGTTTTATTAGGTTCAAGCAAGAAAATTTTGTCTACTACGTCTACCACTAACCTTCCCTCTGAACTAGATACAGCAGTTGTTCGTGCAGCATTTCCTGCTACAGTAGTAACTACACCTTGATCATGGGTAGGCTCAGTGAAATAAGGATATTGAGCCATAAAATTATCAATTTATTTTAATTAGTCATGACTCACGATAAGTTTTAAATAACAATAACATTGGTGTTATTATAGATAATTTGGATTTGTGCGTGGTGCAATCAAGTCGTCTACGACACTGTCGCCAGAAGGCATAGCGCCTCCTTGAGACTGACCACCACCAGCATTACTCGCAATTCGTTTAGCCTCTTCAATCGAAGCCTCTTCAGAGCTATCCTTTGAGGCTTTAGCTGCCTTTCTACCTTTTACAGCGAAATAAGCAGTCTCAATATCATAAATGTTTGGATGTTCGTCCAACCACTTAGTAATATCCTCAGAGTACTCTGGAAAATCAGAGGTACTGTCGATAAATTTTTGAACAGTTGTTTCAAAATCGCGACGTTCTTCCAAATTACTAATGTCTGTTTTAAATGTTTTTTTAACACTTTCGACTTCAGCACGAACCCTTTCAGCCACTAATTCTTCAATCTTTTCAGGGCTGGCGTTCTCATACTTCTTAACTCCCAAGTCTTTCTTAACTTCTTCGTGAGCTTTTGCTACCGTTGTAGCATCTTCGATATTAACCTTGCCATCTGCGACAGCTTGCGCCAATTCTGACGTAATTTTACCATCAACAATAGCTTGGATTAAATCATCTTTTCCTTGGAGTTTGTCCAATAGTGGTTCTATACCGCGTAAAAATTCACGATATTCACCTAACTCTTGTCCCTGTGATCCAATCTTTTTCTCTAATTCTTCATATTGCTCCTTAAGAACATTCTCTGCTCCCTGGTCATTTGAAGACTCTTTGTTGGGCTCCCCTTCCGTAGAAGGACCCTGCGTGTTAACTTCAGCACTCCCCGCGTTAACGGATGCTTGCTTTTCTTCTTCTGACATAGATGTTAATTCATAATTAATTATATTTACGCTTAAATTACGCAAATTTACCCTTCGTCCTCTTCTAAAACTTTTTCTCGTCTTTCACCAAGCTGCTTTGCTAGTCCAGCTAAAGAAACCTTATTCCCACTGTCATTCTTTTTCAAATAACCAGTCAAGGCTTCATTAATCTTACCAGCATTGCGATCTGGTGTAGGTCCAACTTTTACCTTCATAAATTTATATCTTAATTCATAATTAACACTTTGCCATTTTACCATAACCACCAGAACCATCCTGTTTCTTTAAAATCTCTTTAAGTTTCTTGTTTTTTTTCTTTCTTTTGCCAATTATAGCAACTTTCAATCTCCCCTCTGCTTGAGATGTTGCTGTTGTTCTTGCACTATTATCGTATTCCATATTAAAACTAGTTGATTTTTAATACTCTGACTACACATATTATAACACAAGTCCAACAATTTCTAATTAAGAATTAGCTCTTTCAGCTTCTTCCTTTTTTTCTGATCTCTTTTCCTTAACCATTTTCACATGATTAATGAAGTCGTAGAGACCTTGTATCTCTCCTTGAAGCTTAGCTATATCAGCTACTTCATTAGGATTAGCAATTTGTAATTTCTCAAGTATCTGAGCATGGAACTTTAAACTAACTGTTTCTAGAAGTTTAAAATATTCAGTTAGAGAGAACTCAACTAACATGTCGTCTATTGTTTTCTCTTGAATGTTCACTTGCTTTCCTTCATTTTCTTTTTTCATAATTATAGTTTAGTTTATTTTTTTGAAAACCATTTAAGACCTTTTGTTCTTACTTCTGGACCATTGTTTAGACGATCTGTAGACTTCTTTTGTCCAGGAATATTTCTAGAAGGTTTGCTGTCATATTCAAGAGAATCCATTATTCTATCAGCTTTTTCTGGATTCTTGTCAGCTATTTTTTGCAACTTAGCGTCTCTTTCTTTTGCTGGCAAAGACTTCCAATAGCTTAACGGTTTAGACTGAGAATCAGACTCATTCTTTTTAATCATTTTTTTCATCATTTTTTTCATTTCCATGTTCTTGTCTCTACTCTTAAGTCTGTCAATTGTTTTCTTTGTTTTTTCATCTTGGGCCTCACCCTTTGAATTGATTTTATCTAGAAACCATTTAAGACCTTTACTAGCTCCTTTTCTAACTGCGTCTCTTGGCTTAGACATGCTAGAAAGAACATTTTTTAACATCTCGTTTTTTTCTTTTGAATCCATACTAGTTTTGAATGTTATTAGCTTGATTTAATAAATTACCTTCTGGCGTTGATCTTTGGTCCATAGCAACGTTAGTATTTACATTTCCTCCTCTATTTAACCCACGTGGGTTGCCTTTAACAGCAGCTATTCCAGGTGCAGTTGGCGGTACTGATCCAGATTCTAATAAGTTTATTGGAGCAGCAGCTTGATCAAAGCCTTCTGCTTGCTCTGGAAGCCTTCCTCCCAACATACTAACAGCTCCGTCAATAACGTCTTGTGGAACCTCTCCACTACCTATATCTGGCATTCCTTGAGTCTCTTCCTGTATTTGTTGATTTCCAGTATCTGCCATCTCCTGTGGAACCTCTTCTTTCTTTGAAACACTTTCAATATCCCAATTCCAGTGATGTAATATTTTAGAAGTAAGCTTTTTGATATCAACAAACGGCATAGTTGATAGCAATTGGAATAAGTCCATTCCTTGCTTCTTTTCAATTTCATTCTTACCAGCAATCGAAGGAGTAACAGTTGCCTTATAATCGAAATTACCAACAAGATCATCTTTTTCAATAATTGGAAAACTTTCTTTTCCATCATCTCCAACAATACGTATCATTGTTTCCTTTGTTAAGAACTGACCGTAAAGAGATATCCAATAACGCATCAATGTAGCGTATCCATCTCCAAGATGGTTAATGAATAGTCTTACACGCTCTAATGTAGACTCACGTAAATGTCTAACCTCAGTAGCGCTACTAGCTCCACCACCTACACCCATAGAGAAATCATCAACACCAGACGCGTAACGCATATCTGATTTAAGCATTTCTTCCTCTTTGTATGCACTAGGTTTAACGTCTGAAAATTGAACCTCTCTTACACCCTGAGGGTCATGAGAATAAATGATACCAAACGGACGAGTAACTAATTCAGATCTATCTACATTGGCCAATGGGTTAACAATCCACATTTTATGGATGTTAAGTGTTACTGAGTCAAGTCTTTGATTCTTAATCAAGTTAAGCATTAACTGTGGGTTCTCAAGTACAGCAGGTAATCCATATCCTTCAAACTCGTTAGGAAGTTTTAAGTATGGCACCTCAATGAAAGGACACTCTTTGAAGTCATACAAAATTGGCATTGAACCTTTATCAAAGACTGGAACGTCATTAACCATTACAGAATAAGCATCATCAAACGGTCTTGTCCATTCAAATACCTCATGCATTTTTAAGTCAGGATCATCTGCTGATTGATATATGTCATTGCTCAATCCACCGAAACCGTTATTTCTATCAGCTCCCTTTACTATTTTCTCTTGTGTAAACTTAACCTCGTTTCTAATTGAAGCGTAATCTTCCAAATCTCCAGAGCCTCCAGTAAAAGCCATTTCTAACCTTGCTGGATTAGCTCCTGGATATCGTCTTTTTATTTCTGATCCAGGCAAAACTAAACGCTTAAACCAGAACTGCTTTAATTCTCTTTTTATGTTGTGCCAATCATACCAAAGGTCATAATTATCAACCCACTCAGCGTAAGGCGCATCATAAAAAGTTTTTGTTTTGTCTGTCCACTTAAGACGTTTCTTTGTTAAATCTTTAGTATCTAGAAACTTGTGTGTTCTAACATCCTTCTTCCAACTAACCTGCATGTATGATGTTCCGTAAATAAGAGCAGACCTTGTAACCATCTCATTCACTTCATCCATATTTGCGATTTCCCAGGTGTAATCCATCAAACTTTGTAGTTTTCCTGATTTCATTTGGTCGTCTTCGTTTCTACCCATTAAATTAAACTCTGGTCTAGCATCAACAATTCTAGGAATCAAAGTTTCAATAGTTGCGTTAATGTATGGAACAAAAATATTAGCTTGCCATGATTTTATTTCCTTGGCACGATCTCCGTTATATGAGATGTAAAGTTTATAGTATCTATCTAGTCGCGGTTTTACACACGATAGAAAATACCTTCTCGCATCATCTCTTTGCAAGAAGAACTTGTTCATTAGAGCTACCTCCTTTTTCCCAAAGTCAGAAGCTCTGTAAGAAGTTTTCTTTGACATAATATTAGTACGAAAAATTAATTGGCAAATGACCAGCGTAATCAATTTGTTCTAATTTTTTATCGTTTATTATTTTAAATCCTTGATATCCTATAGCCGCTCCAAAGAGACTGTCATCATGATATCCATAAGGAACAACCATGTTCCCATTCTCGTTATAAACAAACGCAGACATTTCATCCAGAATCTCTCTGCTTCTTATTGTTAATACACCTTCTCTGATTACCTGATTGAAATCATCAATAAGAAATAGTCTTGTTGCCTTAGTAGTCTTCCATCCCATCTTATCGCTAAAGCTAGAAGAGATAGTTTCAATCTTTGAAGGTCTAAAGTATAAGCTTGGATAAACTAGATCCTTCAATTTAGTTAAGGTAGTTAATCCGTGATTATTTACCTCAACAACCATCAATGCATTATTATACTTCCTTCCCCACTTATCTAACTTTTTACCGAATATATCTGGAGGAACAAAGCCTCTAAAAAAGGCTACCTCCTCACCAGTCTTCCTATCCCATATAACAGCAGTTGAATAATCTCCACCATCTACACCTTCAGCTACATCAACCCCTACTACATAAATGCCTTCACTGTTTGGTTCCTGATAAATACGTAAAAAATCTTCTTCGTGAACTGTTCTCGAGACTCCACTCTTATCTATAAACTCATCTCCAACATTCACTGTGAATGCTCGTAGTTTTTTTAATAGCGCTGTGTCGAAAACATTTCTTCCAGATGCAAGAAAACCTAATTCGTATTCTTGCTCAAAACGTCTCGGATCGTTTATTCTTTTTCTTATTAAATCTATATCTCTCTCGCTATATTCCCACCACCATCCGTATTCTTTCTTTGTGTATCCATTATCAGAAACCCACATACGATGGAATAAATTACCGATTCCGTTTGGTGTTGTTTCTACTACGATAGAACCTCCTAACGGAACTGAATTCTCTAGCGCATTCATTTTCTCTTCTGGCTTGTCCCAAAAAGCTAACTCGGTACATAGAACATTATTAAGCGTATATCCACGACCTACAGTATCACTTGAAGGAAGCACCAAAATCTTTGAGTTCATCTTAGGGAAACTAATCTCATACTTAGAGTTATAGTGAATGGTTGGTCTTATACTTACAGGAGTAGTTCTGTAAAACGTCTTAATCTTATCAAGCAACTCACTTGTTAACTCACTATTATATCCAATCAAAGCAGTTGTCATTCCAGGGTTAGTAATAGTGTTGTGATAGAAATATCCAGAGATAGCTGTTGAGAAGCCAATTTGCCTCGCTTTGAGGCAAAGTACGCGACTACTTGTTCTAAGTGCATTGAATAAATCCTTTTGAGCCTCTTTCAGTCTAAACGGAATAAGCGCACCATCTTTAGATTTAACCTTACAGAAATTTTCTAAGTAGAACTTTGGATCACGGAGCTTTTTCAAATCAACCTTTTTAGTCATACAAATGTTTCTCCCAATCATGCTCATCCTCCTTCTTTTTACGTAAGGTGTCTGGCATCTCTGGTTGTTTAACCTCGTATTCCTCACCTTCAAGGTCACCATCTACTTTCTTGCTTTTTATCTCAGCTCCATCAATGGCTTTTATAAGAGCGTCTTCCCAATTATCACTTGCCACTTCTTCATCATTGTATTTATCTAATCCAACTGATTTCAATAATGTTTGATACGCCTTAAGTTTTACCTCATCCTTTTGAGCGCTATCGCACAAGTCTTTAATACCAGTAACGATGTAGTCTAAAGAAATATTATTCTTAGCTAGAGCGTTATGATATTCTTTTCTGATTGCCATTTTATCGAATGTTCGATAAACCTCAGCGGCAGTTCTCATGCCTGTTATTTTCTTCAATTCAGTAATATTCGTAATACCTTCTGATAAAGCCTTTAAAAGCAAATTCTGAGCATATTCATTTTTTCTATACCAAGAGTATTTCGAACTATTAAATGTTACTGGTTTTAATTTATTTTCCATCTTTTCTTTGGAACTTTGCCATCATCTTTTCTTTGAAACCCTTATGTTTTACATAAGAAAAGCTATGATTTAGAACTATGAAATCGTAGATAGGTTCACCTAGTTCGTCATTCTTCTGATAGCAATAATCAATAATAAAATCCACAAATGTGAGAAAGGGCATCTTTTTCTTTTCGCCTAACTCAAGTAACTCAAGGCGTTCGTCTAATTGATACACCAAAACAAGATGCTCGAACCCAATGTGTTTATACGGAAACTCAAACCTAGTATTTAATGCATCCATCTCTAGTAAGTCTGGATAGAAGTTGTCTATGTAACTAGACAGCTTACTGTAGAACCCATTAGAGTTAAATATTAATCTATGATCGTGATTAACAAAGTTTCTAACGAATAATCCAAACGCAACATCCATGCACATGCCATTTGACTTTTTATTCTGCCAATTAACACCACGCGTTTTTCCGTTATAAGTGAATCGTCTTAAAGCCCAGTTCATTCTGATTAAAATGTCCCAGTTCATTCTCTGAAATTGCTTGAAAATTTTCTTTGTAGTTCTAATGTACTCTCTTGTTGTTTCAGGATAATTGTTATAAGCAGTGATCTGCTCTATCTTACAATACCTTCGTATCCTTTTCTTCTTTGAAAACACTTTTTCATATTTCCTTACTGGCATCTTCATATTTTATATCTTATTCATTTTTCTATACGATTGGTGGCATACCAGCAGTCAACGTATCTTGTACTCCCGTTGCATCAGCGTTGTCTTCTAATCCTGGAACTGGTGGAGTATTACTCTCAACAGGTGGAATAGGAGGCATACCATCAGTAGGAATTATAGGAGGAATTCCTTCATCTGCTAATGGGGCTGGCATTCCTTCTGTTGGTGGCATAGGAGCTTGTCCCTGTCCCATGTCATTCTCTCCAGGAGCAACGCCCTTGAAAACACTTTCAAATAATGCGACTAGATCTGGGTCTTGCGCATAGAGCTTACTCATAAACGCGCTTATTGAAGCTTGATCACTAGGATCAACGCCAACAGCTATCATCATCTGAAACATCCTGTTCAAAGTATCAATTTTGAACTGATTTATTTCATCCATAGCAGATGACATCTTTGATTTAACCTCATTTTCCTTTTGATCTAACTTAGCAAAGCCTGATTCTATATTTTCTCTCATCTCAGGTTCTGATAATCCTTCTCCAGACGGTATCTCCAATCCTTCATTCGTTGGAATACCTGTTTCTGGATTTACTTGTGTAGGATCTAATTCATTATTGTTAATATTTTCTTCCATACTATTTCTTCTTATTCTTATATTTATTAGATGAAGCTATATTCTCAAGTTTCATTTGATATGTTGGAAGACCTGCCATTGCTGCAAGAGCCTGTATAACTTTTTGAGTTCCTGGTGTCTTTGTTTGAATACCAGTTGTTCCTTTTCCTTCTTTACCGAAGGCTAATTTACGTACTTGGTATGGTTCGTACTTAGACCCAGGTATAACTAGCCCAGTAAGGCCTAATTGGGACGGTAGGAACGGTTCTGCGGCTCCAGTAATGCTAGTACCTATCTTTTCACCTGTAGAGGCGTCAGCAGGCCATAAAGGCTGTCCAAATCGACCCTGTGCTTCTCCTAACACCTGAGGGAATATCAAATAATCAAGCGCCCACTGTCCTTCTGGTGTTTTGAAGAATGGTGATGCGTCAATCGCCTTAGCAACCTTGCCACCAAACCTATCTCCGTAACTTCTATTTAAATCTTGAAACGGTAATAATGTGTAATACGGAATCATGTTTTCCATGTTCATGTATAAAGGATTATCACCGAATAAACCTGATGCATTTAATTTAACCATTCCAGGTTGATCGAAGAAGTTATAATACTTACTTTCAAGTCCCTGTTTTTCTAATGGAGACTTTAAACCATTAAGTTCTTTTAATGCAAATTGTATTTTATTTATAACCGCTGGATTGTGCGCAAGCGTTTGTGGGAATAAACCAGCAGTCATACCATATGTAAATGATACGAATGGAGCACCTACTATTGGCAATGTTCTCATAGCCTTAGCGAACTTAGGCATAGCTAGGTAGTTCATGTACATAGTATTAATTATCTCCATTGATCTTTCTGGAGCTAATTTATACGCATCTCTATTAGGAACCTTAGTGAAATCATTAGCCCCCATCTCAACCCTCTTTGCTAGCAACTTTAACTCTTTTGAACTAACACCATTATTAGAAAAATGCAAAGCTGTTCCAAGACGATAGATTTGATCAATGTTACTATATGTGTCCAATGGTTTTGTTAAATACCAATGAAATGATTTTGCAAATGGAGACCCATTATCTGCCATTATCTTTACCTTGTTTACAAAATTTTGGTAAGGCCCACGTAAAACTTCCCTTACAAGAAGAGTTGAATCAATATTAGTCTCACTAGAACTTGTCATTTTACGTGCTGTTTCTTTAGTAGCTTTTTGAAAGGCAGCCTTTGCGTTTGGCTCAGCCATGTTTTTACCACCACTAACGATTTTAGATAAACTTTCAGCTCTCTTACTATCAATTGAACCTGTTTCCTCAATAAGATTTTTAACTTCCTTGATTATATCATCAACATTGTCAGCATTCTTTCCAGAAGCTTTTGAAAACTCTTTAGCGAAGGTATTAACAAATCCTTCACCCTTCAATAACAAGCTTGGCTCAACGCCAATCAATTGCCTGAACATGTCTGGCTGCTCTTTTAATAAATCAACCCAACTATTGTTTTCTAATATTGTCTTAATTGCGATGTCGTCACCAGCCATAGCTTTCTTGGCTGTAAGTAATGCTCTGAAATATTCAGGTGTAGCGTCGCCTCCCATCATCTTATACATGAACATGTTACCTACTACCGCATTTGTACCTGCAGTACCCCATGGGATCAATTTTGAACCTTTAAACAATGAAATAGCAGTGGAATACGCGTCCAATGTCTTCTTACCAACAGGAGTTGTTAAAGCTTTACCTATCGCTTTGTCCCAAGGTTTAGATCCTATTCTAAGCGCATCAAAACTACTTGCTACAGCAAGTCTTTCTGCGTCATCCATAGCTGAGAATCTAGCACCAGCATTACCAGTCAAGATATTTTCTTTCATTTCGTCTACGAGTTCGCTAAGAGAATTACGATAAGCAGGGTCAGATTTCTGTAAAACAGTCATTTCAGCAGCAACGTGAGCTCCACTAGGTGATTTTCCACCAGACTCAAACGCCTCAACGCCTCTTTCAACGTTTTTAGCGACACGTTCCTTCGCGCTCATGCTTCGTGATAGCTCTAACGCTTCATCGCCAAGCTTTTTCATCTCAAAATATGATTCCTTAGGACTATAATATGCCTGATCTTTAATAAATCCACCAACCTTTGACTCCCTAATGGCTTCTCCTGCCTTCTTCAAACTTCTATTCATCAAAGAATTTCCAGCCTTATTAACAGCTTCGTATATATTCTCACCTATTAACTCTTCATACAAACCTCGTGAAACGTCTGCCCTCTCAGCCAACCTACGATAAAGTGAGCTATCTTTAGCCTCAGCTCCGAATGCGCGTTTCGCGGTACCTGGAATTGCACGCATAAATCGTTCAGCCTTAGTCAAAACACCACTCTTTACAGCTGTTCCTACTCCTTCAACTACACCAACACCAGATTTAGCGCCAGCTGCAGCTCCTTTCGCGATACGTGGAATAAGAGCCTCAGTTCCGAGTGTAGCCCAATTAATAGGGTCTAAAAAAATATCCAAAGCTAGCCCTACTGGCATTGAAACTGTATTAGGTAGGTTATAACTACGAAGAATGTCTCCGTAACTACCACGTTCCTCAACGTTTTGTTTAATATTCCCTAGTAAGGTTCTTTCGCTCCCTTTTCCTAGTGCGTGTTCTACTGCACCAGCACCAGCGCTCATGGGTGCGCTCAGTGTTGTCAAAAACGTATTTAAGTAACTCGGTTTCTTATCTGGAATCTCATCAGTATCAGTTCCGTACCACTTATCTCTCAGTATCTGATCCTTGGCGCTCGCTTCCGTACTCTTAGCCTTCAACAAGCTGGTCTGTAACGCGATATCACTCGAAGTAGGATCTTTCCCTGGTGAATAGGCAGTTTTACTTTTCAATAATGCCTTTTCGATACTATCTACAACATTATTTTTCTTTTTGTCTTTAATTAATGCCATATTTTAATTTTGAAATGACTTTTTTATAGAATTTAGTGCATTCAATCCCTTAGATTATACCACAAGTCCACACGAATCGAAGAAAAATAAAAAATAACCGCAACGAAACGATTATTTTTTACCATCTAAGTGCACAACACCTCTTTCGTGCACATAATTGATCAAATCCTCACTACCAACAAAATTCACAGTATTTTTATCTCCTACAACCCTATCTCCACCCGCCACATTTTTCATTACTCTTCCTTTCCAGACAATAACCTTAAACATTCCAAATCCAGGTAGCTTCACATATCCAATTGTGCTCAAATCTTTCAAGATCTTACGTAATAGGCCATAGTATAACTCCTTAACAAGCCCAGGATCTTTCCATCCACACTCCTTCGCCACATCAAGAAAGAACTTATGCTTGTTCTCTACCGTCATCATTTTTCTCTTTTTTTTGCGCATATAATTCGCTTATTCCAGCTAAAAACTCTTTATCTGAGTAAACACCCTCCACTAATTTTACGTCTTTTTCAGTATCTAGTAAGTATTTAACGTTTCTTTTCTCCATACTACTCAAAACCTCACTCCCAATAAAATCATTACTTGCATACATTCCACGCATTACAGCAAAATCCTTAATCAAACAATGTCCTCCCGCTCCTCTACCACCTTTATGCGAGTTATTAGTGTGAACAGGATCTATTCTACTATCAGCAGCAACCATCTCCCTTACCAATTCCCAATCCCCTCGATTATCCCTAATCATATCACCCATCATGTTAAAGAAAAGGTTTTTAGCATAGAAAAAACTATTCCCAATATACTTTGTCATACTAGCATCAACCCAATTGCAAACCCATTCATTCTCAGCCCTAGGCATATACTTCATAACAAGCTTAGCCAATCTAACCAACCTATCATCTGTCCTATCCTTAACTCCCAAAATCAACCTGTCAGGCGATTCTGTATCCTCCCACGCAGTCGCCTCAGTCAAAAACTCAGGACTCATAAACAAATCAAACTTAAACATCTCATCAAGAACCTCTAAAACGTATATCGGAACTGTACTCTTAATCACAACAACCGCATCATCACTAACCAACTTCAATACTTCCTCCAATACAGTAGCATCAAAAACTCCACCCTCCACTGTCGGCGTAGGAACCGCCACAAACACTAACTCACATTCTCCTATCTCCTTGCTATTATCATTCTCCAAACTATGCTCAACCAACTTAATATCCTTATCCAAAATCTGGTACCTCTTAAACCACTTACTCAAATTCCCTCCTACATACCCCTGACCAATAATACCCACCTTCTTGATCTTATTACCCATACAACTATTCATATTACTTTTTTATACCTCCAATTATATATCAAGCCCTAAACACTTGTCAAGTAAGGGGTTCTATTTTTTTGAGCGGTTTTTTTTACGCATATAGTGTTTATACCAGTAACCAACCCAGAAAGACCCCCTAAGGCCATTCTAGCGCCTTTAAACACTATACTAGACTCGCGTTGCGCCTATCGAAGTACGTCTACTCTCCTTACGCGTTGCGCGCTTCCGAAGTACGTCTATCCTCCTTACGCGTTGCGCGCTTCCGAAGTACGTCTATCCTCCTTACGCGTTGCGCGCTTCCGAAGTACGTTTTTGACGAAAAAACGCGAGTGGGTACCTTTCCTATAGGATCCAAATATATTAGGGGCCCCTAAACCAAAGCACTCCCCCTAAGGTCGATGCGCTTCGCGCATCCTTTTTAAGCGCTTCGCGCTGAGCGCTTCGCGCTCCGCGTCACGCCCTACACCCTAGGCGTCTCATGCTCCTCTGGAGAGAAAGACCTTCACGCTACGCGTGTCACGCTCCGCGTGACTAGCAACGTCATGCGCGTGACACGTCTCGTGCTTCAAATAAAAAAACAAGTTTATGTCTTTAATTTAATAAAGCACATTCATTGTCCTCAATAACTCAGTCATTCGTGACGCATTGATGCATTGAACGCTACAACAAAAGACATATGAAAACATTAGTAGACGCGCTAAACTCGTTTGACTTTGCTGCATTCCCACGGAAAGACGGTAAGGGCTCAAGTATCACTGCTGAAGACAAGGACGGAACACGATACTTCCTAACACGAGTAGCTACAAACGAAGTAGACGACCAAGGAAGAGCTAAGTACATGTGGGCAAGAGGACAGGCTATGCGAAGTATGAACGAAAATAAAGAGTAAACTACCAAACATATAGGAAGCCACGCGTTGCGTGGCTTCCTTTCTTGCGTTTCAAGCAAAAAGTCTCAAAACGCGGGGAAACTTATATCACCTACGCTAAAATAAGCCAAAAACTCAAAATAAATAAAACAAAAATCCTATGTTGCCTAAAATGCTTGTCAATCGCAAA
>Ga0307928_10001645_pt1 | contig 17018 bp, 20 predicted proteins | sample AceLakmetagen232_FD_201815 | JGI IMG/M metagenome (GOLD analysis project Ga0307928, IMG submission 201815) | Saline water microbial communities from Ace Lake, Antarctica - #232 | ecosystem: Environmental > Aquatic > Non-marine Saline and Alkaline > Saline | place: Antarctica: Ace Lake... | reverse complement strand
TATTACACGACGCAGATTTGAAGGCTCTAGTTTTTGATATTGTAGCGTTTGCTGACGGTTATAACGCTAACGGTCAGCGAACAAGTCATACCAACATTCCCAAGCAAATGTTGAGTACCAGGCAAAGCATAATAACCAAGCTGCGAGATTTTACCGAGATTTGCATGGTAAAAAAGGATGTTGACGTTACCAAGGAGATCGCATCGAATGATTTGAACTGGCTTCCGTTTAATGAATTGTGGAACTCTGAAAAACGATGTTCAAAAGAAGCTGTGAAAGATATGCGGCTTATCAACGAACGATTTTTAGACGGGGATTTAGGGCTGACGAAAGACGAAATGAGTTGCCTCAAGTATTTCTTAACTCATCGAACGAGTTTTGACGAAGCGAAAGTCTCTAACTTGTCGAAAGTGGGTTCATTGCTAACTGATTTCATAATGAAGGGTAACTCTGATGGTGCAGATAAGATCGAAAGCTAGAGACCAAAAATCAACTCGGCTAATTCACAAGGTTTTTGAAAAGAAAGAGGGCGTTTGGCAGCCAGCTACTGAAACTCTTTTTTTAGACCAGCCGCTTCGCGCTATATTGGAAGGCGATATTCGGTTTATGCTTGAGTTTTTCATAGACGGCCAGAAGTTATTTTTAGTAACTCACAAAGAAGACGCTCAAGCGTTGCATCGAAAATATCCGAATTCGCCTTGCATACATATTACAAGCCTAGTGAATTTCTTTAAGAAGGCAGCTTCAGACAATGCAATGCTGGAATTAATGCCCAAGATTTTCATGTTTTTGAACATTTTTCCCGAAGGGAGGGTAGCAAAATAATGGCACGAATTCAGAAAAAAGATAAGATTGATAAATATTCGAAGTATATGAAAAGAGCGCCGATGATATTTAAAGGGGTGCGAATAACGATTGCCATGATGGAGAAACTCGACAAGATTTCAGAGCGAAAAGGTATGTCGTTTTCTGAACTTGTACGAAAAGCATTGCTAAACACATACGGTTTTTGATGGGAGATAAGATGAAAAAAACCAGGCAACAAATAGGCCGGATGAGTAAGAACAAAGGCAAGGGTGGTGAACTTGAACTTGCTCACAAGTTCACAGAGTATGGCCTGGACGCCGAGAGGTCTGTGCAATATCGAGGCCGATCTGATTCGGCTGACATACAATTCAAAGGCGCGTGTACGGAGTTGAACGGTATTTTCCATGTTGAATGTAAAAGGGTGGAAACGCTGAATATAGAGCAAGCCTTACAGCAAGCTGAAAAAGATGTTGAATTGAAAACAACGATGATGCCGGTGGTAGCACATCGGAAAAACCAAGAAACCTGGAAGATCACGTTAAGGTTGTCAGACTTCGCGGAATTAGCGAAGGCTTGGTTTGAAAGGGGCCAATGGTAAAAGTTGACGTTGTATCAGTTGCTCCCTCTTGTTCTCGCGCTGCGCTGAAAGCGTGGTGCGTTGAAATAGAGATAGGCAAGACATTGTTCGTAGGCTGCGAGATTTACAAAAGCAAAGGTTACGCACGAAGAAAGGCGCGAAGCGTCGCGGCGAAGTTAAATTGCAAACTTGGAGGCGACGATGACTGATATTGAGTTGCTGGTAATGCATATCCGGTGGTTGAATGAAGATTTGGAAAAAATGAAAGATAAGGCAATCACCATTAAGCGATTGTTCAAGGCTGCAACAAAAGCGGGCGCGTTTGTTGAGACGAGTCCGGGAAAGGAGGCTGACGATGGAAAAGAAATTTGATATAGGTGGGCCAGCGTTTCCACAGTATTCGGTTTGGGATGCCACTGTATGCGCTCAGTATACCGACGTAATGCTAATCGAGCGCAACAAACGAATGAGGGGGGAATAATGGGAAACAGGGCACTCGATGGAGCGAACAAAAAAGGGCGCGAGGCCAGGCAGGAAGGCAAGCCGAAAACATCATGCCCGTATCGTGACAAGCGCGGCGAGTATAGAGGCTCGGTCACGTTCTCAAGGGCCTTCATAGGCGAATGGATGGACGGTTGGGATTTCGAGGACAAACGAATAAAAGGGGAAGAATGAAAGCAACGAAATGGACGATTGTAAAATTTGTAGCACTATTTCTGCTTGCTGCAATCATTGCGTTTCCAGTGTGGGTTTGGGGTTTGATATTCAAAAAGAAAAATAACGATTATCTGCCGTTATGAGGGGGAGTGATGGACACAACGATAGTCAGACCGATACAGCGGTTGCCAACGCGGCCAAAGATTAAGGTCATGCCAAAGAAGGATGAGATTTTGGATTTGAAAAAATATCTGAAACTTTGCCAACCACCGCAAACGCAGTGGGGCGTGTATTGGTGGGGGAAGGGGAGGTAGGGGATGACACACAATAAACTTAATAAATTGGCTGCAATTCATGTGATGAAATGGAGTGAATATCCGCAAGAGGAAGGAAGGGATTGCCCACTCTTTGTCAATGAGAACTTCAAAGAAGTTTGGTCATGGAACCCCTGTGAATCCATAGCAGATGCATGGTTGTTGGTGGAAAAGATGAAGGAAAAAGACTTGTTCATAACAATACACGGGGGGTTTGCAGGGCAAGAAAAGATTGAAGTCTTTGAGGGTGATTCATTGTCAAGCAGATGTGAATGTGTAGATAGCACAGCACCACTTGCAATCACGAAGGCTTGTTTGAAGGCTATGGGGAAGGGGAGGTAAGGGATGTCAGGATATGCGAAACGACCAACAGCCGAGGGAATCGCCGAAAACGAGAGGCGCATCCGCAAGCTGCGGTCGATGTGTAACCAGGCGGGCAGTATATTGGAGTATTGTCGCCGCCTTGGGCTAAGTCGCGGGTCTATCGCGCATATGCTTGAAGGCACCGCACGGGTAACTGATAGATCGTTAGGGAAGATGAGGCTGCAAATCGTAAAGAAACGTAAAGAAACGTAAAGGAGGCTAGTATGCCAGCAGGGAAACGAAGGGGCGGGAAGCCACGAACGACAGCGGAACGCGGAGCGCGGCACAAAAGATTGACAGGTAGCACAAAACTACCGCCGCGTGGTACGGGATTAAGAAGGAAAAAGAAATAAGTAGATAATGCAACTATTTAAACATCAAGAAGAGACACTTGAATTTTTGAAGGATAAGCCTTGTGCTGGCATATTCCTTCAAATGGGATTAGGCAAGAGTCTGGTCATTCTCGAACATCTGAAAAGGCTAAAGGCCGAAGGCCGTAATCCTTTCCCGTGTTTGATCGTAGGCCCGCTATCAGGCGTGTCAGTTTGGAATTCAGAAGTTGAAAAGTTTGGCTACGGGTTTAAGGTGCATGAACTTGTAGGTACGCTTACTCAAAGAACAACGCTTCTTGACAAGCCAGCCGATATATACGTTATAAATTATGAAGGCATGAGAATTATGCGTCGGAAGTTGAACTTGACTAGCTTTAGAACTTTCGTTCTGGACGAAAGCCACCGAATTAAAAACCGAGGCTCTCAACAAACAAGGGCGGCAATCGAGATAGCGCAACAAACTCCGTTTCGCTACTTGCTCACTGGTACACCAGTAACAAAATCACCGGAGGACATCTGGAGTCAATTTTATATTATCAAACCGAGTCATCTTGGTAACTTCTTTGCTTTTTGTGCCAAGTATATAGCTTACAAGAAGATTAGAATTAGAGTGAAGGGTATGATGAAGGAAATTCGTAAAGCCGTTAAGTATAAAAATCTTGACGAACTTAGAATGTTGACAAGACAATTATCAATTCGACGCACCAAGGACGAATGTTTAGATTTGCCTAAGAAGATATACAAGGTAATTAACTATTATTTCACCCCCGAACAAAGCAGGCATTACGAATCATTGAAAAAGTATTTGCGCACCATGCTTGACGAGGAATGTTTTCAAGTTAAAAGCGCAACGGCAGTTATTCAAAAATTGCAACAGGTTTGCCAAGGCTTCCTCTATGATAAGGAGAAAAACTACAAGACCTTCGATTGTGGTAAGCAGAAAGTTTTGTTTGATTTGTTGCAAGACCTTGAAAAAGAAAAGGTTATCATCTTTACTTGGTTTCAGGCTGACATGAAAATCTTGTACGAGAAATTGCAAAAGAAATGGAAAGGCAGAATTGTCAAATATGGTGGCAAACTTGATGAACGGAAAGCGTTTGAACATGAATTTCAAACTTGTTCTGAACCTTGTATTTTTATTGCTCAAGTAGAAACTGCGAAAGAAAGCATTACTCTAACTGCGGCCAGCCACGTTATATATTATGGTTGTCCTTGGAGTTACGCTACAAGGAAGCAATCAGAGGACAGAGCGCACCGGATAGGCCAAGATAAAAATGTTATTTATTATGATCTGGTTTGTCGGGGGGCTGTTGACAGTCTTGTGCTTCGAGCGTTGAAACGAAAAGATAAAATTGCTGACAATATAACCGGAGATACAAAGCGACTGGCTGAATTACTAACGAAAGGAGAATAATGACAATAATTTATAGGCAAAGAAAAATTAAAGGCATAGTTATGTAAGATATCTTAAACCAACGGAAGGAGAATACCATGAGTGAATTGCAAGATGTGGTATCAGAGTATAAAGAAATGCAGGAAGGGGTTAGAAAAGATCAAGACGAAGAAGCCAGGGAACAATTGGTAGCGCAGATTAACCCGATAGCCGAGAAATTGGATTCGCTTTTGAACGATAAGTTTGAATTGGAAATGGCTTTGAAGGAAAAGAACAAAGAAATACTGGAAAAAGAACAGGAAATCAGGGTTATTTGGGGGCCGTTTATTGTTGGCATGAGTAAGGCCGACCTTAAAATCCTCGGTGATAGAAAGATAGTCGCTGAAGCTGTAATTAATATCAAGAGGGTTGATGAAGATGCGTGTACTAAATGGTTGTTGGCAAATGGATATGAAAATGCTATGAAGTATCAAATCCATATACAAACATTTAAGAAGATAGCGCGTGAAAAAATGAATGAAGGCGTTTTCATTGATGGCGCACAGTATGACAAATTTACGAAGATTAAATTAAAATAACGAGGCGAAAGCCTCATAAGAAAGGAGCAAGGCATGACAAAGCAAATGGTGAAAAAAGAAGAAAGCGGATTGGTAGCGTTGAACGATTTCAAAGCAGAAATGGGAGATACCAAACTTGTCAATATTCGTAGCGAAATTCTTAAAATTCCAAGATTGAAGCTCACGCAGAAAATGTCGAAGGCGGCAGACGGGCTGGCTGTTCCTGGCGAATTCAGTTGCGAGGTTCGTGGCGAAAACTATGGTTCGGAAGTAAAAATCATTCCAATAATGATTAGGGAGTCAGCATCGTATTTGAACAAAGAAACGTCAGAACTTATTTGCAGAACAAACGATTTATTAAAATCTACTAACGGTGATCTGTGCAGCAATTGTCCACATGAACAGAATTGGGCTGATTGGGGCAATGGTGACGACTCAAAGGTTCCGGAGTGCAAGCTGTCTATCGACGTAATCTGCCTTGTAAACGACGATCTCATCCCCATGGAGTTGAGTTTCCGTAAGATGAGTTACAAAGCTGGCAAGTCTCTTTGCAACATGGTTTATGTTGATAAGATGGGAGTTCCGTTTGGTTCGCAATACACCCTAATATCTTCGCAGGCCACTAAAGACCAGTGGGAGTTTCATGTTATTAATCCGCAGATAAAAAAGGAAATCATTGATGACAAAACGCTCAACGAAATCATTCCTGTAGTGAAAAACTTCATTCATATGGAAAAAGCTGGCAAGGTCGAGCGCGACGAAACCGTTTCTGACGACGAGCCTCTTCTCACCCCCGTAGGCGAAGTCGAAGGGGAGGATTCAGTTCCTCTTTAAACGGTTAGAGGGAGGGGTTGCAGTTGTTTAGCAGCCTCTCCCTTATTTTTTAGGGGGTAAGAGTGGAAGAAACCGAAAAAATATTCGCTGAAATTGTTAATAGATTACCATTGCTTGACAAACATCGAGAGTCTCTAAAAGAAAAAAGGGGATTCAATGACGAAATCATTGACAAGGTACAAATCAAATCTTGCTCAAAAGAAATTGTTAAAAGAGATTCGTACCTTAACGATTTACCAGAGAGATTTCATCAGTCATTATCACATGAAAATATTGTCATACCTTATTTTGCTCCAAGGAAAAATGAAACTGGCCAAGTAGAATTCTATATTCACCATTTAAGACCTCATAAATTCGGCATAAAAGGACTTCCTTTTCATGTTTATGTGCCATATGTCTTGTTTGGCAACGACCAAACACAATTAGTCATAGCGGAAAGCGAATTCAAGGCTATCGCTAGTTGCGTTATGGGAGTTCCAGCGATAGGTTTGCCTGGCATAGCTTCTTTTTCGGGAACTAAATTTAATTACATACCTGATTTGCTTCGCAGCTTTGAAACTAAAAAGGTTATTATCTGTTTTGATAACGAAATAAAAGACAATCCTGATTACGAAAATTACAAAGAAGATTTTACGAAGAGATTTGATACTGAATTCTATGCTTATGTTATGGCTAGGAAACTTTGTAGCGAAGCTAAGATAAATACTTTGATAGCAAAACTCCCGGACGTTTGCATCAAAGACGGCAAGGCTGATATAGATAGTATGCTCGCCCAGGGTGGTCAATACGAAGTGTATAAAAAATGTATTAAAAACGCCACTACATATTCATCATATAAGCATAAATGGAAACTCCTATCGGCTCATCGTTCTTTTATGGAAAGACGCATTGAACGATATTTTTATCAAGGCCCGATAGAAGAAGATTTTCAATGTTATTGGAAAACAAAACCTGGCAGAGAAAGCAAAGCTAAACTTTCTAATTTCACAATTAAAATAATAAACAGTATGTACTCTAGCGATGGAAACGCTGAACGAGTTTGCAGATTTGATTCATCTTACGGCGTTTCTAAGTCTATGATTTTAACTCCCGATTATATGGTCAGCAAAATTCAATTTCAAAAGTTTTGTTACAGTTTGGGCGATTACGAATTCTACGGTAAGGACTCTGATCTTTCGGAAGTGTGGCGATATTTATTTATGAAACAAGACGGTAGGATAGTAAACAAGCTAGATCATTATGGTTATCACGAAGATTATAAGGCTTGGTTTTTTGCCAACGGAGCATACAAGGATGCTGAGTTTTACCCTGCATCCGACGATGGTATAATCTGGATAGGCGATTCAGGCTATAAGTTGCTTGACGATATCACAGAGTTTGAGATCATACCGGAGTTGTCTAGCGAGAGAACGGACGACATAAGCATAGATGAAATTCAGGCTCATATGTCAATCATTTTAGGCGGCAATAACGCCAGGCTTCTTATCGGTTGGACAATAGCAAACTTCTTCATGCCGGAAATCTTGAAAACTTACGGTGTATTCCCCTTCCTCTTTCTTCATGGGAAGCAAGGCGAAGGCAAGAGTACAATTGCAAACTGGATTTCGTCCTTTTTTGGCTTTGAACAGAAGGGTATTAATTTTCATTCGACGAAGGTTGGTCTTTCGAGAATCACAAATCAGATGTCCATGATACCTATTTGGCTGGAAGAATACCGAAACAGAGACGCTGACATTGGACGAAAGAATAACTTCCTTAGATCAGTTTACGACAAATCTCTTATCGTAAAGGGTAGTAAAAAACAAAACGAAATATTGTCTTACAAGGCAAGATCAACATTGGTGATTTCAGGAGAAGAACATCCTTTGGATGCAGCTTTAAATTCACGCTGTATTCAGCTCGTTATTTTCAGAAACCACGAAAAAGATGTCAGCAATGCTGACGCATATTTATGGTTGCAGGCTAACAAAAACTATTTTAGACAGATTGGAGATCATATACTACTTAACAAAGAAAAGTATTGGGAGTCGATGAACCAAAAAATAAACAATTATGTTAAGGCTTTTGATGATGATAAACAAAAAATTGAATCCAGGCAAAAAATTCATCTGTCTATTGTAGCGGCAGCGTGTGACACCTTTCTCAAGGAGAGCGAAGAATTCTCTTGCTTCATTGGAGAAAAGGCCAGGTTGCAGGATATTAAGGTCAGGTACGAACAAGCGTTATATGTTTTCTTTGATGATATGGCTAACCTGTGGGCGCAAGAGAAGCTAAAAGGTTACTGGATTGATATTGTTGAAGAGAACGGTCTTGAATTTGTTAGGATTAATTTTGCGCTTGCCTACAGCCAATGGGAACTGGCTTATCGAGGGTTACGAAACGATCTTCCGGCAAGCAAGAACGCGCTCTTAGACCATCTCAAAAAGGAACCGTACTTCCATAGGGCCACCAGTTGTCGCATGAACCAGAATATGTCGTATGCATATTACCTAGATTTAAGCCACGAAACCTTGCCCGCATCAGTTGGCACGATAGCCAACGCATTAAAACAAAAAGGCTTTACACAGGAGGCGAAGCAAGAAAAACAAATGGGAGGATGGATAGATGACTAAAGAAGAGTTTGAAACAAGACTAGCTGAGAAAAAATCTCGACCTCCAAGGCTAGAACAACTTGTGAATACAAAGCCTGTAGAGATTATCACTATGTGCGCTGCATGGGCGAATTGTAGCGTTAAATGCGACTATGAGAAATACAAAATAAACCTGTGGGAATGTTCATTTAATGTTGACAAATTCATAGCGGATTGTGGCATATTAACAGTCGGGTTGTTTATGACGCTTATTAATGCTAACATATTATATCCAGACGGAACCTATAACAAATTAGTTGTATCAAAACTTGAAAGGAGAAGAAAATGAATCCAGACGAAAACGTGGAAACAAAAGTAATGGAAGTGATGGAGGCTCTAAAGAAGAGGTCTGAAGAAATTGACGAAAGAGTTAAGCAAATCAAGATCATTCACGAAGATGCAGTATTTTTTCACAGGTTTGATAAGTTGGAAACGCTAACCTTTCTCGATCTGTCAGCTAAAGATTCAATGTATAGAAGGCGAACTTCGTGGTATGGCAGGGTAGTCACTATAAGTGAGATTGATAATGGTGACGCTGTAAGAGAAAACAAAAAGAAAGTTTTGCTTAAAGATGATGTTATTATTTTCAATCCAGAAGCAGCTTACAGTCTCAACATCGCAGACTTTGAAGAAATATGGATGATACATATTGATTCAATACTAGGTGTTGACACAGGCTATGAATACATGAAGGCAATGGAAGCTAACGCTAAAAGTAAAGCTGAAATAGAATACGCAAATCAAAGGCAAATGATGTCAAAATTAAACGCCATTGCTAAAGCTAAAGTGTTGCAAAATAATATAATTAAAGAAGAAATGCAAAAAACAAAAAGAATACAAGGCAGCTAGTTTGTTTTAAACAAGTATTTGTTTGCGGGACGTTCTTTTGGTTTTAAACCGTCGTCCCAATCAGCCCTTACTTCGTATTGCGCGATGATTCCGATGAGTTGAAAGATTATATCGTTGGACGTATATAGTTCAACGCATAAGAAGAGTGCAACGTCGCCTTCAGAGCCTACGTCTTCCGTACATTTACGGATGACCTCTTTGGGCGACGTTGCTTGGGGGGGAGGAATTTGATATTCATGTCTGCTTGTTTTTAATAGACTGAATTTGCTTGCGCAACTTACGCTCAAAAGCATTATGCCTACGCTTAACAGCAGCACGAATTTGGGGAATAGATTTTTTAACATTTTTTTCTATCTCTTTCGATTTTTTTAACGCTTGATTTTCTACTTCGAGGACAACATTCTTCTTCATCAATTGCTTGAAAAGCAAGATAATCACTCCAGCAAGAGTACCAAGCCCTGCTATTATTGCTGTGATTACTGTGGTAGTCATACCTTTTTCGTCAGCCCAATGAAATTGATGATGCGACCTATCCAAAGATCATCCACTTTTGTAGGCGTTAGCTTTGCTACTAACGACGCTGCGCCTAGAACTGCAAGAATGACTTGAACTAACTCTGCCCAATGGGCAATGAACCATACCATAGCCTACCTCCCTTTGTTGTAATGATTCCACCTTGCAACAGAACCATTAGTTTTATGACCTCTCATATCATAATGAACGCCCCATCTGTAAAGTCCAACTCCGCCTTCATTGATTTCTGCGTCTTCAATCAACTTACACACTGCCTTATAAAGCTGTTTTGAACTCATGCCTTTCAACTTTATATCAGCGGCTAATCCAAGTATGTGTTGTGAATGTCTAGCACCGCCACAATGAGAATTCCAAGAACGAGTTCGATATCCTGACAGTATTATCATTGTTTGCCCAGTTAGCGATCTGATTTTTTCTAGGTTAGAACAAAGAAGATTTAAAACATACAACCAATCTTTAGGATAAGGAGTGCCATCATTACAATCGAATTCTTCTCGTTTGAAATGTTTCGTTATCTTCATTTGAAGAATCCTTTCACGGTTTTTTTGATATCCTTCCTAGTCCTGCGCCTTTGCTTGCCTAGAAAACCTTTCTTATTTTCTTCTAATTCCCGCTTAATTCTACGCTGTGACGAAGCGCCAAAGATGTAAGCCATGGTTTTTGTCTTTACGCCTGTCTTTGTTCTTTTCCCCATACTCTTTCTTTGCTTCCTGTCCATGGTATAAACGTCCCACATCCTTGCCATTTGAGCGCCGCCAGCTATGGTCAATGCAGCACCCATCTGTTTAGCCCGCTTCCACGCCAACCCACGCTCTCGCTTGCCACCGGCAAGCTGCACAGTCGTTTGGAATATGCTCCCCATCGCGCCGGGGATGCCACCAAACCTTGCGCTATTGCCTAGCGGAATAACGGTTGAATAGTCCATCGGAGCCGGTATGCCAGCCGCCCTAGACGCTTCGTTTACGATAGACATGGCTGCGTAGCCCCTCAAAAGCTGTATAATTGGCTTGTGCATACCCTCAGTCAGCCCGATATTCGGGAGATCGTTCATGAGAGTGGCCCCTAAGTTGACCGAGAAGGACTGGAATTGCATGAAAGCCCTGCCTAAGGTGTCAGTCAAAATCTTCGGACGGTCAATGGCTGCAAAGCTACCTTGTATCATATCAGCCCATTTGTCGCCTATCCTTATCAACGCTTTCTCGTTTGTAATACCTATGCGACGAGCGTTTTCTATGGCAGTTTGAAAGCCATGATTTGCAGCCACGCTATCCCAATGTCTCAATAAAAAAGATGTCCAATTTTCCCAATAATTCTTAGCAGTTTTTAAACTTCTAGTGATTTTATATTTGTTAAGACCCTTGAACAACCCGCGAAATAGCTTGGCGTCTAAATCAACGCCTTCAACAACTGACCTGGTAGCCTTGTTTACAGATTTACTCCACATTCTCTTGCCTTCCTTACTATACATTTTAGTAAAAGAGACAAGCGCATCTCTTGAGCCTATGCTAAACGACATACCCATGGATAGAAGCTGCTGCAACGCTACGTTTGGCGGGCCGAACAAGAAACCTTTTGCCATTCTTGCTTGCAAACCTCTCGCAGTTGCTTTCAAGGCGCTAGATGTTTCGCGTTCTAACCCGCTTGGCAGCTTCAAGAGATAATCGTTTTTAATACTGCTAAGAAGATTGCCCATGTTTTGTGGCGCAAACGCTCTTGCTACTTCGAGTTGTCTTACAATGTCAGTATAATGTATTCGATCTAACGCTGGCTGAATATAGCGTTTCATTGCTTCAATAGCGTCAGGAGTATATTCCTTGCCAGTTCTATGAAAATCAGCAGACATGAAAGTTCTGCTTGGGTCTGGTTGATGAGATGCTTTTCTTACACTATACATTTTAGTTTGTAACGATTTCGGATAAGCAGAGACAATAGCGTCTGCTTCTGCAACAGTTTTACCGCCAGCTATAAGTTCAGCCTTAGATAGCGGGCCTGGATTCATCATATCATCAAGGAAACCTGGCAAGCCTTCCTGAACTTCCCTAAAATGCGTGATATAATCCGGGCGCTTATTAACTAATGTCATATTTTGCGACTTCAATACTGCGTTCATTTCGTCTATAAGTTCATCATACATACCGCGAATTTCTTTTCTACCATTAACAAATTTACGCTGCATATCAGGCGATAACTTTAAGAAGTCGTCGCTGCTTTGACTTATGGTATTTTCACAGAAATCAAAGAAATCTTTTGAATGTTTATCGCCCTCTTTAATGCCTATCTTTTTAAGTTTATCTATATAAACCTTTTTACGACCCCTGATAGCAACATCTCTGTATCTCATCTCTTGCAGCAAACCTTCAAACGGGCTGTTAAATCCAAATTGATTTTGGAATTTCCTCGACAAATTGTTAAAGAAACCGAACGAGAATTTCTTGCCTAGTCTGGCTGGTATATCGAAATCTTTGCCAGCTACGATAAGCGCGTTCATATAATCTGCTAACTCGCTACTAGCTTTAATATAATTTACGTTCTCTTTGTATCCTGATTGACGAAGAACTTCCAAAGCCTTTATAGCACTTTGATTAATAGCAGTAGGCGCGTACGTTTCGTTTACAAAGTTCATAACTTGTTCACGAACACCCTTGCCAAGTTGAGACAACTCAACTTTGCCAGCATTGATCTCGCGTTGGAGCATACCAAGCCTGCCAGTTGAACTCTTGAGTTTCAAGCCAAGTTCTTCCAATTCCCTGCCAATTAAATTAGCAGCTTCGTCACCTGGGATATTGCCAGTAGTTCCTTTCAATTCGGATATTCTCTGCACTATTTCGCTCTTCTTAGCAACTTCATCGCCAAGTTCCATGGTTGTTGCTCTAATGTTTCGTTCAGCATAGATAGCTTTTTGTAGCTTTGGGTTGGCTCTTACAAAAGGAGCAGTATCTACGTCACGGGAAAAGGCTTGTATGAATGTTCTACTCATTCCTTTGTTAAGAGTAATAGACGACTTAGCTAAAGCATTAACGTCAGCAGCCAAGCCTAAGTCTTTAAAACTTATCATGCCTTCAGAAGCCTTAGACAACGCTTGGAAATTGTTGTTGAGAATATCGCCAAACATTGCGTCAGCTTCTTTTGCAGATATTCTAATGTCAGTGAATATAGTCTTGCCTTTTCTTAGAAATGTTTGAGGCGAAGCGCCAAGAGTCTTTGTTAATTCCTTGCCAGGTATTATTTCTCTTAACGCTTTTAAGCCTTGCTTGGTAGGTTTTTCAACGAAATCTATGAAAGCGTTCCTGCCTAGTTTCGAGTATCTGCTAGGCAATTTTCTAGCCATCTTGTCGGCCAGGAGAACACCGAGCGAGTTTGCGTTATTCATAAAAGGCGATGCCAAGAGGTCTGCAATTGTGTTGGGTTGTTTGAGTTGATCTCTGAAAAAACCCTGTGCAGACATCATAACTTCGATGAACTCGCCTTTCTTGACCATTGATTGCAGGCTTGGAGTGCTTTCGTATATGGCCTTCATGGGAGCGTTCGGGCCGGTCAATTGGGCCTTCACCAAATTCTCTGCATCGTCGCCTATGAGGTCAACCAGCAAGCCCTTGTCCTTCACCAACTCAGCTTCCGGCAACGGGCCAGCTACAGGCTGGCTGACCTTGATCTTCCGTAAGCCATCGTAAACCCTCTCTTGACGAGGATTAAGGCGGCCTTCGGCCTTGGCCTTTGCCAGAAACTTTAACTTTCCGTCTAACGACTTGTTTTTTAAAAGTTCTTCGCCTAATACCTCGGCTTGAACGGTGGTTTGCTTGCCTCCGCGATACCTCGCCTTGGCCTTGAAAACCTTGCTAATACCCTGACCTACGCCATAAAAGCCCACTCCAACGCCTACAAAGAGGCCAGCGTCGATTGCACCATCAGCCAAGGCATCTTCAAAGGGTTCGCCTCGAATCAAGCCCCTAGCCGTCCCTGACACACCACCTATGGCAGTCGCCTCGATAGACATTGCTCCAATAGCTTTGGCGTGTTTTGCCCAACCAGTAGCGGTTTTAGCTCCTGTTTCAAGGCTTTTGACAACCCCGCCTACCCCTGGAATGGCACGAAGCGCAGCGCCACCCAGCGTGGCGGTTATCCCCATACCAGCGATATTAAGAAGTGTGCCAGCTATAGCAGCCTTCTCGGTCGGAGCGTCTAATTCGGGCTCGTAAACACCAAAAGTCAAACCACTGGCGTACTGACTAGCCATGTAAATTTGCTCGTTAAAGAACTGCTGAACTTGATTGCCTAGCGTCATCTTTTGCTGCTTCTTAATATCTTCCGCGATGCCACGCACAAACGGCTTGGCTGGAATTGATACAATTCTATCCCATACGCCCATTTCTTTTCGGCTGACTTCGCCGTAATCTTTGGCAGTTCCTTCTTCGCCATCAGCTTTTACTACTAGCCCAGGAGTTTCTTTTTTGAAATCGGTATATAATTCTTTCGCTTCATCTAAGGTCATAATCCCGCGTTTCAACGCTTCCTTTACATCAGAGTCTTTGGGAATGTCGTCATCGGCTGCCGATTCGTCTATTATAGAATCGGCATTGGGAGCAATAAGCCCTCGCTTCATCGCTTCTTTTACATCAGGGTCGTTAATATCAAATGCCATTATTATTGACCTTTCATTTTCTCTATCGTCATGAACTCTTCATAAGTTGGTTTCTTGAATACTGACTTAGGTTTAAGTTTGGGTTTAGTTTCAACCGCTTCTTTTTTAACTTCGACATTTCTTTCCATTTTTGCTCTAATTCTATCCATCAATTCTTTATCACTTACGTTTGACGGATAAAGATCACTCATTTCAAGAAAATAACCTTCCTTCTTCTCGTCGTCTTGTTTACCAGCCATGGATTGCAGAAGATCAGACTTTTTAATTTTAATATTCATTTTATCTTTAGTAATTTTTCCACCCTTCATCATCATAGAATTTATTAAAGTGTTTGCTGCTTCAGCCAAAGCAATAGGATTGCCTTTCAATTTTGGATTATGTTCTGCTATAATAGGTATTATTCTTCTTTTAATTTCGTCAGCTTTAAAAATCATCTCTTCTGGCTTGACATTTTTAAAAAACCAATTAGCCAATGATACTGAAGCATCACGATCTTCTGATTCAAAAAACATTTCATAACCAACTTCATCTTCTAGCACTTGATTAAGCTCAGGCCAACCTTCACCAAGTTTGACTTCAAATGTTGCTTCATCTTTACCTTTACCAATATATTTTTTGTATTCATTTTTTGCTCTATTCGTATAATCTTGTATTTTATTACTAGCATTAAATGCTTTTAAACCTTCATTGTAATTTTTAATGCTTTCAGGAGTAGGGTCTTTTAGCATAGCTTGACCTAATTGATTTAATGTTTCGTTAAGCGGTTGATTTATTACATCTTTCTCGTATTTAACTGGTACACCCCCTTTAAAAAGTTCACCCATCGCTTGACCTTGTGGCGTTTGACCACTAAGAGTGTCGCCCATTGTTTTAACAGCCTTTTCACGCGCTGCGTCTTGTTCGGCTATTTTCTTTTCTTTCATTGATAATTGTTTCATATGTGGTCTAATACTTGTTTCTGCCCTTCTTTGAAGAGCCTCAAGCTTAAGCACATTTTGCTTTTTTTCAAAGTCAAATCGCGCTTTTTGCATTTTTTTCCGCGTTTCCATTAAAACAGCTACCTCTTCTTTTCTTGCTTTTCGGCCATGCTCTTTTTCAAAAGCATCTTGCAGCATTTTCAAACCAGCTATGGCATCAGATACCGACATCTCAACCTCCCTTGTTAAAAAACATAGATATTGGTGATTGCTTAGGTTGCATAGAACTGTAACCACTCGTTGCAGCACCGGCGGCGGCAGCACTTATACCAACTACCTGACCAAAAGTATCTAGGAAACTAGGGGTATGTTCTTTCGTAGTTGTAGTTTCAGCAAATTGTCGTTGCTGCTCAACTCCTAATTGAGACATTGCTGGAGCAAGATTAGCAGCGAATTGCTGGCTTCCTGCAGCGGTCTGTTGACGATCAAAAGCAAGCCCACCTTGAGCGAGGCCCATCATTGACGGTATATTACCATAAGCTACATGTTGCAATTGTCGCTGCTTCTCCATCTCAAGATTAACCAATGCTTGACCAGTTGACCCCATTAAGGTTTGTTCTTTTTCCGCTGTAGCAGCCGTGAGAGAAGTCAATTTACTCTTTACACTTTCCCTTTTCTCTCCCTGCGCTGAAGCTAACGCTATACCAGCAAGAGATATTTTCCGCTTCTCACCAGTTTCCCATTCCTTGATTCCCATCTCTCCCTTCAATTCCTGTTCGTGCAATTGAAGTTGAAGACCAGTGAGAACGTCCTGTTTCAGTTTAGCCTTTTGTTCATTTTCTGCTTGAGAGCCTGGCGGTAAACCAAGCATTGCAGCTTGAGAAGAAATTTGCTTGTCTATATCGCTGAACATGAGGTCTTGTTGAAATTTAAACCTGGCTTCCGTAGATTCGTTTACCTTTTTTAAGGTAGAAACAAGATCGCCTCCAAGTTCGTTTATTTGAATTTCCGAAGCCCTTAAAGCGTCAGCAACGTCAAAACCAGTTTTATCTATTTCATTAAGAAGTTCGCCAAACGATTCCCTCATTTTAGTATCATCATCGCCAAACTTTGTTATTAAATCGTCAGAGGCTTTCATAATAATTTCTCTTACCGGCCCCATATACGTTTCTACCTGTGCAGCCTGTTCTTCACTATAACTCATATCTCCACTGGCATACTTTACCATGTTTTTTAACATATCTTGTTCAATTCCAGCAAGAGATTCAGCTTTAAATACTTCTTCATCAGTAATCTTTAATTCTATATCTCTAACTTCTTGAGAGTCAGCACCATATTGATCTATGACTTGCTGAACTCTAGCGTCAGGTCTTTTCTGCGGTTCATACTTTGTAAAAGTGGTTTGTTCTAATCCATTCAATTCACCTTCTTTTTGAACTAGCTGACCTTGCAAATTGCTCATTCTAATTAATCTTAGATCATGTCTTTCATCTGCTGCCGGAGGTCTTGAATCTATATCAGCCTGCAAGGTATCAATCTGCTCTTGAATCCTACCTATATTCCCTTCCAATTGAGAAGCCTTGCCAGGGTCGTTATATTCTGTAACCTCAGTTGG
>Ga0307928_10001644_pt1 | contig 17034 bp, 34 predicted proteins | sample AceLakmetagen232_FD_201815 | JGI IMG/M metagenome (GOLD analysis project Ga0307928, IMG submission 201815) | Saline water microbial communities from Ace Lake, Antarctica - #232 | ecosystem: Environmental > Aquatic > Non-marine Saline and Alkaline > Saline | place: Antarctica: Ace Lake... | reverse complement strand
ATTAAATTAAAACAAGATACAGATAAATTATTAGTATTAGATTATATAGTAAGTATTGAAAGTAATCATATAAAACAAGAATTAATTCCTAAATATAATGCAATAAAGTTTAGAGTACCATTAATAGGATATAATAGGATAATTAGCTATATAGGAGACAGTCCAAAAATAGATAAAGAAGTATATACAACAAGAGAGAATTATGATAATCATAAACCAATGATTGATAAATGGGAAAGAGAAATATTAAATGAAGAAAATAGAATTAAAAATAAATAAAAAATAAATATGGCAGATAGTAAATATGGTAACTTTGGTGGTAAACAACCAGGAGCAGGAAGACCACTAGGAAGTCAAAATAAAGCAACCTTAGAAAGAAAAAAAGTTGAACAGGCTTTACATCAAGCAATAATGGCTAAGGCAAAAAAATTATTAAAAATAATGATGAATCAAGCTGAAGGGGAATATTTCTTATTTCGTATAGATGAAAAGAAAAATGATAAAGGTAAAATAGTTAAAGAACACGTACAAGTAAAAGATGCTTATGAAATGAAAAAATTCTTCGATGAATATGGGGATGATATAGAAGAACAAAGTGATATGGATGGTTTATGTGGAGAAGTAAATACAACTGATATAGTATGGAAAGATGGTGAACCAACTGTTCAACCAATAACAAGATATTATTATATTAAAACAACACCTGCAGATTGGAGAGCAATAGAATCATTATTTGATAGAGTATTTGGTAAATCAACACAACATATAAGCACCGATGATGGTGATAATGATAAAGATAATTATGAGCAACTTAATGACGAACAACTTGATAGACACATCAACGAACTTGGAAGACGAATTGAAGAAGCTAAAAAAGTTAAAAATCCGAAGAAAGAAAATACAGACATTACAGAATCTAAAATCTCAACAGAGGAAAAAAGCTCCTGAGTCATATCTTCATTGGGTAGAAAAGTATTGGTCAGTAAGAGATAAACCTTTAGATTTAGGTAAATATACAAAAGGTAACCATACCTATGTAGAAAGATTATATGAAGACCAACATCCTGATATAACATTTAAGAAATCAGCACAAGCAGGTATTACAGAAAGAATGATGACAGAAGCATTATGGTTACCAGACCAATATAAAGAAAATTCATTATATATTTTTCCTACAAGTGGTACAGTGGCTGACTTAGTACAAGAAAGATTAGATGAACCGATTAATAATAGTCCATATTTATCAGCAGTATCTGGAAGAGCTAAAAAGATAATGAAGAAGCAAGCAGATAAAGTTGGATTAAAAAGAATGAGTCAAGGTTTTATCTATTTCCGTGGAGCTAATAAACCAACTCAAATAACATCAGTATCAGCAGATATGGTATTTGTAGATGAGTTAGATAGAATGCTAGTAGAGAGTGTACCATATTTTCGTAAGAGAATGATGCATAGTAAAAGAAAATGGATTAGATGGGGAAGTACACCAACAATACCAAACTTTGGAATAGATATTAAATATACGGAAAGTGACCAACATCATTTAATGTTAAAATGTAATCATTGTAATGAATGGCAAGAGTTGGATTTTTGGGATAATATAGATAAAGAAAATAAAATAGTAATATGTAGTAAATGTAAAAAACAAATAGTTCCATATACTTGTGAATTAGAATGGGTAGCTAAATATCCACAAAGAAATAAAAGAGGTTATTTTATAAGTCAATTATATAGTCCACTATTAGATATAAAAGAAATAATAGAAGAAAGTGAAAGAGAAGCAGAATGGGAGATAATGCAATTCATGAATCAATCACTTGGTTTAACATATGAACCAAAAGGAGGTAAGATTACAGAGAAGGATATGGATGCATGTAAAAGAGATTATAATATACCTCAAATGTCTGATAATACTTTTATGGGTGTCGATGTAGGAAAGAAATTTAATGTTATAATAATAGATAAAGAAAAGTTATTATATGTAGGAGAATGTAGAACAGTAGATGAATTAGTTAGCTTAACAAAAAATTATAAAGTATTATGTTCAGTTATTGATGGTAATCCAGAAGGAAGAGCAGCAGAAGAATTTTGTAAGAAATCACAAGGAGATAGTTATATGTGTTGGTATGTTAATACAAGTGGATTCAGTAAAGGACAATGGTTTAAAACAGAACCAATGAAAGTAACAACTGGTAGAACAATGAGTTTAGATAAATCTACTAATGAAGTAAAGAAACAAAAAATAAAGTTTCCAAAGAATTTAGATATATATCCAGACTTTAAACAACAAATGAAAAACTTAACAAGAGTACAAAGTGAGAATAAAAATGGAGATATAATAGCACAATATTTAAAAACTGGTCCTGACCATTATAGGCATACTCTTAATTATGCAAATCTAGCAAAAGAAATATATGGAATGACTGGAGTGCCTGAAATATTTACATTATAAAAATATGAATTTTCCAAAAGGATATGAACAATGTCATATATGCGATAAAAATACAAAAAGAAGATTGAATATGAAAGACTATGAAGATATCCCAGTATGTTCAGATATATGTGAAAAAATATGTATTGATATAATAAAAAAGGATTTAGAAGAATATATAAATTAAATAATAAATAAGTAATAAAAAATTAAATGGAAAACAACAATAATAACAATAATGATAAAGTATTTGCAAAAGGATTATATTTTAAATTACCACATATGAATGCACAAGAGTGGGTTAAAGGAAAATTATCAATAACAGTAAATGAGTTCGTACAGTTTATTAATGATAATCAAAAGAATGGTTATATTAATATAGACTTATTAGTAAGTAAAGCAGGAGCACCTTATGCTATGTTAGATACATGGGAACCAAATAAACAAAACAATAATACACAAGCAACTAAACCACAACAAGCACCAGCTACAAATCAACCACAACATGATAATCCATCTCATATACAATCAGAAGCAAATGTAGATTCGGAGGAAGAGATAAAAATAGAGAATATACCATTTTAATAACTAAAGTAATATATGGAAAAAACAAGTACTAGTATAGGCTTTACAGGATTATTAACAATAGTCTTTATAACCTTAAAACTAACTAATATAATAGCTTGGCCATGGGTTTGGGTATTATCACCACTGTGGATATCATTTATTTTAGGAATAAGTTTATTATTAATTGTATTGTTCTTTGTACTATTAGCAACAATATTTAACTAATATGAATATAAAAGTACCTCCATATCAAAGGAAAGGACAAGCAATATTTAATTTCTTAGAATGGTTAAGATTAGAAAAGGGATTTAAAACTGAAAAAAATAATAGAATGGCTGACCCTTTTTATTTAAGTGATGATGAATTTGATAATTATTATGAAGAGTTTTTAAATAAAGATATATGATAAGTAAAAAAGAATTTACTAAAAAAATAAAACAATATATAAAATTAAATAAGGATATAGAAAATGTAGATATAGCAATGAGAAAACTATCACCTGATTTTGGGGGATTTTATTTAGATACAGTACATGAATTAATAATAGATACCTTACAGTTAGCAATGAATGATAAATACGAATGGATATCATATTGGGTATATGAATTAGAATATGGTAAAAAAGCAAATAAAGAAACTGTACAAGATAAAGATAATAAAAATATACCAATTAAAACAATAAGTGATTTATATAATATGATAATAAATGAAGATGTATGAGAAATCAAAAAAATATATTGAAGAGATTATTCGAAACAATGCTTGGAGAAAAAGAATGTAAAAACAAATGTGGTAATAAAAGAAGATATTGTTCAGCTTATTGCGAAGAATGTAGTAAAAAATATGAAAAATAAAAGTCATTGGATAGATATATGTCCGAAATGTGAAGAAAATAAATTAGATTGTTATAATATACCTGATTCATTAATGTGGGTAAGGATGTGTAATAATTGTGATTATGTAGATAAGAGAAATTACTATGAAGATGATAATGGTAAATTAATATTATGTACATATGAAGAAGCTATAGAAAAGAGATTATTAATTAAATGTCCTTTGTGTGGTAAGTATTGTAATAGTTGGCAAATAAAAAAATACAAGGTTTGTTTTGAATGTGAAATACATACAGAAAGGAGATAAAATTAATATATTATTAAAAAAACCTATTGACTAATACTTTTAAATATTATATAATATAAGTATAAGTAAATTATTATAAAAATATGACAGAAAAAAAATAATATTGATATTTAAAGTTATAATATATTGCGGTTTAATTTATTTATTCGGTAGATTATTATTCTGAATCACCTCAATCATCACTATCACAACCATGCTATCCATCTTATGATGTAACATATTAATCAATTAATTAAATATATGAAATTAATTATTATTTTAGGTATTATATTTTTTACAATTTTAATTGTAGTAGGTGCTTATAATCATTATATGTTAATAAAAAATAAATGAAAGATAATAGTGGTATAGGAGTGAATTTTAATATGAAACAAAGAATAACATTAAAACAATGGGATAGTATAAGCAAAAAGAAAAAGATATTTTTGAATAGTACTGCTATTTTTTGTTCAAGAGTATCAAGCGAAAAAGGAATTTATTTTCGTGAAGAAGAATATCCAAATATAGGACAAATGATAGAATTTTTAGGAGATGATTGGGTATGTGATATAGGGCAAGCATATGATATGGATATGGAAAGTTTTAGTCCAGAACTATACTATCAATATGAGCCAGATTCTTTATGTGATGCACTTTGGGAAGCAGTTAAATATAAATTAAAAAATGATAAAAATTAATATTAGTTTAAATAATGCATTTATTTGTAAAGATAAAGAATGCAATAAGATATTTTTTAATGGTGATGATAATGTTTGTACTTATTGTGGTAGTAAAAATACAAGAAAAATATTCAAATGTAAATTAATTGGTGAATTAGAAAATAAATGATATGAGAGATATAGACCATTGATATATTTAAAAATTAATAAATAAATTATGTAACAAATTAAAAATGTAATAATTAAAGTAATAAATTTAAGTAAAAAAATATGAATATAAAAATACTGAATTGGAGACTAAATTATAATAATTTAGAGTATATAGCAAAATTTGATTTTGAAATTGGGGATGCATTAATTGAGGATGCATTTAAAATTACAGGGATGAGATTATATAAAAATAAAAAAGGAATATATTATACCAAACCCCCAATTAGTCGATTTGAAAAAAAATATGACATAGACCCGGTATATTATAGTAATGTGTCTATCATCAACGAATCATTTAGATATGAGTTCAATGAAGATGCGAAAAAAAGTTATAATAATTGGATTGAAGGAGAAAAAAGATTAAATAAAGTGCGTCCAGTAACATAAGATAATACCAACAGTTGGGAGAATTAAGCTACCTCCACTGATTAAAAAACAATAAAAAAAATAAAATATGAAAATAGTGAAAACTAAGAAAATAATATAAATAGAGAGGATTAATTTTAAAATAATTATCTTCTCTATCATAATATTTTTTTATATTTAATTTTAATTTACTATTATGAGAGATATAAATAAAGTAATAAACTTAATAAAGAAACAAGTACCTAAGAAATGGGATATGAGAACTCAATTCTTTGATGCTATTGATGTAATGATGGCTAGTACTAGATGGACAGCCCCTGAAATAAGAGTAATAAGATTTGAAAAATTATCTAAAGTATTAGAAGACTATCTACAAAGACCTGAAGAAGAATGGAAACAATATGTATGGAAGATATTTAATGGTGATATTTATCAGAAAGGATTGGAGGAGTCAACCGAAACTGGTATCGGCTCTGTCTTGAAAACAGATTAGGTTTAAAATCCTATGTAGGTTCGAGTCCTACTTCCTCCGCAATAGGAAGGGTGGCTGAGAGGCAAAGCACCAGATTGCTAATCTGAGATTAAGTGAAAGCTTACACAGGTTCGAATCTTGTTCCTTCCTCATTAAGGAGTATTAGCTCAACTGGATAGAGCATTAGACTTCTAATCTAAAGGTTAATGGTTCGAGTCCATTATACTTCACAGATTGAGATATTAGCTTAGTAGGTTAAAGCAGTGGACTCTTAATCCGAAGACCATAGGTTCGATTCCTATATATCTCACAGTAAAGGATATTAGCTCAATGGGTAGAGCATCTGTTTTACACGCAGGAGGTTATAAGTTCGATTCTTATATATCCTACATAATAAAATAAAGTATAATATGAAAGTAATAAAAAATATACCTGACTATATAAGAATACTGAAAAGAAATAAAATCATAGAAGATAGAAAAACTAAACCAATGTATAGGGTTATATTAAATTATAAAGACTACGAACAATTATTAACGGAGTTTAGATATATAAGGTTTAATATAGACCAACCATATAGTTTTGAAGATTGTTATTTAATTAGAACAATGGATGTAGATAGAGGAGATATGTATATAATATAAACAACTAATATAAATATATGACATTCAAACATTATACAAATTTACCATTAAGAGAAAAAATAGATACATTAAATAGTTTATATAAAAAAGAAACTAATTTTAAAATAGATAATGATATAAAAGATAAACCATTTGATGATTTAATGAAAACAATGGGTATGAAATAATATGATTATAATATTTGCAACAATAACATTTTTCACAATATATTTCTCAATGGAATATAGTTATTATATTTATTGCAAAAGACTACAATTTGGTTATAGATTTAAAGAAAGTTTAAGTAGATTTATATCAGATGACAAAAGACCTTTATTCTTTTTATTTCTAATGTCTTTATTTATAGGAGTATTAATTAATTATTTTTTATATATAATATGAGAATTTATACGAGTTGGGATGATGGTAGTGTATATGATTTTAGAATATGTACATTATTAAAGAAATATAATCTACCTGGAATATTTTATATACCAACAATAAATGATTTATCAGAAGGTGAGATAATAGGAATGAGTAAAGATTTTGAAATAGGAGGACATACTACAACACATCCAGAAGACATGAAACGATTATCAGCAGAAGACCAATACAATGAGATAAAAGATAATAAAGATTACTTAGAAGAGTTAATTGGTAAAGAAATAACTTCGTTCTGTTATCCAGGTGGAAGACATAATGAGATAACAATAGAGCAAGTAAAGAAAGCAGGATTTAAAGAAGCGAGAACAACTAATATAGCATGGATAAGTGAAAATGATAATCCATTTAAATTACAAACAGCAATACATGTAAGACCGGATAGAAAAGAATATCAAGGTGATAGCTGGTTAAGAGTGGCAAAGAAATTATTTGATGGAGCGAGTATTTTAAGAGATGGTAATTATCACGTTTGGGGACATGGATGGGAAGTAGAGCAATTTGGATTATGGGATGAGTTAGAAGAGTTATTTAAATATATAAGTAAAAATAAGTAATAAGATATGAAAGTAAATAAATTTGTAGAACAAACCCAAGAAAGTTTAAAAAATGATTTGAATAGAAATAAATGTTTAGTTATTGCAGTTGATTTAGATAAGACATTAACAACGAATACAGTATGGCATACAGAAGATAATGAACCAGAACCAAATAAAGAAATGATTAATACAATCAATGAACTTCATAAAAGTAATTTCATTGTAATACATACAGCAAGAAGACATGAATTATATGAACTAACTATAAAATGGTTAAATAAACATGGGGTAAATTATCATTCTATATCAATGGGAAAGATGGCAGCAGATGTTTACATTGATGATAAATCAGTAAACCCATTTACTTAAATAATATGAATTGTAAGAATTGTAAAAAGAATATATGTAAAGAGTATAGAGGAAAGAGATGGATTGGATTTGATGGAAAAGAATATTGTGAAAATAAATTTAAAAAGTTTAAAAATAAAGACCCACTTAAAGAAACAATTAAATTAATAGAAAAAAGTATATGAATATAAAAACAATTATAAAAGAAGGATATGTTCATTGGAAGGATGTAAAGAGAGCTATCAAATACCATTATCCAACAGACAAGAGTAACTATGAAGAACTATTCTATGATTTAGGAAAGATGAGATGTAAGAAAGTTAGTGAAGGAGAGTTTATAACAATACACGGAGGATTTGATTATACTGCTGATTGGTTTAAAGAAAAAGGACTTGTTTATGAAATGATTATAGATGAATCAAAAGATAAAGATATTGGTGAATATTATAGTGTTGGATTAAGAGTAGAAGGGGAAGATGAAAATTATGGGGTATCATTTATTCCTTGGGGTAAAATGATTAACTATCCAATTGATGTAGACACATTTAGACATTTCACAATGGTTGATATAGTAGCTCACTTCATATGGGAGATTACATTCTATGGACCTGAAGATATAGCACTAGCAAAAGGAAAAGATTTACAAAAGACTGTAAAGAAAATTAAAAAAGAAAGTAAAAAGAAAAAGTAGTATAATAATATTTCAAGTTACGGATGTTATTACATCCTATACCTGAAACAAAAAATATGAATAATAATGGAATGGGTCCAAATAATGAAGGACCAAAAACGGGAAGAGGTTTAGGAAATTGTCAAAGAGAAGATATTTTAAACACATTAAATTATGATGTAAGTAATGAATCATTTTCTATAACAATGGATAATAATACAAGCGGGGATTTATTACTTAATGATAATTATATTGGTGATATAATAGAAGATGATAAAACATCATGTTGGCAATGGTGGCAAAATTATTATTATCCTCAAGTAATAAGAGAAAGTTATCCTGTATATATACAAGAGAAGGCAAAAGATAAAGGAAAACAAGCATATGAAATTATAAAAGTATTAAGAGATAAAGAACTAATTGAAATAAATAAAGTAAAAGATTTCATGAAGTTAATGGATGAACTTATAAAATTACTATAATATACATTGACGGTGAAAATCTGAGATATCCGTTTTAGTTAGAACAAAAAATTATACATATATTTCCCAATAGTATTGGGCACGAATATATTATTAATAATAACAAAATCTAACATCTCAGGTTATAATATAGACTAATTAATAAAATTACTATAGATAATTTACTGGGGATTATTCTCCAGATTAAGCGGTGTAGAGAAATGGCAACTCGTTGGTCTCATAAGCCGAAGATAGGGGTTCGAATCCCCTCTCCGCAACAAAGTATGGGGTGTTAGTGATAATGGTAGCACATTGGTTTTGCAAATCAAAAGCAAGAGTTCGACTCTCTTACATTCCACAAAGCGAATATAACTCAATTGGTAGAGTATCTGCCTTCCAAGTAGAATGTTGCAGGTTCGATTCCTGTTATTCGCTCATAATGCCTCGGTGGTGTAAAAAGGTAGCCACGCTTGTCTTAGGAACAAGTAGCCGAAAGGCTGTATGAGTTCGAATCTCGTCTGAGACACAGCAAGCGAATGTAACTCATTGGTAGAGTATTTCCCTGATAAGGAAAGAGTAGGAAGTTCGATTCTTTCCATCCGCACATTATGCGAGTGTAGCTCAGTTGGTTAGAGCAGGAGACTTTTAATCTCAAGGTCATAGGTTCGATTCCTATCACTTGCACATAGAGGGGAGATAGCTCAGTCTGGTAGAGCACTGGGGTGAAGTTCCAGGTGTCATTGGTTCAAATCCATTTCTCCCTACAATTTGCCCCAGTAGCCAAGTGGTAAGGCGTGGGATTGCAAATCCTAAGACATTGGTTCGATTCCATTTTGGGGCTCAAGATTGCCGAAGTAGCTTAGCTGGTTTAAAGCAGTCGCCTTGTAAGCGAAAGAGCGTTGGGTTCGAATCCCACCTTCGGCTCATATAATTTAAAAAAATAAATAAAAAATATGAATAAAAGAGAAAGTAAAATTACAGAAGTAAATATAATTCCAATAAAACCAAAAGATGGTTTAGTAGCAATTGCAAGTTGTGTAATTAATGAAGAGTTTTATATTGGTTCAATTGGTATATATACAAAATTAAAAGGTGGTTATAGATTAACATATCCAAATAAAAAATCTAAAATGAGTACAGTAAATATCTTTCATCCAATAGCACAAGAGTTAGGAGATGCTATTGAAAAAGCTATTGTAAAAGAATATGAAGAATTAATTAGTATAGAATGTTAATATGAAAATATACATACCAAACTTACAAGACAATTTAAATAAATTAGGAGGAGGATTTACATTTCTTAAAAATTTACATAAAGGACTTAATGGTAAAGTTGAGTTTGTAGATAATTGGAATAAGTGTGATATAGTTTTTATATTTGGTATCACAACAATAGATAAAACAGAAGTACATAATGCTATTAATGCAGGAAAGAAATTAGTGTTAAGAATAGATAATATTCCTCGTAAAAGTAGAAATAAAAGACAAAGTCCAGTAGAACGATTAACTGAATTTGGTAATAAAGCGGATGCTGTTATTTATCAAAGTAAGTGGTGTAAAGAATATGCTGGTTTTTTTATTGATAATACTAATGAAATCATAATTAACAATGGAGTAGATACTCATATATTCAATCCTAACCAACGTAATACTGATAGTCATAGTAATACATATCTATATATTAACTATAATGATAATCCAAATAAAAGATTTGATGAAGCATTATATTGGTTTGATATGGAATGGAGAAAGAATAATGATTTGAAATTATTAATTGCAGGACAAGTACCAAAGATATATATCGAACATCCAGAATATAATTGGGACTTAACTGGAAATGGTAAAGTAGAGTATCAAGGAATATTAACTACTCCAGAATCAATAGCTAAACTAATGAAGAGATGTGATTATATATTATATCCCTCATTTGCAGAAGCTTATCCTAATACATTATTAGAAGCAATATCATGTGGAGTATATCCTAAATATATTAATCCAATAGGAGGAGCTATGGAAGTATTTAATAATTGTAATGTACCAATTAGATTAAATGATGAAGAAGTAAATATAAAAGTTAAAACAATAGAAGAAATGTCAAACAAGTATTTAGAAATATTTAATAAAATAATTAATAACTAGATGACAAGTAAAGAAGAATTATTAAAAAAAGGTATAATTTATTTTAGTGGGGAATTTAAAAAGGTTAATGTAGATAGTGTTATAGAAGATATATTATCTATAAATGAAAATGATGAATTAGATTTTATTACCTTAATTATTAATTCAGTAGATGGTAGAGTTGACCATGCGTTTGCTTTAATTGATGTAATAGAAATGAGTAAGAAAAAAATTAGAACAGTTGGTACAGGATATATAGCATCAGCTGGATTATTAACTTTTATGGCAGGACATGAAAGATTAATATCAGATAAAGCAATGGTATTATCACATCAGTTTGCATCTGATAGCTGGGGTAAGTATCACGAATTAGTTGGTAGTAGAAAACAACAAGATTATTTAGCAGAGAGAATGATAAGTCATTATAAAAGACATACACATTTAGATAAAAAAATAATTGAAGATAAGTTATTATGTAAAACAGATACTTGGTTAACACCAAAAGAAACAGTTAAGTATAATTTAGCTGATAAAATAATTAATAAATTTTAAGTAATAAAAAAATGGATAAAGAAACAACACAAGAATTTTTAAACAAATTAATTGAAGATAAGAAAAAAGACTTATTAATGGTTAGAATGGATTTAACATTTCATTTACAACAAAAGAAAAGTATAGGTAATGAAGATAAATTAAGAAAGAATTTAAAAAAACAAAAAGAAAAGATTGGTCCTAAACGAAATTTAGAAATTATCACAACTTTAGAAACAGATATTAATGTATTGGATAATGTTAATAAAAAGATTAATGAATTAAATGCTATTGAACCCCAGATTTTAGAATATCTTGAGTTCTTGGAAAAGAATAAAGTAAAGTTTATTAAACAGGGTATTGATTTATAATATTAAATAATATATAATAATTAATAAGAGTTAGTAATAAAAATTAAATAAATGAATGCAATAAAAAAATTAATAAAAACAATTAAAGAAAAACCAGAAGAAATTTTAATAATTATTGGTATGTTAATGATAGCAACATGTTTAGCAATATTCTCATTTGATATTGATATTATCTTTGGAATATTTATAATAGGAGTAGTTATGATTATAGTAGGATATATTCTTTACGATATTAAATAAGAAAAATAATATGAGTTCAATAAGTAGAATACAATTAGAATCGTGGATTAAAACTATCACAAATGTAAGTGGTAAAGTTTTAGATATAGGCGGTAGTCAACTATCAATTATAAAAAGATTAAATAAAGAAGCGATTAATATTGATGAATATAAAATACTAGATTTAGAAAAACCACATGATAAGAAAGAAAATGTAGATATAGTTTGTGATTTGAATGACTCACATGCATTATTAGATTTTTATAATATAAATTCTATTCCTGATACATTAGAAGAAAGAGATTTACAACATGATATAGCATTTTGTATTGAAGTATCTGAATATTGGTGGAATCCAATAACCGCATTAAGAAATATAAAATATTTATTAAAAAAAGATGGAATATTATATATATCATTTCATTTTGTTTATCCAGTACATAATCCAGTAGACCAAGATTATATTAGATATACCCCTAGGGGGTGTCAAAAGATGTTAGAAGAAACAGGATTTAAAATATTAGAAATGAAACCAAGAACATTAAAAACAATCATTTGTCATATAGATGGAATGCGTCCATCTAAGACTTATGATAAACACGATTGGCAAGGGTGCTTAATAAAATGTCAAAAGATATGAAATTAACAAAAGGGGAAAGAAGAGAAAAAAAGAAAAAGAATAAAAGAAAAATGAAAGTAAGTGGTAGTAGTGTAAAAGATTTATTTGAATTAATTATAAATAAATATGAAAGTAAAAGACATATTAAAGGAAATAAAAAAAGGTAATAAAGAATACGGTAAAGATTTTTTAGAGTGGGATATTTATACTGAACAAATTAGTGAAATAGATAAAAAAGATAAAAAAGAAAGTAATTGGGGAAGTTGTAAAGATGGTGATGGTTGGGAATATTTTGAATGTGTTGGTTTTAATACATATATGCCACATAATAAAATATTTACTATTAATATAAATTACTAATATGAGATTTCAATTAGAGTATAAAATTTTACCTTCAAAAACTATAAGAGATTTTTGTTTAATTGCAAAAACAAAAAAAGAGGCAGAAGATGAATTACAAAATAAATATAAAGGTAATAGAATTAAAATATTAAGTGTAGAAAAAGTATGAAACATAAAAAAATAGGATTTATTGGTCAAGGATGGATTGGTAAACACTATGCAGATAATTTTGAAGAACGAGGATATGAAGTTATTAGATATGATATAACTACAAAATATAAAAATAATAAAACAAAATTAAAAGAATGTGATATTGTTTTTATCGCTGTACCGACTCCAACCATTAATCAAGTATTCGATGATAGTATTTTAATCGATGCAATTATTAATACATATAAAAATCAATTAGTTGTAATAAAATCAACAATTCAAATTGGCATAACTGAAAAAATACAAAAACTATTTAAAGATAGATATATATTTCATAGTCCTGAATTTTTAAGAGAGAGAAATGCAAAATTTGATGTTGATTATCCAGAAAGAAGTATTGTTGGATATACAAAAAAATCAAAAAATAAATCTCAACAAGTATTAGATGTAATGCCTCCTGCCCCTATTAAATCAATTGTAAAATCTGAAGTTGCTGAAATGATTAAATATGCAGGTAATGTTTTTTTAACAATGAAAGTTTTATTTGCTAATACCGTATTTGATTTATGTGAAGATAATAAAATAAAATATAATGAAGTTAGAGCATTATTAGGAGGAGATAGTAGAATTGGATATTCTCATTTAAATATAAATGAAGGAGGAAGAGGAGCGGGGGGACATTGTTTTATAAAAGATTTATCAGCTTATAGAGAAATGTATGATAATATAAATAAAGATAATGATATAATATCAATGGGAAGAGAATTAATATATATTATGGAAGATTATAATTATTATTTATTAAAAAATAGTAAAAAAGATTTAGATTTATTAGAAGGAGTATATGGTAAATAATTAAATATAAAAAAGTATGAAGAATAGAGACTATTTTAAATTAATTGAAGACTTACAGGCTAAAGGATTAGCAATAATGGGAATGAAAAATGCTGATTATGCTGAAGATGGTAATCCATTTAAAAACTTTGATTTAGTAGAACCGATGTGTAATATATCCAGTGAAAAAGGTATTCATATTAGAATGACAGATAAGATGACAAGAATTGGTAATTTATTAGATAGAGAAGGTGAAGTTAAAGATGAATCAATTGAAGATACAATATTAGACTTAGCAAATTATTCATTAATTTTATTAGCAAAGATTAAATCAAGAAAAGATGAAAAAATGTTGTATAATTAGTCAACAAGGAAGTGGTACAAATTTATTAAGGTCATTTCTAAACAGTCATCCAGATATTTATATAGCAGATGAAATATTTTTTAATAGTGAAAAGTTCAGAGCATATAAAGAAGAATTTGATGAAGAAGCATTGGATAGATATCTTAATGAATTTTTTAGTACAGGTAAATCATTTGATAAAAATTGTGATGTGATGAATTTACAAGAAACTAAAATACCAAAAGTATTAGGATTTGATTTAAAATATAACAATATAGAAAGTTGTCCTGAAATATTAAATTGGTTAATAAAAGAGGATGTTAAAATTATTCATTTATATAGATGTAAAGGTAGAACATTTTTACGAAATATGAATGAAATAAATAAAGCTACATTAACTTATGACCAATTTAGAAATCATGTAAATCGAGTTACTGATTGGCAAACAAATATAAAACATACTTTTGATAAAGGAGATTGGAAAACATATCAAGAATTAACATATGAAGAATTAACAGGAGGTAGAGAAATATCATTAATTCCCGATTTTGAATTAGAATCATGTTTACAAATATTCTTAGAAGTAGATTATGAAAAATTATATATTAACAAAGAAGGTATAAGAGAAGGTAAATTAATAATGAGATACTAATATGATAAAAGGAACAATATATGATTTCTTTCCAGTACAAACAATGGAAGGAAGTGAAGAATTCGAATCATGTAATACTTGGCATTGGAAATATTTCGGTTGGTGGTTTGAAATGTATACATTTATGAGAGGGATTACTGCTAAATTAATGAATGTAGATTTACCGTTTATAATTAAAGTAAAAGATAATGTTCAAAACAATACAGATACAGACAATTCATAAATGTAATCTTAAATGTGATTTTTGTCCTAATAGTACAATAAAACAATCTGGTAATTTAATGAACTTAAATTTATTTCAGGAAATAATATTACAATTAGAAATATTAAACTATAAAGGAAGAGTTGCATTATATTTAATGAATGAACCACTTTTAGATAATAGAATTAATTGGATGATTAGATATACAAAAAAACATTTACCAGATTCAGAAATAATGTTAAGTACTAATGGAGTATTATTAACAAAAAAGATGGTAGAAGTATTTAAATTATCAGGAATGAATAGAATAATGGTAAGTTGTTATAATGAATCTATATATAATAAAGTTAAAGATTGGGATGTCCAAACAATTAAATTTTATGAAAAAGATTTACAAAAACAATTTTATAATAGAGGAGGAAATTCAAATGGTTATGGAGGAGAAGTAGAACAAAAATATTGTAAGAATCCATTTCAACAGATGTATATAACATATGAAGGATATGCTGTTATATGTTGTGCTGATTATAAAAGAGAAGTTATAATGGGTGATGTTAATAAACAATTGCTAAAAGATATTTGGTTTGGAAATAAATACGAAGAATATAGACAAGAATTAAGAAAGGGAAATAGAAAGAATCTTAAATTGTGTAGAACTTGTAATTACTAATATGACAATAAAACAAAAAACAAAAATAAAAATATGGTTAAACAATTTAAAACATGATACACACGACTTCATGGATTTTATACCATTGATTAAAAAATTAATCAATACAAAAAGTTTTAATAAGAAAGATAAAAAGAATATAAATAGATGGTTTAAAGGATATTCATTTGGATATATAAAAGAAGAAGAAGTTATATTATTAATTAAAAGAATAATATGGGATGGGAAACAAATACAGAAATAAAAATAAGTGCTTTCGTTCTTACTACAAATAGTATAGAGAATCAATTTCCATTTATTGAAAGTATTAAATCATTTTTAGAAATAGTTGATGAATTAATAGTTGTAGATGGAGGTTCAACAGATGGAACAGTAGAAGCAATACAAGCAATAGGGGATAATAAAATTAGAATTATACAAGATGAAGATACTAAGTGGGAAAAAGATTGGATATATTGGAGAATGGGACATAATTTTAATAGAGCATTACAAGAATGTACTGGGGATTGGATAATAAAATTCGATGCTGATTATATATTACACGAGAAAGGAAATGGGAAATTTAGAAAAGAATGTTTAAATGGTATTAAAAGTAGAAAGTTAGCCATAGCATTTACTAGATTAAATTTTATATATAAAGATAGTTATTATATTAAATCTAAAAAAACACTAGCAATTAATACAGTATTATGTAAAGAGGTAGGAATAGATTTAAGATATGGATTTGATTTGAAAAATTGGGGATATGGATTTGAATTTATAAATTTTGAAGAATATAAACACAAAATAAATTTTGGGGAAATATTAAGAACAAGAGGAAGTACATTAATTTCTTCAGCAAATATATTTAATTACGATTATTGTTTTACAGATATAGAAACAGCAAAAAAAATGAGAAGTAGACATTGGTTAGCAGAACAAAGACAAAGGGCTATAATAGAAGAAAGAATTTTTAATGAAGTAGATGGTTCATGGAATGATTATAAAAAACAAGTTAAAGGTAATATAAATAGAGTACAATATAATGCGGATTTAAATTATCATCCTAAAATAATACAA
>Ga0307928_10001642_pt1 | contig 17050 bp, 28 predicted proteins | sample AceLakmetagen232_FD_201815 | JGI IMG/M metagenome (GOLD analysis project Ga0307928, IMG submission 201815) | Saline water microbial communities from Ace Lake, Antarctica - #232 | ecosystem: Environmental > Aquatic > Non-marine Saline and Alkaline > Saline | place: Antarctica: Ace Lake... | reverse complement strand
GAGATATGGCTGTTAATGTGAAAGCACAGATGGATGCAGCAAATGAATTGATGGATTTAGGCTATGCGCCATTTGTACCGCTTTATTCTCATTTTCAGCAGATGATGCATCCACGACCGTATGAAGATTGGATTAAGTTGGATTTGGAGTGGATAAAGGCATGTGATTATTTATTACGTTTGTCTGGTGAAAGTAAAGGGGCTGATCAAGAAGTTGAGTTCGCTTTAGACAATGGGCTATCGGTGTTTTATGGTATGTATCAATTTAAAATATTAGAGGGGATATTATGATACTAAAGTTATTACACAGAATTGGATTAATAAAAGCGGTATGGCTTCAAGACCATCAAGGTGAGGTTTATTTAAGCCGACAAAGAATAGATGGTTTTGGGAATTATTGGTGCTATGTTTACAACTTCACACATGTAGGGCATGTAATTTTAAACAAAGATGGCTCTTGCGGTGGATCAGCAAGTGATATTGAAAAGTGGAAATATTATAAGGAGTAAATTATGTACTGGAGAGTAAGAAAACCCGGAGCAAAACACAGGGCAAAACACCGGTGGCATTTTTGGTATGCCTGGTACCCGGTGAGAGTTCCTACACACGGTAAGATGTCAGGCATGACTATGGTGTGGTTGCAAAAGATTTTGCGTAAGGGGACGTACTCCTGCTATCCGGGTGATGAGTATTGGGTGTGGGAGTATAGGTTTTTGAATGATGGAGAGCGTTAAAATGGCAGTAGACCAATTGTTTGTGAGAATTAATCATGTGTCGGATAGGGATATCGTTATACATAGAGTTGGTTGTTATTATATACCTACGTTAACTGCTGGATATAAGATGGTTTTGAAAGTTAGTAAACAATTCAAATGGATTGGCGATTTATGGTATGACCATTTACCGCGGTTACTAAACGTTTATCCGGACAAGAAGATGCACTTTTGTCAAAGATGTTATCCTGGAGATAGGACAAGGGATGGGAAGATAAAAGCAGCGTTTGAGTATAGGAAGGAACCTGATTGGTATGTGAGGAGAAATTGTGATTAAAGTGATTTGTACGACCTACTGGACCAAAGAAACAAGCTGTGGGAAGCCATGTACGCTTACTTTCCCGGACAATTGCAAGGAAGAAGCCAGGCAATTGTTGAAAAAAATCAAGAAAACATGTCAATATGTTCCAAAATTCGAAAGGAAATGATAATGGATGACTTATTTAAAGACTTAATTAATAGCCTGGATGCTCTACAGACTATGATAATGACCATTTTCAGCGATTGTACTTTATGAAAGTGGAAACGGTAACACCTAAATCTGCCCTTATAGACGCTCGTTGGATCCCCAAATCACAAATGAGAGTTGATTCTGACGATAATATCCATATAACTCTCTGGATGTACGATAAGTTAGGAGAGTCTCTGCCAGATGGTTAAAGTATACTCTAAAATATTAAAGGAAAATTTCCTCATCCAGAATGACGGTACGATATTATTTGAAAGTGGAGTAATCTACAACCGCCAGGAAATTAACAAATTAAAGCAAGAGAGCCTCGAGACTAAAAAAAAGATACATTTAATCAAACAATTATTTGAGGTAGATGATGATAATTAGAAAAATTAAACTTCGTACAAAATACTATAATAAGGAGTTGTCTTAAATGAAAAAGGAATTGATTGGTACTATACTAATAATCAGTCTTATGTTTTTTATCTTACATTTAATTATAAGGATATTTTAAAATGATTGAAATACCAACTAAAACAAAATGGTTTGATGTTTTGTTTGTAATTTTAATTACAATTTGTATAATTTTACTTTTCACCGGTGATTTGTTCCCGCAAGTAAATGATCGTCTGGAAATAAAGTTTCGTGTTAAAGATTGGAACAAATCAGAATGGACATCTTATGATAAATATGTTCATTGCGCAGGTGGTTGGATTCTAACAGGCCAATTAGATAAAGGGATGGTATGGTGGAAGGCTTTCTTATTGGGCCAAGCGTGTTCGATAGCTTGGGAAGTTAAAGATGGATTCATAAAATGGGAAAATATTGGTTTTTGGGGTGGTGATGGATTTGATGCAAAAGATCATATCACATTTACGGTTGGACAGTTAGGGCAGGGATTAATGGATCATGTTTTATTTAAGAAATCAATTTATTCGGCAAGGCAGAAAATGAATAATGATGTAAAAAGTTCTTTAAATACAGAGCTGTATCAATAATGGCTGTTGTATTCTAATAAAAACAGTAATATTTGTTAGAATTTGTTAGAAAATCTTTCAAATATTACCTAAATAGCTTGACAAATAAAGGATTTATGTTTATATTATTACTGTATGTAGTTTTCATAAATTTTCTTCATAAACATCTCCTTCAAGTTAAGCGGCAGAGCTTAACCATGTTAAGCTCTGCCGCTAATGTTAAGCTCTGCCGCTAATTTTTAAATATGGTTAAAAAATGACAGATTACTTTGTTTTAATAAATTTAGCTTCACATATCATATTTCTCATTGCTTTTATTTTTTGTATCTCCCGGCTATCGATTTGGATTTACAGACGTGGATTAACTGACAAAACACTGCTACCATCAGTAAAAGACATCGTTGGCGCTGTTTTAAAGTTGTTAAATGATTCGTCAGAAAAGGTGGTTGTTGATAAAAAGAAGAAGTCTAAAGGAGAAGGCAGGTATAAGAATTGATGCCTAAAAAAAAACTAACTCCTAAACAGGATTTGTTTTGCAATGAGTATCTAACAGATTTTAATGTTACTCAGGCAGCTATCCGAGCAGGATATTCAAAAAAAACAGCGTACTCAATTGGTTGGGAACTGTTGAGGAATCCTGAAATCAGCGAAGAGATAGCAAAGATCAAAGAAAAAAGGATTGCAAGAGTTGCATTTGATGCTGATGATTTTTTCAATACATTAATAAAGTATGTCAAATCGGATATCAATGATTTTTTTGATCTTAGCAAAGATGGGATTCTTACATTAAAGGACTTAGACAAGATAGATGGGACGCTTGTTTCTGAAATTCGAGAGAATAAACACGGCATTACAATAAAGTTGCAGGACAAGGCTAAGGCGTTAGAAATGATAGCACGTCACCTTAATCTTTTCAAAGAGGACCAGGAAGCCGGTGCAGATAAAATACAAAATCTTATTGCTAAATTAGATGAAGAGGCAGAAGAACTTGTTACAAAATCTCAAAATAGTAATAATACTGACGCTGACAATGTTCCAGCTAACTGAGCAACCAGAGTTAATCGCCAGTAGGCTGTCACAGGACGAAGCTACGCGGTTCGCCAGAGCCGTAGTTGCATCGCCATTGAAGTATGCGTGTCCGAATGGCGCACAGGAACGTTATATTCAGACAGTTTCTCGGTCTATCGAAGATACGAAGATTCCGGTGGTGCTTTGTACGTTTGCAAATGGCGTAGGCAAAACGACAGAGACGCTTAGAATTTTATTAAATTTTATATTAGGTCCTCAATGTGGTTGGTACGATTATCCCATCTTTTACAAATTCCCTTTTCCCAAAACAATTTGGTACTGTTCAACCGCTGATGCACTTGTAGAAACAGTACAGCCAATGCTTTTAGAGTTAATTAATTCTGAAATGCACCCTGAATTTGAATACGACACGACCAAGGATGGGAAACGATATATAGCCAAGCTAATTATGAACGGCTGGTCGTGGTTTTTTAAGACTTACGATCAAGAAGCGTCAAAGTTCGAATCGGCTAACGTGGGTATAATGGTTGATGATGAACCGGCTCCGTATGCAATCTGGGAAGCGCAGAAGTCAAGGCGCCGGATGGGTTGTATTTCATTGTTGCCGATGACACCGCTTTATTGCGCGCCATACGTCCTTGATGAAGTCAAGGATGCTTTCGATAAGAATCGCAAAGGTTATTTTTTCCTAAAAGCAGATATTTACGAAGCGTGTAAGCGCAGGGGAATCCGGGGACATCTTGATTCAGACATAGTTGATGATATGGTTGAAAGTTATGCTCCTGATGTTAGAGAAGCCCGCGCATTCGGTGAGTTTATGTACTTCGCTTCTCAAATTTACGACTTCAAAAGAGAACTTCATTTTGTTAATCCTGAATACTTCCCGGTTCCACCACATTCCAAGATCGTACATGCAGTTGATCCACATGATTCAAGACCGAGTGCTGCCGGATGGGCTGCTGTGTGCCCAAACAAGCGTATTATCATGTACGATGAATACCCATTAGACCAATCCTTGCCATATTGGGACATGAAACGAGGTGAAACAATTGACCAGGAAGTCGAAAATTGGTCTAAAATGGAAGAAAAGAGGGGCCAGGTAACAGATTTAAGGATATTAGATAGGCATTTTGGATGGCAGACCAGGGGACAGCGGACGTTTGCACAGCTTTATCAGGAGTCAGGAAGGAAAATTAATAAGAATTACACGTTTTTTTCTTCTTATTCGGCTACCGGGGAAGATGGAGAGATCGTCTATGGGCATCGTAGAGTCCGGAAACAAATGGAATTACTGGATGATGGGAAGCCTGGGTTAGTTATTCACAATACATTGTATCACACATGGAATGGTTTAACTCATTACATTCGCAAACGTTTGACTGGCAAGACAGCCGAGGATCGCATTCCTGCTGATGCAAAGATTGTAGAGAAGTACAAAGATTTACCGGACGTAGTTCGATATATTGTATGCAGTGATCTCGTTGCACGGATACCGGACAAACCGAAAACACAAATTCAGAAATTACGTGAGATCGCCATGCGCGGGACCAAAGAGACGAGAGGGAGATATGCAACGTAATATAATTGAAGAAACCGAAATGCCAATTGAAATTCCAGGGTATATCTGTAGGGGATGTGGATTCCATAATGTTTCAGGTGTGCAGCAATGTGATTGTGTGGCTAAAATAAGGGAGAAATATGATATTAGGAAAATATTACTCGGATATTCACTTAATGAATGTCGAAAAGAAAAGGTAGTAAGATATGCAACGTAAGGATGACCCTCGTTATATAGATGCTTGGCACCTTGTTAGGCAGGCTGGCGATGAGGCATCTCCGACAGTACGTAGGCATGTCACCGATTGTTGTATTAGTGCAGGTAGAATGGTGAAGCGAGAGCCTGCTTATCATGTTAAAAGAGTGGAGAAAGTATGATTAGTAAATTAAAAGCAAGATATTATGCAATCAAAAAAGGACAGGTTTTAATTAATTCAGAGCGCCGGGCACAAAAAGTATTGTGTGAACAGCTTGGCATCACAAATAAGCAGATGCGTAAAAGAAGAATATTGAGAAATTACGCTTTTAAGAATGGTATTTATGAATTAGCGTTGGAGAGTTCATGTTAAACATTACAAAAGAATTGCTTGAAAAGTGTTCAGAGGCAGTCCATAGAGCATATTGTGATTATTTTTTCAAAACTAAAGGTGTGGAGTATTGGACTAAAGGAAATTATTCACTGTTAGATGAGCCAACAAAACAAATTGACAGAGAAACAGTAAATGCAGTTTTAAAAGTATTGAAGGATCAATAATGCCAAAATACAAACGAAAAGAAGTTGTAGACGCTGTTCAGTGGATTGGGTATAACCTTGAAGAAATGTTGAAATTCTTAAAGGATAATTATGCCAGTGCCGATGTTGTCGGTGGTGATTTACATTTATCAATATTAGAAGATGTTTTTATTGTTCAGAAAGATGAATGGATGGTTAAACAAACGGCAACAGGTGAATTTCACAAATTAACGGATGCAGCATTCAAACATTTATATGAATCGGCATAATCATCAAGTATAATCTTCCGGAGTAAAATTGAACGAACAAAAAGAAAATTATGGGTTAAGAAAAGACCCAAAACTTTATAAGTACGTTATCGATGCTTTTAAGAGATCCAAAAAGTTCAAAGAAGAACTTAAAGTCATGGAGAAAGCAGAGAAGTATGATAAGTACTACAACAACGACCCATGGGAAGCATCTGGCAATAAGCGTGCTGATCATTTGTCCGAAGTAAAGATCGCTATTGCATTTGACGTAATTGAAACAGGATTGCCAATCGTCACTGCTCGTTCTCCAATGCCTGACGTAAATCCTATGATCGATAATGAAAGTGAAGAATATCAACAGATCATGTCTCTCGAAGGAGAAGAACAGGAAAGTAAATTAGAAAAATTAAAAGAAAACCTTGATGATTACGCCGAAAAGATTCAACAAGAGTTGATCGATATATGGAAGCGTACCAAGATGCAGAAGAAACAGCGTATTGGTTACCGTGAGAACTGCAAAGTTGGCAATATGTTTTTGAAGTCAGAGTACGATCAGGAAAAGAAAAAGTGGATAAATACAGTTTGTGATATATCAACTATTTTCCCATCTCCCAATGTTGATTCAATCGAAGGCCATACCGATGAACCTTTTTGTTACGCTCCTGTCATGTCTGTTGAGAAGGTTAAAAGGTTATATAACATTACACACCTTGAAGAAGGGTCGTTAGGTAGTTTTGATGATTTAAAAACATTTACGTTTGAAACCAACTTTTTCCAGAAAGTTAAAGCTGCTATGCAAGCTGGATTAGAGATGGTAGGGAGTAATGATACCCAAAAGGGGACTCATGTTATTCCCATTGAATGCTATATGCCAGATAACGATGAATCGGAAATTGAAGTTACTGACTTTGATGAAAAAACTGGTCAGGAGAAATTTGATGATGAAGAAAATGTAATTAAAAAAACAGTTACCCGGAAGAATTTTCCATCTGGATATAAAAGAGTAACAGTTGTATTGGATAATAAAGACTGGATTTTAGAAGAAATAGATCAACCATTTAAGAGTCCGCCGTTTTTTGGGACAATAAACTATCAGCAAATAGGTAACATTTTTGGCATATCAGAAATTCAGAACATTGAAGATTTGATAACCATCATGAATGTTTCAGCAAGTAATTTCAATGACAACTTGCGTATTACTGGTAATCCCAAACTTGCAGTTGTTCAAGGATCAACTGAAGATGATGGCAGCCCAATTACAAACGAAATAGGTGGTATTGTCAATACAACAGTACCAGGTGGAGTGTATTACGTTCAACCGCCAATGTTAGGAAATGATGTGAAATGGTGGATGAATGATTTTTTGCGCGGTTGGATTGATAGAATTACTCGCTTGTCTGGTGCTTTACGTGGATTTAATGAATTTTCAGAAGACTCTGGGAAAAAGATTCGAGAGTTGAGAAATGCTGCCCATGGATCGTTTCAACCGAAACTTGATGAACAAGTTTCTTTCATCATTGATTTATTTCAGTATTGGACGTTTGGAATTCAGAATTATTATCAACATACCATTATGCAAAAAGTTGAAGACGATGTTGGAAAAGCTAACTATACAGAGTTCGATCCTCGACAAGGCAAAGATTATAAATTATCTGTTGATGTAAACGCCGATTCCATTTTACCGGATGATCCGTTTGCAGAGTTTGATGAAGCACTTGCTCTTTACGATAGGGGGGTAAAGCGCACAGATGAACCTTTAATTTCGGCAGAACATATCATTGATTTGGCAGTACACTTGCAGGATAAACAGAGAGCTAAAAATTACCTGGCAAAGAAAGAGAACGAAGTTGATCAGCAAGAATTTGAGAACTTCATTGCATTGGCAGAACAGGCAAGTGATATTTCGGATGGCGAAGGTCCGGGAGACAATGAGGATCAAGTAGTTATTCAGTTAATTGAAATATTGACACAGTTTCCACAGTTTCTCAGTACCAATGAATTTTTAGCAATGCCGGATCGGTTGAGGAATGCGTTGTTAGCTGGTGTGGCGAAAGAACGGACGAGGGGAGCGGTATGAAATGAATCTTCAGGAAGAATGGTTTGGCACTTTTGTTAGTAGTAGAAAAGATCGCCAGGGTGCTGTAATATGGACAACAGACGAAGATTTTGAAGCTATTAGTCTACAGACTTCTTCGTCAACTCCATGTACAAGGATGGATAAATATTATGATGAACTTGGAAACGAAAAAACGGCTCATAAAATATTGAGACAGGGAAAGGGTATTTTGTGTTCATTGGTGACTTTAGTGGTAGCCTTTTTAATAGCACATGCGCCAGTTGCTTTTAATTTAAACAGAGCAAATCATGTTCTTTCCGGAGTTGGGGCAGCAATGGTGTTAATTTGTGGCGGTCTGTGTGCCTACATTTTATTTCGGAAGGTCCGGGATACAATGAGGATCAAGTAGTTATTCAGTTGAATTTTTAGCGGGGAGCGGTATGAAATACTTAAAATACCTTTTTTATATAATCCAGCACAAAAAGAATGTATTTATCGAATGCTGGAAAGTTGGGTTACATTGGCATGGAATCGTCCATGATTTATCAAAGTTCTTGCCATCAGAATTTATTCATTATGCCAAATTCTTTCATAAAAAAAACAGAACAAAAGAATATAAGCAGTCAGATGAAAATGATATAGATTTTCAAACTGGATGGAACTTTCACCAAAAAAGAAATAAACACCATTGGAATTACTGGGTTAGTGTAACACGTAAAGATGAAATTATTCCTTTGCCGATGCCTAAAAAATACGTGCGCCAAATGATTTGTGATTGGCGTGGAATGTCAAGAAAATTCAGTGGTACTCCAAAGGAATATTATTTAAAGAATAGAGAAAACTTTATTTTACATCCTTGTACTGCATCAAGTATTGATATAGAGTTGGGATTATAATGGCAGACGACAAAACATTAGACAAAGTTGATAAGATTAAAGAAATATTCAATAAGTATGTTGTGAAAAATTTTACCGGTTCTATTGTTATGAAAGTACATTTTAGCCAGGGTGGAATTACGGATGTTCATAAGATTGAGAAGGTGAAAGTATGATTTGTTTTTATCATTCAGCAGATTTAGATGGACATTGTTCCGGGGCTATTGTAAAAATGGCGTATCCTGAGTGTGAGATGATCGGGATTAATTATAATGACGAGTTCCCCTGGGACAAGGTTAAGGGTGAGAAAGTGGCTATGGTTGATTTTTCATTACAGCCTTTTGGTGAGATGGTTAAGTTGAATGAAATTTGTGATTTGGTTTTGATTGATCATCATAAGACGACTATTGAAGATTATGAAAAATATTATACTAACAAACTGCCATCAAAGCCGATGATTGCTTTATTGGATGTTAAGAAGGCTGGGTGTGAGCTTACCTGGGATTATTTTAATTCCAAAACCCAACACTGCCCAAGTTTTGTTACCTTGCTTGGTAGGTATGACGTATGGGATCATTCAGATGTTAGAGTTTTGCCGTTTCAATGGGGGATGAGAACCTTTGACAATACATATCCAGAAAATCAAACTTTTTGGCGTGACCTATTTGATATTGAACAGGTTCACCACATTATCAATATTGGTAGAATAGTAACCAAATACAGAGATTCAGAAAACAGCAAATTTATAAAAGGGTTTGGTTTTGATGTTGAGTTCGAAGGAATGAGGGGGATCGCTGTCAATAAAGGCATGACGAATTCACAGTTATTTGATTCTGTGTGGGATGAATCAAAATACGACTTAATGATTCCTTTTGCATTAAAAAAGGGGAAGTGGACGGTTAGTTTGTATACTACAAAAGAAAATATTGATTGTTCAGCAATTGCTAAAAAACATGGTGGTGGTGGACATAAGCGGGCAGCAGGGTTTGTTTGTGAGAAGTTACCGTTTTTGGAAATGGTGAAAGTATGAGCGATATCCTGGTAATAAATATTCTCATTTATGCAGTAATAGGTTATTTCGCTGTGATGGTACTATACGGCTACATTTTATATTATAATTAAAAAACAAAAAGCTTATAATCGGAATTGCTATGATTACATAGCAGAATTAACAGTGATGGATAAAACATGAAATACTTATCACTATTCATATTAGGCGTTATTGTTGGTTTCGTGGCTAACATGCTGATAGATAATTCAGAGTTACCAACAGCATCAATTGAAGAAGCCATAAAGCCGGTAACGTATGGTGATACTGATAAGCCAGTAGCTCCGGATAGCGTTTGGGCTGTTGTTGTAGAGAAATCTGTTGAGAAAAAAACTGATGAACTCGTCGATTCAGCAAAATGGGTTATAGCAGATACAGCAAGGCGTTGGTGGGCAGAAAAACCTGTGTTAAAAGTAGCTAAAGATGTTGTTTTACCAACAACCATTTTCGTAACCGTTCCGATTAAAACACAATCGGCCAAAAGGGATACTTTGTTTTGGTCTAAAAAATTGTTTAAATATCCATACGTCCGCAGTGCTGTATTTGCGTTGGCTGCAACTAAAGTAGATAGTTTTTTTAACCCGGTGAACGTTGATTATGCAAGCTATGTCGACGACAAAGTAATGCCATTGTTGAAGAAAGATATTAAGAAGCAGCGAACAAAGGGGCGATGGGAAGGTTTGGCAGTGGGGATTATTGGAACGGCTGTAATAGTATATTTGGTGAAATGATGCTTCAGAACCAAGAAAAACTAATACCGAATTTAATAATGTTGTATACCAATAGTAAGGTAAATATTGGAGATTTTGTTACATTAGGCAATAAGAGTGGTGTTGTGATGGATGTTAGAGAAACTGGGGAATTTTATGTTTTGATGGAAGGGAGTTTGAATTGAAACCATCCACATCGATAGTAAGATTAAAGGCGGAATTAACTTCCTTTTATGCTGACGTAGATAAAGAGTTGAAGCGTATATTAGATAACCGGGGAATCACTGATGAAGAAGAAGTTAAAAAAAGGTGTACTAAAATAGCTGTTGACAATGATCAGGAATTCTATAAATTGGATGACGAAAAGATATTGGTAGTTAATAAGACTCTTGACAATGAAAAGAATATATTGACATTTATGTGTATACCATTGGAATAAACTTATGAAAAGACGAGATTTCCTGAAAAAAAGTTCTATGGCGGTTGTCGCTGCTCCATTGTTGTTGAAACCCAGTGGAACAAAAGCTGCCGGTGAACGTGACAAAAGTATTGTTCAGCCGTTACTATATGACAAAATTATTTATAATTGTGAGAATACTGTAAATGTTGAACTCGGTGATGTTGTATCGTGGAATTACTCTAATTTGAATTGTTCATCTATTAAGATTAAAAAGGCTGTAAATATACAATTTACAAAGAAATATCAGAGATATGGAGTTGTTGTCGGTGAGGAAGGGAAGTATTGTGATATGTAAAATGTAATGTTGCATAAAGTTCTTTAAAATATTGATTCAAAAATAAGTGGCAACTTATAATTAATTTCGACATACAGTTGATGTGTCGGGAAGCTAAATATGAAGCCCACATTGTCTTGTACCTCCCCAGGTAATAAGATGGTGTGGGCTTTTTTCATTTATGCGTTAGAGTAATTCTCTAACCAACTTATCATGTAGGAGTAAATACCATGTCAAGAAAAAACAAAAGATTAAACAGCGAAGATTCAGATGTTGAAGAATTAGAAGAACAGCATGAGCCGGAATTAGTATTATTGCCTGATCCTATCAACCCAGATACCTGGAAAACATTGAGTGTAGAAGTCAACGCAGATATTATTCATGTTACATCTGCAATGAATGCTGCTCCTGGTAGGTGCATTGTAAGATCAACCGTTTTTCAGAATGATGTTGTAGTCGGAGTCAGCATAATTGAGACCAATGGGCAGGTAGGTATTGTAAAGGATGCGGATACACAGCAACCTAAAAACGCGATTATGATGGGGGGATAGTGAAATGGCAGATTACGTATTATCAAAAGAAGCACAGGATGAATTAAATGTTAATAAAGATTTTTCTGAAAAGCCTGAGGTTGAAAAGCCTGAGGTTGAAAAGCCTGAGGTTGAAAAGCCTGAGGTTGAAAAGCCTGAGGTTGAAAAGCCTGAGGTTGAAAAGCCTGAGGTTGAAAAAAGTGAAAATAAGCCTGATGACGATATTCCACCTGAAGAAGGCAAGGAAGAAGAACCTGAAGGCAGGGAAGATAATAAGGATGAGTCAGAAAAAGATGTCAAGTCTGGAAAGACTAACGATGATAAACCAATTGACGATAAGCCTGAATTTGAGACAAAAGTAATTGAGTACGTTTCAAAGTTTGACGAAGAAAAAAAAGGAAAGTTTCTCGGTGATTTAGAAAATTGGGAAAAATTCACAGCAACCAGCACTCAGCGGCATCAGGACGCTGCTGATTTAGAAAGAGATGCTAAAGAACTATTTTCGTTGATTGGTGGTGACAAAGTAAAAGAAGCTCTTGGAAATGAAGAATTACTCGAAGCTCTGGATGAATGGTATGGAGAAAAAGAAAAAAATCCTTTCAGGACCATAGAATCGGAGAAAATCGAGTCTCATAGTAAAGAAAAAGAGCTTATCAAGAATAAAGAACTTGAACTTGAAACCGAAAAAGAGATTCTTGCAGTTCAGAGAATCGATAAGGGATATGAAGATGACGAAAAGCTCAGAAATCTTGGTGATTATGCTGATGAATTAGGAACCACGCTAATTGTCGCTGCTAAACTGAAAGAAGTTGAGCAGAAAGACGATGCTATAAAAACGTTGAACAAAACTATTCAAGATACTCAAAAAGAACTTAAAGAGACAAAGAAGGAATTGAAGAAAAGGAACGATGACTACCAAAAATTAGAAAAAGAGTCCGCTCCTATTTTAAAACCAGGTGCAAGCGAAATTGCTGGTGCGGAAAGAGTTGGTTTTTCAAAGGAAAATGCCAGCTTTGAAGATGTAGCAGCGGGATTAATAAAAACAATGTAAATTAAGGAGTTTTTCCAATGGGAACAAGAAGTGAAACCAGGATCCTCACGGATCTAAACATAGCAACACGAGATTTCAGAAAACCAACCATAGACGCGATAAACAACGACAATTATTTGTCATCTCGTCTTTTGAAAAAATCCGAAGCGTTTGACGGCGGTGAACGAATTGGTATACCGCTTGAATATGGTCGGGAAAACACTCAAACAATGGGCGCTCACGAACGGTATGGTTTACAACCAAAAGAGATTTTGGAATACGCCTATTATGAAATCAAGCATATCAACGGCAACATGGCGATAGATCAAAAGCGATTGTTAGTTCAAAATCGTGGTAAAGCAGCAGATATTAAGCTGGCTATGACCAAATCAAAAAATATGGCACGAGCAATGAAACGTCAATTTTCTGATTTGTTGTTTACTCCGGTTGCTGATTTAACATCGAAAGATCCGGATAGCCTTATTAAGATCTGCGCGACTGAAAACAATTTAGTTGGCGGTATTGATGGATCAACTCATACTGCGACAACAGGTGATTTCGATTGGAACCCGCATATTCTTGATTATTCAAGTGCCGGAATTACAAAGGACAACCTCTGTGATCCGGAAAATACCTATTACATTTTGAACATCCTGCCCAAATTATGTGGTCCTCTTACTATAGGCACAGATTCTCCTTCCATTGCTCTAACCACTCAGGGAATATGGGATGCCTATGAAAGCGTGTTAAGAGACCAGAAGGCTTTTGATCAATATTATGAAGCCGATGGCGGTTTTCAAACTCTGCGTTTTAGAACTATGAAAATAGCAGTCGACAATGGAATGCCAGGCGGCAAGGAAAATCCGGTTTCTGCAAACGGAGCTATGATAATAGCATTAAATGAACAATATCTCGGGTATCAACATGCCCCTGAGGTCAATTTCAAATTAACACCGTGGCAGAAAAAACAGGACGAAACTATCTATTTCAGTTTATTGGATTGGATGGGTGGCTTTTATTGTTCTCGTAGAGATCGTCAAGGCGCTGTATTAGGCCTGCCGACTGATGCACAGATTTACGTTTAACCGGTGATTTCACAGGTTAGTGTTTAATTAACGATAATTTTAATTTTTAATTTGGAGTAAATAAAATGAGCGTACCGATGCACAGTGTAGATAATGGTGAATGTGGAAAAAGGTTTCCCATTCCTAAAAAAAGGGGTGAAGGTATTACCCTTTATAACCCTTCTGGATCAACGATCTCGAAAGGGACACCAGTTGTGGTGCAGTACAATAACACGGTTAATTCGGAATATAGAGCCGTAGCTGCTGCTACTCATGCTTACCCGGTTCAAGTTGCTATTGCAATGGACGATGTAGCAACCTTGAAAATCGGGAAGTTCCAGATAAGCGGTGAATGTGAGGCATTGATCGAAGATGCTGACATCGCTGCTGGTAGGTATTTGGAAGTAATTAACGCTGGTACAGAATTAATTGATAACGGTGCTTCAAGAACCGATGAATCTGCTGCTATCCTGAAAGATGCGCAGGCAAATGGTGATGGTATTGTTGTAAGAACCGTTATTTTGGTTGAAGTTCCGCACAATGTGGAAGCCAGTTGATTTTAACAATGAATTTGAGTGGGGCGTAAAGTATACGCTCCACTTATCATTATATTTTTATTTAGGAGTAAAATACAATGCCAGGAACAAGAGCTATAAATAAGGCAGTTAGTAGAGTTTTATTCAAATTGAATAATGTTCCGGAAGAAACTGGTGTCATTAAGAATGTTGACAACAAAATATTCGTCTCTGCTTATTCTGCCGCTGCACAAGTCCTTGGAGATGTGCAGATATTGAATTACTCGGCAACATCTGGTCAAGAGGTAAAGGTGACCGATGCTGCTGCAAGTGATTTAGAGAATCAGATTATCGGTGTTTGTTCAAAAGCATTAACCGCTGCCGGAATAACCTGGTTTCAAATTTACGGTAAAGCGGAAGCGAAAGTCGATGGAACGGCTGACGTAACTGCTGGTGATTTTCTTAAAATAACCGCTGCAATCGGAGATAGTTTCATTACCGAAGGTGCTGCGAAAACGAATCTCTCTACTGCCCTTGCGATAGATGCCCAGACAGCCAATTCTGGTGTGGTAGTAACCGTTTTATTGCTTAACCATGTGATTACCAAGAAAGAGAGTGAAAGTTCAACTCCGACCGTCTGTGGTACGAAGTATCACGAAAACGGAAAAACATTTATTGCAGCTTACACTGCCGATACGATGGTTTTAGGTGATGTCCAGGTTTTAAGTGAAACCCATACCGCCGGTCAGGAATTGACTGCCGTTGATCCTGCAGTAACTCATCTTGAAAATGTATTAGTTGGTGTATGCGTAAAAGCAATAACCGGAGCTGGAATAGTTTGGTTTCAGACATTTGGTTTGGTTGAGGCTAATGTTGACGGCGATACGGTTGACGTTGCTGCCGGTGATTTTGTAACTGTTACGGTTGCCGGTGCGGACGCTTTCTTAAATGATGGTGGAACGGCTACCAAGACAGATGTTTCGGTTGCGATAGCTGTTGACGGCAACGCCGGGGCTGCTGCTGTTAGTACCGTTTTCTTATTTGGAAATATCATTCCTGAAATATTCGATGCCAATTCAACACCAGGAGCATGTGGAATTGAGAAAACTGTTGGAGCTAAAAAGTATATCTCCGGTTATACTGCTGATGCAATGGTGCTTGGTGATGTTCAGTTATTAACATGGACTCATACTGCCGGTCAGGAGATTACAGCCACTGATGGTGCCACCAATGCTATTGTAGCACAGACAGTTGGTGTTTGTGTGCAAGCCACTGCTGGCGCTGGAATAACTTGGTTTCAAACTTTTGGATTATGCGAAGCACAGGTTGATGGTGATTCCGTTGATGTCGGAGCTGGTGAACTTTTACAGTTAATTAATGCTGTTGATATGTTCAGAACAGATGGTGCAGAAAGTGTTTCAACATCAGCAATTGCAGTTGATGCTAATGCTGGTGCTGCTGCCGTATCGACTGTATATCTATTAGGTCGATTTGTAGATGTGCCTGCTGCTGCTTAATTAATACGTAAAATTATGCTACCTGGTATCAAATGGTATCAGGTAGCATTTTTAAGGAATTAATATATGACTTTTGCAGAAATAGAAGACCGGGTACAATTAATAGTAGATAAAACAGGATTCCAATATCCTGTTGATATTATTGAGTTACTCCGGGAAGCTGAAAACGAATTTATTAAAGGCTCGTATTGTTGCGAAGATTTTAAGATAACGGCAACATCAAGCCTGGGTGCGTTAGCTGGTGTATATGACATTTCTGATTTGATAAATACTGATACTGGATTTATTAGGGAAATTCGGATTGGGTATAATGGGATCCCATTAACAAAGATTCCGCATAATTTAATTGTTACGCTCTATGATTCCAGTGGTGATCTTTTGACAGGTCAACCATATAATTACTGGATTGAGCGGGAGAAATTAAGGTTATACCCAAAACCGAACGACCATGCTAATATTTATTTATGGTATGTCAAATCTAATGAAGATGATGATGGCACATCTCCGATTATTCCTTCTGCCGAACACATGCACCTAAAAGATTATGTTATTGCTATTTTATTAGAGATAGACGGCAAAGATAAAAGGGCAGATAAATATGAGAATAAATTTAATCTTAACGTTGCAAAATCTAAAAGAAAGTATTGGAGAGAGAGATTTCAGCAAAGCAGGATTATAGATGTCAACAATTCTTCTAATTATTCTCGTAGAGTTGCAAACAATATTTCAGGAGGACAGGTCGTGAGTTCAGCAGATTCAACAATTTACGTATGGAACAAGGTCGCTTTATCAGACGTAACGACAGAGCAAACCTTAATCGTTGGCAGTGATGAGTTGACGTTAGCGAATCTTGATTCTGGACAAACGACAATTCCTATATTTTCCGGTGATATTGCGGTTCATCTTGGATCAGGTTACCAAGATCGGACAGCTTATGTTTCAACTGATCCCAGTATTAATATTAATGGCGTTATTAGTTTTGGTGTTACGTTATCGGTTGCCGGTGCAGCCGGTACTCCTTATTTTGATGTAATTGTGAGGCAATTATGATAAAAAAAACAATTTTGATTATTTTACTGTTGTCCTCGGTGGTTTATGGACAATATCCAGTCAGAGATTCATTGGTTGTAACTGGTGGAGTGCGAACTACGGAAAGAATTTGGCACAAACCGACAAGTGGTGCAGGTACTTTCCTTCTTGGAAG
>Ga0307928_10001641_pt1 | contig 17053 bp, 29 predicted proteins | sample AceLakmetagen232_FD_201815 | JGI IMG/M metagenome (GOLD analysis project Ga0307928, IMG submission 201815) | Saline water microbial communities from Ace Lake, Antarctica - #232 | ecosystem: Environmental > Aquatic > Non-marine Saline and Alkaline > Saline | place: Antarctica: Ace Lake... | reverse complement strand
GGTGTAGCTGTGCAGTTTGCAGTTCCAAAGATATTTACGTCTTTATATCCAATTACAACTGCAATAGAGATCATATCTATTACTGCTAATGCACCTACTGCGATAGCGTATCCTTTTAAATTGTCTACCGTTGCCATTTAAATCAGTCCTTATATAATCCTACGATTACTTTACCGATTAATGCAAGTACAATTACCCCAACGAAAGTTGCGAAGATTGTTAAACCAGTTACGAAAGCATCTGCTGTATCATTGTCTACTAGGTTTGTTGCTTTGAAACCAAGTACAACTGCGATAGTTGTCATGTCTACTACTGCTAATGCACCTACTGCAATAGCATATCCTTTTAAATTATCTACTCCTGCCATAAAAATCAACTCCATGTTTAAAGGCCATTCGCCTAATATATATCCTAGAAATCAATTATCCTTTAAATATGTGCGTATACATGTATACATTAATCTTTTATAGCCCAAATCGTAGATGCTAGTATTATTGCTATCAAAGGGAATATCCACATTTGGAAATCTGTTAAAAGTGATAAACTTGCACCATTTTTAATAACTTCAACTGCTCTTAAAAAGAATCCTAATATACTAACAAACCCTGCTGAATACATTGCATTGTTTAATGGTTGATCCTTTACTTTATTTGCTGCAACGAATAATATAACAAATAATGTTATCATAAGGAAGAAATACATCCATCCACCATATACTGTATGATTAACATTGATTAAGAACTCTGGAAATTCAGTTACATTTCCAATACCGATTATATCTGAAATGTTTACAGTTGTTGCATTATTTATTCCGAAAGCCATTATACATCACTCCTCAAATAAGCTGACAATATTAAGAAGGATATATAAATTATTAGTATTACTGAAAATCCAATTACAATTACAGGAGGGATTGAATAGAATCCTACTATTATTGCAGTTATTTGGAATGGGAATGTTAATAATCCACCTATGAGTTTTAATACACCAATTCCTGCTGACGCTAAGTTACCTAATATATCTGCTGTTGTTGCAGTCGGTGTTTTAAGTTTGTATACACTACTTGTTGTTTGATTTAATCCTTGGATTATGTGAAGGTTAGTTAGACTTTCCATAATATTAAATCCATCTGCATCTGTATAATTATCTTCTATTTCATATTTCTCTTCAAATCCACCATATATTGTAACACATAGTGTTGTAAGTATTGCGAATACAACTAATGCTGCAACTGGATGTCTTAATAGTTTCATTTTCTAGTATACCTTCCTATAATTGTTAAAAATAATAAAAATGCAATCATTGCACTTACAACTTCCCAGGAGAAATTCATTATACCTAAAACCCATGCTGCAATTATTCCAACTGCTGCACCTAGTAATTGTATTTCTCCATCTCCTGCATATAATAGTCCTAATGCACCAATCAATATAAATATTGCGAATAATCCAGATATTCCAAATGTTTTAGCTGTATCATTATCTGCTATGAATGTTACTACATCTTCACAAGGTACTGTTATTATTCTTTGTGTAATGTCCCCCTTTACAACATAATCAAAACCACTATTAGGAATTGACCGTTCTAGGCTACTTGAAGCGTTTGTACAGTTTTCATATATTAATACCTCTCCATGAATTGAACGCCTGTATGCCTTAATACATCCAGTTATAGGTGCTTCTGATTCGGCATTAGTTCCCCATTGCATTAATACTGTACTATTTCCACTTTTTGCTATTGAACATGATGTTGAATATAATCCTATTGGTTCAACTACTGTAATTGGAACAATATCAACATAATAAGTTCTTTCTGTTGATGATTCAACATGGCAAGTTGTATAACTAGTATCTTCATAAATTAATCCATTAATTATAACATCATAAGAATAAGGTTGCGTTAATAATTCTATATTTGCAACAGCAGTTCCAGATGTGATTGGTGTGCTTTCAATTAAATCTTTTGTTCCATCACCATTACATTGATATATTCTCATTGTCCCATCTACTCTTTGGAATTGTGTTGTTAGCCAAGTATAAGTTACTGTTGATGAATTTAATGTTCCAATCATATAAAATGGTATTTCTGCTACATTAATATTGTTTAGTGTGTATGCTCCTGCTTCTGCTATTGAAACTATTCTAGTTATATAACTTGGTTCAGATAAACTAAATGCTCTCCACATACTCCAACTATATGAAACATCTGATGGGTCTATGTTTGTACAAAATTTATTGGTTGTATTCCTAGGGAATGTTCCAGTTTGATTATAATAAGCTGTTCCATCATATATTGTTGTTAGATAAGCATTTGTTGTGTTTATAATGTTATTTGTTATTTCATCATAATATGTGAAGTTTGCAATTGGGAATATTGTATTTCCACTACATTCACTTACATTTATATCATAAACTGTTTGGTTTGTTAAATTTGTATCTATTATTGTTGGGCTTAATGTTGTTAAATTAAAATACCACTTATGTTGTTTTGTTTCTTTATTAACTACATCTGGAACTGTTAAAGTTATATCAAATTCTGCTAATGATGAATTGAATGTTTGAAGTGTAGCTGAATAATTTGTATTGTTAAATTGAAGTATTGCATTTGGAGTTATACTTAAATTTGTAAGTGCTATTAAATTGATAGATAGATTGTATTCTGTTGTGTAATCACTAAATATAACACTTTCAAATGTTTCTGTTAATCCCATAACACCAAAAACATATTCTTTAGTTACAATGTTTAAATCTCCAATTGAATTAAAGATTAATTCTTCTTGATTTGGATCAACATTATTAATTGTTACTTCTACTTTATTATCATCAATTCTTATTATGTATATATCTTCATAAGGCATAAAGTCTAACCAATGATCTTCATATACTAACCATTTCTTATATTTAGTATCTTCATTTTGTATTATGTGGATATAACTTTCTGCTTCAATTTCAAAAGTATATGTTGATTTCTTATTTTTAGGTTTAAATTTGAATTGGTATCTATCTTTTAATTCTTCTGATTGCCAATTGTCTAAAATAGAACTATCTTTTTGTTTAATCTTTATTTGTCCATATTTGTATGGTGCATTAAATTCATACTTAGCATATTCATTAAATAGTCCATTTGTGAATTTATACTTACTTAGTAGAGTTTGGGCTGTGTGGCCATCTGCAACTCTAATTGATAAATTATGTAATCCTGCTGAATATAAACTTGAATCTTGTGTAAATGTAACATTTAGGGATCTAGCATTTATATTTGTTTGTCCTTGTTGGCTAACTCCATCAATACTAATGTTATAACTGAAAAGGTTTTGTTCATCTGTGAAATTAGCGTTGAATGAGATATTATTATTTAAGTATCTACTTTCATTAACAAATGTATCTGTAATTATTGGGCTTGATGTATCAACATAGAATTTATTTGTTGTTGAATTTACTGTAACTGAACTATCATTAAGAGATATATAGTATAACCAATTACCATCCAACATTGTTTTACTAAAGTCTACAATTACTTCTGAACCAGAACTATAACTTTTAGTTTCATTAAGTGTTCCATTAATATACAATCTTGCATTGAAATCATTTGTTGCATTAACTGAAACATTAAAACTTATAGGGTTAGTATTAAATTGAGTATTGTTTAATGGATTTGCAGCAGTAATATTTATCGGTTTTACTGGTATAGATATAGTGAAATTAATATATTCTATTGAATAATAATTACCACCAATAGTATTCCAATTTCCACCAATATATTGAACTCCATTAACCCAAGTAAAATTACCACTATCTATTGGAACTCCTGCTACTGCGTATCTGTGTGATCCACCACTACAAGTAATATAATATTCTGAATTTGCAACTGTTTCAACTGGAACTGGTAACACACAATACTTAGAAGCTAATACAGTACAATTTCCACCACCTAAATTTAATTTAGTTACTTTATCAAACATACCACATTTTGTAGTTCCATCGCTTAATTGGTTACGAAATCCAGTAATAGTAACTCCTTCATTGCTTTTAATATTAAAACCAATCATATTAGTTGCTGCATCAGTTGAAGCCTGTGAAACTCCATGTTTTTCTGTATATTCTACTGCATTAACCATACCAACTAGTAAAATCATCAATAATGTAAATATAAGTAACTTCTTCATGCTAAGAATTGCCCTCTCTCTTTTTTAGCATAAAGTGTTATTGATCCAACTATAATCATAACTAGCATAAACCAATGTAAATTCGTACAGATTAATATTGTTTTTGGGAAGTATAACAGCGTGGCCGTAAATGCACCATCACTTATCATTTGTGCGAATATATAATTGAAGAAGTAACTTATGTATCCATATATTCCTGCTGTAACTAAAGTTACTATGAAAAATGCTGGTGGTGTTGCTAATTTATATGAACTTATTCCAATTCCTGCAATTAAAATAACCATTACAAATACCATTGTATAATCTAATATTCTTAATCCAACTAAGAATTTAGTTGCAACATTATCAACTTCTGGTGTATAATAACCAGTTGCAGCAAATACATCAACATAACTATTAAGAATTAAATATCCAAGGATTGTTAAGAACCCAAATGTGAATAGGAAAATCATTGCAGCTAACCAATTTCTTCCCTGGCCTTTTTTAGAATTTAATAAATTCATTTCTTAATAAATCCTCCTTGTTTATTTTTTTTGCAATTTGTTTCATAATCTTGGCAGTTGTTGGTGGGGTTTTACCCATCAGTAAGTACTTTGCCTTTATATAATTAACTATCTCAATCATTTCTTTTGGAACTCTTTGGGCTTTATTACTTACCATTGACCTTTACCTTGCCATTTCTTTCCTTCTTCGTGATCCATTTCACTTTCTGGTACTGCGATTCTTAGACTTAACATGAATAATCCAATCATTGCTAAACCGAACCCTACTATAGCCATTACCATGAAGTTTATTTTTAAAAGTCCTAATATTGATTCATTTGCTTCATTAACATATAGTATTCCAAACATCAATACTAATTCTATTGCTGCAAAAGAATAACTAAGGAATTTTATTCCGAAACTTTTACTTGCTGTTCCTAATGTTGCAAAAGCTATTATTGCTATCCATAATGCTAATATTATTGCTATCATTTTATCACCCCGTTCATCAGTTGTTATTGTTTCTGCTCACTATCATTATTTGTAATTCCAACATAAGTTGTATAATCTTGTGTTTTGTTGAATGTTCCTGTTGAGAAGTTAGTTGAATCTACTATCCATGTTGTAGCAAGAACTAAAGAAGTAAGCATTATAGTAATTAAGATCACATCTATAATACTTATTTTTCTTTGTTTCATTTCGCTTTATGTGTGTTGTTGGATATTATTTATCCATCTTCAACGAGGGGTGGTGGTTCAATTATTTCTTGAACACCTAAATTTTGACTTTGTGGTAACTTTCCTGCAAGTAAATCTCTATACTGATCTACTGCTTGATTGTTAAGTCTTGCACTTTCAACTGATGCTGTACCAATTGTTTCTGCTATATCCATAAAGCCATCAACAACGAAGTATGTTAATGCAACAAGGCCTAACATACAGATTCCTGTAACAACCCAAGGGGATATTGCTTGTAGTATGTCTTTCTCCTTTTTTAATCTTTCCTTTCTGGTAGCAATTTGGCTAACAATCATGTTAATTCTATCATGAGCCATTGGTTGAAATAAAACACCTGCATCAACATTATATCCTTTTTTTAGTAGTGTATATGTTTCTCCTTGCTTTAAAATAGATACTTCCCTATTATTTTCTCCCCAATAATCTACACAATCACTAGTAATATCTGGTAATGGTCTTTTTAGTTTTACTAATTGATAAATTGTAAGTCCTTCTCCCCTTTCTATCTTTTCTACTGTATCAGTAGTGTAAGGCCTAAGATCACTTAATTTTATATCACAAACAACATTTCCTTCTTTGTCTTTAGTTGGTGGGTGTATCCCCTCCCCTATTTGGTATATATTCGCCTTCCAAACTATCTTTTTAGGCCTTGTTTTTAAGAATAATAAATATGCTCCTCCTCCTCCAATACCCATTATTATTAATGTTGCTATAATTACTGTTAAAACGCTACCCATTTTTATATCCTCCAGTTCCAATTAATTTTTTTCTAAGTCTTTTTAGAAAACTATCATTATTTCCAATACCCATTGGTTGATTTTGGTACATTCCATTGTTTTGATCTTGATAACTTACATTTTCATTTCTGTTAATAGAAGTTTGTAATAATTGATTATATTTACCATCTCCTGCACCCATTAGAACTAAAGTTGCAGCGTGTTCCAATTCAATACATACTCTTTGAATATCTCCATTTTCTTTAATTCCAAATTCTTCTGCTCTAGTTCCTATATTTAACCAAAGAACATCAATTATATCTTCGGACATATTATTAAATTCTTCTTTGCTGATATTTGTGATTATATTGTTATCCCTAGTGTATACTCTAAGATAGTCTATACACCAAGAAGCACAGGCTTTATTCATTATTGGAACAACATTTTTAGATTTAACATATTTCTCTTCTTTTTCATTCCAAACTAAACCTAACCATCCATTTATTTTATCCCTTAGAAATTTACTAAAATCAGTTAGTCCAGCAAGAAGGTCATTATGCTTTTCCATTGGTGCAATTCCTTCATTGCCACCAAAATCATCATAAATATCATCATCATCTAAACCATCATCTATATCATCTAATTCTTTATCTTCATCTAACGGTTCTTCTTCATCTAAATCTTCAAATTCATCTTCTTCCATAATTTCACCAAAACCAAATTTAATAATTAATTACTAGTATTTAATTCTTTCTATCTTACCCTTTTTCTTGCTTCTAATCCAGTAAATATTCTTCCAACTTGTAATAACTCTTTTGCTTCTTTTTTAGTGGCTTTTTCTCCCCTTATCCTCGCTGCTAAATCTGATATAAATATGAAATTAGATTTAATTGGTAATCTTCCTTTAGGGAAACCAAACTTCTTAGGTGTTTGTGTTGGTGAACCAAATGGAACTGCACCAAATGGTAAGAATCTTTGTAATAATAATCCTGAACCAATTGGAACTGCAATTGGTGCTAAAATTGTTGTTATTATAGTAGTTAATTTTGGAATATTTGTAACTTCAACTATTTTATCTAATTTCTGTTCTTGTGTTTTGATTCTTCTTACACTATCTTCTAATTTAAACAAATCTTTCTTTAATGAAGGTGCTTGTATTCTTTGAGCCATAACTAAGTTTACTCCTCTAATCAAACCAAGTAATGTTGTTGCTTGGAATAATGCTCTAAGATTTAGATTAACTTTAGGTGGAGGTGTTGAAGTTATTGGTGTTTTTGCAAGAATTTTTGTAAAACTTCTTATCTTAGATTTAATTGGGATTAGTTCTTTTTTGATATTACTAGTAAGTTTCTTAATTTCTGGTTTTGTCTTTTGTATTAATTCAAGTCTTTGTTTTCCACTTGTTGATTCAATCTTTCTAATGTTTTGATTTACTTTCTTTAATTGTGAAGCTGATTTTCTAACATTAGGATTTTTACTTGAAGAAAGCTGTTTAGCTATTATATCAAGAGATTTCTTACTTTGAGGTTTGTTTATTCCAGCTTTTCTTAATTGAAGAAGTTTTAGATTTATCTTTTTAAGTTCTTTACTTTGTTTTATAGGTAGTTTTTTAAATGCTTTTGCTCTCTTTGCATCTAATCTTAAATTCTTAATTATCTTTATTCTTTGTGTTTTTGTTAATTTCTTGAATGATTTAGGTAATCTTCCTTTTCTTTCTAAACCAACTTCTAATCTTCTTTCTATTCTAAATTTCTCTGTTTTAATTCTTGCTTTTTGGAATTTAGCACTTTTTAATGATTTACTTTGTGTTGCAGTTAATGCTTTACCACTTGATTTTATCCTTTCTGATGTTATGATTGTTTTCTTTGCATTTTGCAATATTTTATTCAAAGATTTACTTCTCTTTGATTTTAATGATTTCTTTAATAATTGTTCTTGTGTTTTGATTCTTCTTACACTATCTTCTAATTTAAACAAATCTTTCTTTAGTTTCTTAACTAATTTAGCTTTAATTGCTTTCTTTATCTTTGGTGATTTTATCTTCCTTATCCTGTTAGCAATATTTTTAGCTTTAAATTTAGTCTTTTTTATTAAACTGGATATTTTATTCTGTGTTCCCTTTGTTATAGTTATTTTCTTCTTTATTATTTTAGCTTTAACTTTAGCAGGTAGTGATTTCAATAGTTTGTTTATTTTGAAGTTTTTAACTTTAATATCTAGTTTAATCTTATTAAATCTCCTTCTTACTTTTAGTGATTGTGATTTTGGCAATCTTTTTAATCTTCTTACATAATCTTTTAATCTAAAAAGTTCTTTATTAATTTTAGTTTTTGTTTTAGTCTTAAGTTTTAACTTCTTTGATTTTAGTTTTGTTTTTATGTTCTTAATTTGAGTATTGGTTGATTTTACTAAATCATCAACATTTCTTTTTACCTTTTGTGAAGCTGCTTTCTTAATCTTTCCTTGCTTAACTAATTTAATTTCTTTCTTTAGTCCTTTAATCTTAGATATATCTCTTTGAGTAATCTTAGTCTTTAGTTTTTGCTTATTGAAAGCATTTTTGATTAATTTAGTTAATTGTGATTTCTTTCTTGGAGAAAGTTTTGATTTCCTAACATTTCTAATTGATTTCAATGCTTCTGTTTTAGTTATCTTTTTGCCTTTTGGTGCTTTTCCAGTTCTACCCAATGATGATCTTGCACCAATTCCAACAAGTGTAACTGCTATAGCTGCTTTTATTCCAGTAGAAATTATTCCTTTCTTTCTTGCTTCGTTAAGTGTTGAAATAACAAATGATGATGTTAATACTGTTGAACCTATTTTAGTAAGTAATGGTGCTACTTTACTTAAAGCACTAATTGTAGCTCCACCAACTGCACCAAGTGCTAATAAACTATTTGCTTTAATATAAGCGTTACTTACTTTTTCAATTGCTTTACCCTGTTCTGATTCAACAAAAGTCTTTAGGTTTGTTGTTGTTTGTTTAATCTTAGGTTGTGTGCTTTTGATTAACTTTAAATCAGAAATAATTCTTTTAGTATCTTTATCTGTTGGTTTCTTACCATTCTGAACTTTAACTGCTTCAATCTGTACTCTTTTTAATGCTGCAATTGTTTTAACTACATCTGGTGTTCTTTTAATTGCTTCAATATCAACTTTTGCTAAAGGCCTAATTCCCTTAACATAATTAACTGCTAGTGATTGTGATCTTGATAGAAATCCTTTTACTCCACCTTTTTCTTTAAACTGTTTTACTTCTTTTTTGGTTGCTTCTTTTATTTCTCTTCCAAAGGATAATATTTGTTTTCCAGTTGCTTTTTGTTGATTAAGAACTTGTTTAACTATATTATCTCTTGCTTTAACTCTTTGGGACATTTTAGGCTTTGCATTTAATTGCCTTAATGTTTTATTTAATTCCTTTCCTGCTAAACTTCTTGCTTTTTGTTTTTGAAGATTTTGTAATTGTGTACTTCTTATTGATTTTGATAATGCAGCCTTAATTTCAAATGCTTCATCAAATGCTTTGAAACCTTGTGTAAAACCAATTCTACTTACTGTTGCACTTTTTGACCTTAATGCTTGTGCAATATCTGCTCTTCCTTGTTTTTCAAATTTGTTTGCTAAAGCATTAAATTGATCTACTGCAACTTGTTTTCTTATTGCTTCTTCTTGTGCTGGTGAAAAACCCGAACTACCTTCCCTTCCAACTAATTGTCCACCTCTTCTTAAATTTGGATTTGTTGCAGAACCCCCCTTTGAAACTCTTGATCTTCTTCTTTTAATTCTCCTATCTGCTCTACCTTTGTTAGTGCCTATAACCATATTCAAAATATATGTCTTTATCGTATTTAAGTGTTTCTATTTAAATAGGAAAGTTTTATATAAAATCAAATACATTTATTTATATAGGGATTTAATATGGATGATGGTTTAGATAGCAAAGTAATTAAAGATATGTCTTATGACTATAATACTAAAGTTAGTAATATTTTAGATGAGATTGATGAAATCAAAAAAGAGATGATTTATAATAAAGTTTTGATATTACATTTAAATGAAAGGATACATTCTCTTTTTGTTAAATTAGTTCCAAAGATGGATAAAGGCGAAAAGAAAACACAATTAAAATATAAGAAAGTTCTAAGTAAGATTAATATTGGGAAAACAATAAAAAAAGATAATGGGAATGGGATTGTTTCTGTTTTTGTTTTTTCAGATAAATATCATTTGTATAAGGATTTATTGGAGAAAAGGGAAATACACTTGAATAAGATTTTAGAACGTGTTGGGCTTACGGCTAAACAGGAAACTAAGAAAAAGAAAATAAGGTGATAGATCAACGTGATATAGGAGAGAAAATAAGTTTGTTATATATTGATATTCCTTTAATAAAGGTCGTGGAATGACTGTATGTGATTATAAGGTGGAAGATTGTGTTGTTTTATGTGTTAGATGTCATACTTACAAAAATAAACATAAAAATGAATATTATAAGGTGAATTAAAATGGAAGATGATGAAGATATAAGTGTAACTCCAGGGCAAATTAACAGCTTCAAGGAGATTGTGATGTTACAGTTGAATAAGGTTACTTCTTTCTCTAATACAGAATTTAGAGGAGGATTCTATAGTGAAGTAACTGGAAAAGATGGAAGGGATAAAGAAATATATGTTCAAGATACTAGAGAAGTATATGGTAATGCAGTATATACTTTAGCTTTGTTATTATATCCTAGGTTTAATAAAAATATGAAGAAACACTTTGGGGATTATAAAACTAAGATTGATGAAATAAAGAAGGAGTTTATGGATGCAAGTTCTCCAGATGAAGATATTATTCTGGGTGAAGCCTTTTATGAATCTGATGAAGATAAGATTCTTCTTGAAACATTTAAGATGAAGAAGTTAAAATATAACAAATTGTTATTTTCAAAAATATCTATATTATTATCAGAATTAAACTATCTCGGAATGAGTGGAGGTACTTTCTAATGTCAATGAGTTATAAGTGGCCTGCTGTTAAGTTTGTTGAAAAAGAAAATCCCTGGGTAAGCTACTTCAAAAAACAAATATTTGAAAGGAATAATTGTATTAACGCTGTTGCTCTGGGATCTCCAGGTTCAGGGAAAAGTTATTTAACTTTGAGTTTATGTCATATGTTTGATCCAGATTTTGAATTAGAAGGTAATGTTTATTTTAAGGCAGGACATATGTTTAAAGATATTAAAGATTGGGTTTATAAAGGAACTAAACCTGGAAAGATATGGGTTCTTGATGAAGCTGGAATTTCTGCAAATAGTATGAATTGGCAAGATGAAATTAATAAAGGTTTAAATGCTTTTTTTCAAACTGCCCGTCACCGTAATTATTTTTTCTTTGCAACTGTTCCATATCTTAACTTCTTAAGTAAAGGAGTAAGGACTATGATGGGTTGTGAGTTTAAGGCTGATGGATATAATAAAAAAAACCAAACAATAGTACATCCAAAGGTCATTCAATATAATCCAGAGATTGATAAGATTTATAAGAAAAGATTGTTGGTATTGAAGGATAGGGATTCTATACTGTGTAATAAGATATTAATCCCTAAGCCACCAGTTAAGATAATAAGGGAATATGAAAAGATGAAACAAGAATTTACTGCTGATCTATTTGGTAATATTAATTCTGCTATTGAAGCCTATGAACATAAGAAAAGGGTTAAGGCTGATCCAAGTTGTCTTACAACTAAACAAGAAAAAATTGTAGACATGATTAAAGAAGGTAAGACTGTTCAACAGATGCAGGAATCAATGGGATTGCATCATATAACTGGGGTTTATGTATATATGCAGGCATTGAAGAAGAAGGGTTTTAATATTAAAGCAAAGCGTGATGGGGATATAGTAACAGGGTATACTATTGAATGACTTGTGTATATTGGTATAGTAAAAGTAGTGTTTTCAATATTATTAGCCAATAAACGCCCACAGTATATATAATATTGTTACTGGTCATATTTTTAAAAAAAACCATAACTTTATATAGTTACTGTATTTAATGTATATTAAATACACAATACTCAATCAAATAATTTAAAATAAAATGACATTAGATCAAGATAAATGGTTTAGATATTTGGAACTTACAAAGAATAGTAATACTGCTAAACAATATGATAGGATGTTTCGATTACATGCTTATGAATTTGAAACCCAGGAAGGATTAGAAATGTTTTTGATAAGTAAGAAGAGTAAAGTAGATCAAAAGATTAATTCATTATACTTAGGTTTTGTTAAATGTATTATTGATTGTTTCAAATTAGACTTAGTAATACCTAAAGATACTAAGAAGAATAGAAGTTTACAAAGGATTCCTAAGTTCTTATCTAAAGAAGAAATTGATTTGATTATAGATAAAAGCAGCTATAGGACAGGTATATTAGTTCAGTTATTCTTTGAAACTGGATTGAGATTAAGGGAATTGTTTAATGCTAAAAGAGATGATATTAACTTAAAGAAAAGAACTATTAGTGGTATTGGTAAAGGGAATAAGGATTTTGAAGAGAAGTTTAGTAAAGATATGTCAATTAGATTAGGAGAATTTTTTGAAGAAAATGGAAATAGAACTAAAAAACTTAAAGAAGAAATTAGTAAAGTTAGAGAAAGAATTGCAGAATTGTCTTAAGACATCTGAATACCCTTTCGCTGATGGGAATATGCACCCTTATAGGGCATTTCAATATAGGTTGCCTAGGGAATGTAATAATATTGGGATCAAAGGTGTTCATGTTCATAGACTAAGGCATAGTTTAGGCCATTACTTAAGGGCTAATAAGGGCTTTGATTTAGAAGAAATAAGGCAAAAGTTAAGACATGCTGATATATCTACTACACAAATTTATGCACAATCAACAAAAGAAGAAGTAGATAAGAAGATAGATGATGAGGTATTTGAAAATGAATGAAAAAAAATTAAAGAAAGGAATTTATTATGTTGGAGATCCATGTTATATTTTTGAAAAATCGTGGATGAAAGTATTAACTGATACAAATTATTTGAGGGATACTAATTCTAAGATATTTGGAAAGGATTTTTTTGCACATGGAACTTGTTATGGTGATGGTTTTTACCTTGATGATAGTAATAAAGGAAGACATTATGCGGTAGATTCTGGGATGATTGGAGTTATTCCAATACAATTAATCTTAAAAGATAAAGTATTTACTAAGGAAGAAATTAATAAAAAAGATAATATGCATATTATTATTTTTGAAAAAGATTTTGAATGTTCATATAAAAATGGAACTTTTTATATTGATGATATTGAAATTGAAACAGGTAAGAAGATTATGAAGTTGCAGAATGAAAAATATTACTTCACTTATGATGTATTATATATAAAAAAAGATATAAAACATATTCCTATACATAAAAAAGCTATTTATTGGATATATGATAAGGAAGAAAATCTTATTTATTTAGGTATTTCTTTTGATGTTAAAAAAAGAATAACTAAACATCTTTATAATTTTAAAGAATTTGGATTTTTTAGTTTAATTTTTCAAGAAGATTTAAGTATAGATATAAGTAAATTGGAAAGGATTTTTTTGGCTACTGTATCAACGAAATATAATACAGAAGATAGATTTAATACAAGGCATTATTCCAAGGAGTATCATAAGATGGAATGTAATATATCACAAAAGATTAATATGGAAAGGATCAAGGAAAAGATGAAGAGGGAAGTATTTAAAAATGTTTGAATTTGATTTTGAAGGGATTGCTGAAACTGCAAAAGAAGTAGCTAAAACAATATTTCTTGCACCATTTAAAGCATGGGATAAAGTTCCAGGGTATATTAAATGGACAATTTATTTAACATTAGCTTTGATTGGTGCATATTTTCTATATAAAATCTATAAGAACAAAGATGATCTTATGTATGTTCAAACTTAAGAATTATTTATACTTTTTGAGTATTTTTCACTAAAACCTTATGTAGTCCTGGAACTCCATTTTGCCTTCCGTGGAATATAAAGAATTTACCAACTATTTTTCCACCCCTAACTTTTCCTCTATATCTTCTTGATACCATTTTATATTTTATATATCTCTTAAGTTTATAATACTTTTGTTTTTAACCATGTATGTTCAAACTTAATTACCCCTAAAATCAACACAAACTTCTAATTTTATTAAATCAAATTCTTGGTGATACCTAACTTTGATATAGCAATCTTCTTTAAGTCTACAATTATCACATTTCATTTATTCTTCAACATTCCCAAGTTATTATATACCAATCTTTATGGGGTGTAACATCTTTAACTTTTCTTGTAAAATACTCTGATGTATCTGGGTTACTCATTTCAATAACTAAATCATTTAATCTTCCAGCAATAAAATTAAGTAGTATTTCTTCCCTTATGTCAGATGGTTCTTCAAACTTCCTTAAAGTGTTATTTTTGATATTTAAATATTCTTTTCTATAATTTGTTTGTGTTGATTTAAATCTTACTATTGTCATATTATTTACCTCATTTCGAACATCTTTACTAGTGAACATTATTCCATAATTTTCCTTCTCTTTCTAAATCTCTAACCCATAACTTATAATTCTTATTATCTATTGGAACATTAAAGTGTTCAAATAATATAACAAAGTCCCATACACAATAATCTTGCATATTCTCCATGTCATTCCATATATGTTCTTGTAATGTTTTTCCTTTTATTTTCATTTTAACCAGTCATATTCAAAGTAAAATTATACATAGTGTTTATTACATTTTCCATACTTGGTTCTATATAATTCATGTAGATATATTGGTTACATACATCTTGATAATGCTTACCTGCAATGAAATATCCAGATGCAAATGCTAAAATTATAATAAGAAATAACATCCAATTGTCTTTTAAAAATGTATCCCAGCCCTCACAGAAGGCCTTCCTAAACCTTTCACGCTTAGCTTCTGTTAAGACTGGTTTACCATTACTTATATTATTCATAATTTCATAAATCGCTTTAAAATCGCTTTTAAAGTCCTCATATATAAATTTTATAGGATTCATTTCTTCTTAAACTCCTTTATACATTGTGTAAGTAGTTTAGATAAAATTGGCATCATCCATTTGAATAATACTGTTATTGATCCAAAAAGAATAATATACCATAACACATATAATCCAACTGCTTCTTGTGGTGTAACTTTATTAAATGCAGATACATTAACTACTATCTTAAGTGATATTGAAAAAAGTTTTAATAAAATATAACTTAGATAAGAAAAATATAAAAATAAAGTATAGCAAACAAGTAATGATAATTTACTCTTTTGAATTTCTGTTAGTTTTTTCTTTTTCATTCTAATTCCTCTCTAAATACAACTTCATCTTGAATTAGTTCCCCAGTTTGGTTATCCTAAATAATATCAACTACTTGTCGTATTTTCATTTTCTTTTATCCAACTCTTCATTAATTAAGGTTCTTATAACATCTTCCATTTCATTCTTCCATTTATCTAAGATTGCAACCATTTCTTTATCTCTTTTTTGAAGAATTTCCCTTTGTGCATCTCCAAGTTCTTTAGTTACTTGCTTTGCAATCTTATCTTTCATTCCCATCTTATTCCCTTCCTGGCCTTTGAGTGATTTTAGTTTTCTTTACTTCAATCCTTTTAGGCTCTTCTGGTTCATCTTCTTCATCTAAAACATCTGGATCTTCATCTTCAACATCAAATGTTTCTTCTTCTGGTTCTTCTGGTTCATCTTCCCAATCTTCTTCTGGTTCTTCATCAATTTCTAATGAATCTTTTATTAATCTTAAATCTTCTTTTATTTCTTCTAGTGTTTCATATAAGTCATGTTCCATTTTATTCACCTGTTTAAGAATCCTTTCTTTGGTTGTGCTGTTCTTGATTCTGCTTCATCAAAATGTGTATTTAGTGTTTTGTTTATTTCTGCTTGTTTTAGATGAAGTTTTGTATCATCATAAATTCCCGTTTTTTCTGCTTCTTTTTTGATTTCAACAACACATTCAATATAAGAATATAATGCTTGAAATACGTTTTTTCTTAGTTGTTTCATTTTTTCCCTCGTTTTTCTATTTCTTTTGCCATGTTTTCAATCATTATTCTTTCTCTTTTCTCCCAAAGTTTATTATCTACTTGAAGTTTTATAAAAAAGATAACAAATAATAATCCCCCAAAACAAATTCCTAATATAAAATATAATAATTCATATATCATTCTTTTACCTCCACAGTATAATCTCTCATCCAAATATCATAGAATGTTGTGTTCTTTAAAATATGTTTGTTTTTGTACTTATTAATTAATCCTTTAGCATTTGCAAATATCATAAATGAAGGTATTAATAATAAGAAGTAAACCCTTGAATAAATTAAGTAAATTGATAAGAAAGAAAACATAAATACTGCAATATAATTTATTCCAAAAGATATTAGTTGATATGCTGATGGATGGCAAAAGAACCAATCATTATAACTTATTTCTTTAACCTTAGCAAATCTAATGTGATCTTGTGGATCATTCCAATCTTTTACCCACGTTAATAATTTGCTTCTATTATTTCTAAAGTATTGCATTTTAAGTTTGTTTTATTGCCCTCATCATTTCATCAATTAATTGTTTTTCTTTAGCAGCTAATTTAAATATTAATCTACTATACTTCAAACTTAACATTCTTGCTTCTTTGAGTTCATCCCTTGCTTGTTGAACTTTCAACATTATTTGATATGCTTTGTTTTTTGTCATTTTAAATTGTTTTTTAGTTTTTGATGTAATTTATTATGGCATTTCCTACATAATATAGTAAATTTATTTGGATTATATTTTTCTGGATGGTGTCTATGTAAATCTTTTTCTGAATTCATCCTTAATTATAACGTACACTTCCTTACCTATAAAAGACTTTTTTACAGAGGCGTATGCTCCATTACCTAATGGCT